>BNJU01000532.1_pt1 | contig 38992 bp, 43 predicted proteins | sample 8539281 | NCBI WGS metagenome assembly BNJU01 (sample SAMD00202456, study PRJDB9452) | human saliva metagenome | isolation source: human saliva | place: Japan
TGAATCTGCGTCTCTATCCTCTTAATAAATTTGGATTTATAAAAGTAGAAGAATAGCCGAAAGGCTATTTTTTCTTACAAAAAAAAAACTACTGCAGAAAGGAATTGCAGTAGCTTTTTATTCTGGTTAGATTGAGATAGAGGGTTCTATTTTTCCTGTTTACTAGTAATTTGGTGAAAGACCTTTTGCCAGTGTTCATGACGCCGCCAGAGACTGGTATGAATTTGACCGTCTAGTTCATAGCGTATGAGTTTGGTTTTTTGACTGATGGACTCCAGTTCAAAGTTTTGGAATTGAACTTGGTCGCTTGCGAGAGCCTCTATTAATTCTGCCTTATTGTGTTCGTGTCCGGTATCGTCAATCAAGGTATAATTATCTGCTAGCAGTGTATCAAACTCTTGCTTAGCATAGAGGCGTTTTTCGTAGGTCAAGAGTTTCTTTTCAACGTTTTCGATCAGCTCATCTTCAGGAATTGAGCTAGGTTCTACATGGACGTCTATGTCAAAGACTCCAAATTCTTCTTTCAGGAGATCCTCGACTTCTTCAGTGATGGCATGGCTTTCATAGACTGAAAGATCGGGATTCATTTCCAAGACAACGTCCAGATAGATATTGCTTCCATAGGTCCGTCCGCGTTGGTATTTCACACGCGCAATCTTAGGGAGTTTTAAAATAGCTTTTTCGTAATCTTCGAGGAGGTTATCATCAAAGCCGTCGGAAAGGCTAAAGGAAGATTCCATAAAGATATTATAGGCTGTTTTGAGGATAAAGAAGGTGATGATGATGGCTGCGATCTTATCAACAATTGGATAGTTAAAAGCACTAGCAGCGATCGCGATCGACGTTCCAAGAGAAGTGACGACGTCTGAAAGATTGTCTTTTGCGGCTGCTTTTAGGGCTTTTGATTTGGCTCGTTTTGCTAAGCGAAGATTGTAGAAATAGACACCTAACATGACAAGGGCTGAAACTACTCCGACACCAGCACCGAGTGGATCAATGCTAACTGTTTCATTGCTGAAGATCTTTTGGAGGGTATCGCGTAAGACATCAAAACCGACATAAAACATAATGATGGAGGTGACTAGACTAGCTAGATCTTCAATTTTCCAGTGACCAAACTTGTGATCACGGTCAGCTGGTTGGCGAGCGAGACGAATCCCGATGAGCAGGGCAGCATTACTGATAATATCTGATAAGTTGTTAAATCCATCGGCTACCAAACTAGAGGAGTGAAGCAGATGGCCAGTAGCTAATTTTGCTGAAGAAAGTAGTAAATAGGCTAAAATACTGATGATGGCACCACGTTCGGCCAGTTTTTAAGTTACTGTATGGTTTTTCCAAAATTTCCTCCTACAACCTCGGATATGAACCTGTTTCTTTAAGCTACTATTATATCGTTTTTGGAAGGGAAATTCAAATGAGTCCTTTTTTAAAAGAAGCTAGGCCGGTTTTTGTGGTATAATAGAACGATTGAATGAATGAGGAGTATGAGATGAATCCTTTATTGAATGGTATGAATGATCGCCAAGCAGAGGCGGTCCAAACGACAGAAGGTCCCCTCTTGATTATGGCGGGGGCTGGTTCTGGTAAGACACGTGTCTTGACCCACCGTATCGCTTACTTGATCGATGAAAAAATGGTCAATCCTTGGAATATTTTGGCCATTACCTTTACCAATAAAGCCGCTCGGGAGATGAAGGAGCGGGCTTATCAGTTGAATCCAGCCACCCAAGATTGCTTGATTGCCACCTTCCACTCCATGTGTGTGCGCATCCTTCGCCGAGATGCGGATCACATTGGCTACAACCGTAACTTCACGATTGTCGATCCAGGTGAGCAGCGGACCTTGATGAAGCGCATCTTGAAGTCCTTGAACTTGGATCCTAAGAAATGGAACGAACGGACCATCTTGGGGACCATTTCCAATGCTAAAAATGACCTGATCGATGAAGTGGCCTATGCCGCCCAGGCTGGAGATATGTATACCCAGATCGTCGCCGAGTGTTATGAGGCTTACCAAAAAGAACTCCGTCAGTCGGAAGCAGTGGACTTTGATGATTTGATTATGCTGACCTTGCGTCTCTTTGATCAGCATCCAGATGTACTGACCTACTACCAGCAGAAGTTCCAATATATCCACGTGGATGAGTACCAAGATACCAACCATGCCCAATACCAATTGGTCAAACTCTTGGCTTCTCGCTTTAAAAATATCTGTGTCGTTGGGGATGCGGACCAGTCTATTTATGGCTGGCGGGGAGCAGATATGCAGAATATCCTGGACTTTGAGAAGGATTATCCTGATGCCAAGGTCGTTTTATTGGAGGAAAATTATCGTTCCACTAAAACCATCCTGCAAGCAGCCAATGATGTCATTAAAAACAATAAAAATCGTCGTCCTAAGAATCTTTGGACCCAAAATGCTGACGGGGAAGAGATTGTTTATTATCGGGCTAATGACGAGCAGGATGAAGCAGTCTTTGTTGCTAAAACCATTGAAGAGCTTAGTCGCGAAGCGGGCTACAAACACCGTGATTTTGCGGTTCTCTACCGGACCAATGCCCAGTCCCGGACCATTGAAGAAGCCCTGCTCAAGTCCAACATTCCCTACACCATGGTGGGGGGCACCAAATTCTACAGCCGGAAGGAAATTCGGGATGTCATTGCTTATCTGAACTTGATTGCCAACCTCAGTGACAATATCAGTTTTGAGCGCATTATCAATGAACCCAAGCGGGGAATCGGGCCGGGTACAGTGGATAAGATTCGTGACTTTGCCCAAATGCAAGAGTCCTCACTCCTGGATGCTTCAGCCAATATCATGCTCTCTGGCATCAAAGGAAAGGCAGCCCAAGCCATCTGGGACTTTGCCAATCTCATTCTTGATTTGAGAGAAAGATTGGACCAGCTGACCATTACAGAGTTGGTCGAAGAAGTCCTTGACAAGACGGGCTATATGACGGCCCTAACCAATCAGGGAAATTTGGAAAGTCAGGCCCGCATTGAGAATATCCAAGAGTTCCTATCTGTTACCAAGAATTTTGATGAAAATGGAGAGACCGTCGAAGACGAATCAGGTGTGGAAACCTTGAGTCGTTTCTTGAACGATTTGGCTTTGATTGCCGATACAGATGATGGGGCCCAAGAAACTTCAGAAGTCACCTTGATGACTCTTCATGCAGCAAAGGGATTGGAGTTCCCAGTCGTTTTCTTGATTGGAATGGAAGAAAATGTCTTTCCTCTTAGTCGTGCGGCAGAGGATCCAGATGAGTTGGAGGAAGAACGTCGTCTGGCATATGTGGGGATTACACGGGCAGAGAAGGTTCTCTTCTTGACCAATGCCAACTCACGTTTGCTCTTTGGACGGACCAGCTACAACCGCCCGACGCGTTTCATCAATGAAATTAGCTCGGATTTATTGACCTATCAAGGATTAGCCCGTCCAGTCAATACTAGCTTTAAGGCTTCTTATAGCAATGGAGGCGGAACGACCTTTGGAAAAGGAATGAGCCTGTCACAAGCCCTTCAAGAGCGCAAGAGACAAGCAGCCCCAAGTGCTCTCACGTCATCAAGCCTCCCCTTTGGCAATAGTAACCGAGCTGCTGCTAAAGAAAGCGTCGCTTGGTCCATTGGCGACATTGCCATTCACAAGAAGTGGGGCGAAGGAACTGTGCTTGAAGTATCTGGTAGTGGTAGTACCCAAGAGCTCAAGATCAACTTTCCAGAAGTGGGTCTCAAAAAACTCTTGGCCAGTGTCGCTCCGATTGAAAAGAAATAAACTGAAACCAGTAAGCCTAGCTTGCTGGTTTTGTCGTTATATAAAACTTCCCTTAGGTGAGGACGGACGGTAGCGACTCCCTTTGGGATTCCATACCTTAGATTTGAGCCTTCCGTCTCAAATCTACCGAGCAGGAGAAACAAATCTGTTTCTCCTGCTTTTCTCACGGCGGGAAGTTTTAATGGTCATCGTTCTGTTTTTCAAATCCTCTCACTTACTCTATTCACTGTCATAAACTAAATTGTGAAGAGAAATAGTAGGAGCAAGCCTCGTTTGCTGGTTTTGATTTTACTGGTGGCATGGTATAATATACTAAGAATAGAGAAAGAGGCATGCTATGAACGAAATCAAGTGCCCCAACTGTGGGGAAGTCTTTACAGTCAATGAAAGTCAATACAGCGAACTCTTGTCACAGGTACGGACAGCTGAGTTTGACAAGGAAATTCATGAGCGGATTCGACAAGAGTTGGCTTTAGCTGAGCAAAAGGCCCTTAATGAGCAACAAGAGAAGTTAGCTAAGAAGGACCAAGAAATTGCCCAATTACAAAACCAGATTCAACAGTTTGATACTGAAAAAGAATTGGCTAAAAAAGAGGTGGAGCAAACAGCTAGCCAAAGCTTGCTAGAGAAAGAAAAAGAAGTGCAAGCACTGGAGAATCAATTGGCCACCTTGCGCTTGGAGCATGAGAATCAGCTTCAAAAAACACTGTCTGATCTAGAGAAAGAAAGAGATCAGGTCAAAAATCAGCTCCTATTACAAGAAAAAGAAAACGAGCTTTCTCTGACTTCTGTTAAGCAAAACTATGAAGCCCAGCTTAAAGCGGCTAATGAACAGGTCGAGTTCTACAAGAATTTTAAGGCCCAACAGTCGACCAAGGCCATCGGGGAAAGTCTGGAACAGTATGCGGAAAGTGAATTCAACAAGGTTCGCAGTTTTGCCTTCCCAAATGCCTATTTTGAAAAGGACAACAAGGTCTCTGCACGTGGGTCTAAAGGCGACTTTATTTTCCGCGAGTGCGATGAAAATGGGGTGGAGATTATCTCCATTATGTTCGAGATGAAGAATGAAGCTGACGGGACAGAGAAGAAGCATAAGAATGCGGATTTCTACAAGGAATTGGACAAGGATCGTCGAGAAAAGAACTGTGAATATGCGGTTTTAGTGACCATGCTTGAGGCAGATAACGACTACTTCAATACAGGGATTGTCGATGTTAGCCACGAGTATGAGAAGATGTATGTTGTGCGTCCTCAATTCTTTATCCAATTGATTGGTCTCTTGCGCAATGCGGCCCTTAATTCCCTTAAATACAAGCAGGAATTGGCGCTTGTCCGTGAACAAAATATTGATATTACCCACTTTGAAGAAGACCTAGACGCCTTCAAGGTTGCCTTTGCTAAGAACTACAATTCAGCCTCAGTCAACTTTGGCAAGGCCATCGATGAAATCGACAAAGCCATCAAACGCATGGAAGAGGTCAAGAAATTCTTGACCACATCAGAAAATCAACTCCGACTTGCCAATAACAAGCTGGATGATGTTTCTGTTAAAAAATTGACTCGGAAGAATCCGACCATGAAGGCTAAGTTTGATGCCTTGAAGGGGGAATAACCTTTGTATTCAGCTAAGAACGCTACCTTGTCCATGAATGGGAAAACCATGGACTATGTGACATTTGGAAAAGGAAAGAAGCCTCTCGTTATCATACCAGGCTTGGGGGATGGGGTGCAGACGGTTAAAGGAAAGGCCCAGCTCTTTCCCTCTCTTATCGTCTACTTGCTAAGCGCTATAAAATCTATGTTTTTTCTCGAATTAATGAGTTGAGGCAGGGTTATACGACACGGGATATGGCAGCAGATCTAGCAGAAGCAATGGAGACACTAAACCTCGATACCGCTTATGTTATGGGGATTTCACAAGGTGGAATGATTGCTCAATGGTTAGCTGTAGATTTTCCAGGAAGGGTTCAAAGGCTCATCCTAGCTGTGACAACAGCGGAGCCTAGTCAACTTGCTAGAGAACGAATTGAGCATTGGCAAAAACTCAGTCAATCTGGAAATTTTAAGCATCTCATGTTGGATATTGCACAGCACTCCTACACGCAAAAGAGCTATCAAAAGTGGCGGTTCCTTTATAATATTATGGGTCGCCTGGGTCGAATTAAAGATGAAAAACGAATTGTCATTCAGTCTCAGTCTTGCCTGGAACATAATAGCCTTGAGGTCTTAAAAGAAATTCATTGTCCGACCTTGGTTCTTGGTGCCCTCGAAGATGATGTGATTGGTGTGAAGGGATCCAAGGAATTGGCAAAAGCGATTTCGGGTTGTCAGCTCCTTATTCTTAAGCATTCAGGTCATGCTCTGTATGAAGAAAATAAAGCATTTCAAGAGGCTGTCTGTGAATTCTTAAACTAAAAAAGCTGGAATTTTCCAGCTTTTTTATGTTAGTTAAATCGCAAAGAGATCGTTTAGGTTTTCTGCCATGGTTGGGTGGGTAAAGATTTGTTTTGCAATGTAAGTATAAGGAATCTTGTTGTCCATAGCCATGGTGATCAGGTTAATGAGTTCACCTGCGGCTTCTCCAAAGAGAGTTGCTCCAAGGATTTCTTTGGTTTCTGGGTTGACCACGGCTTTGAAAGCACCTCGAAGGTCTGCATTGACATGGCCACGTGGCATGGCAGCAACTGGTAATTCTTTGACAGCCACTGGAAGTCCTTTGTCGCGTGCTTCTTGCTCAGTCAAGCCGACTTGGGCCAATGGAGGAGCAATGAAGAGTGTTGTCGCATAGTTTCCGCGTGTTTCGAGATTGTAGCTACCATCCCCTGTGAGGTAGTTGAAGACGATGCGGAAGTCATCGAGGGACATATAGGTGAACTGAGGCCCACCATTGACATCCCCAACTGCAAAGACACCAGGGACGCTGGTTTCCAAATGACGGTTGACTTGAATCGCTCCACGATCAGTGACTTGAATATCTGTATTTTCAAGACCAAGTCCAGCTGTGTTTGGCTTACGTCCCGTTGCGTAGAGGAGGATATCGAACTCGAAGTCTCCTTTATCGGTTACAAGGGTTAAGCTGGCTTCACCATCTTTGATTTCTTGGGTATGAACGCCTTGCAAGAATTGAATGCCATCTTCTTCAAGGTAGCCTTTTGCAAGAGCTGCGATGCTTGGCTCAATCCGTGGCAAGAATGCTTCAGAAGCATCCAGTACTGTTACTTGGCTACCCAAGGTATTGTAGAGGTGGGCAAATTCCAATCCGATTGGTCCACCACCAAGAACACCCAGGCGTTTAGGTAGGTTTTCCAAACGTTGAATACCGGTTGAATCTACAGCAAATTTGCTTTCAGCCAGTCCAGGGATTGGAAGGATAGTTGGCACTGCACCAGTATTAATAATAATGGTTTCAGCAGTCAATTCTTCCTTTTCATCTCCGGCTTGAATTTCAATGACTTTGTTGGAAACGAATCGAGCTGTCGCGTCGATAATGTCTACACCCGTTCCAGCAATGGTTGCGTAGTTCTTGCCATTGAGACGAGTGGTGACCGCATTTTTTTCGCTCATGGCTTGTTCAAAATCCAAGCCTTTTTCTGCGGCAACAATCAAGGTCTTAGTGGGAATACAAGCAATATTGATACAAGTACCACCATACATAGACTTGCTCTTTTCAATCAGAGCGACTTTTTTCCCTTGGCTTGATAATTTCGCTGCAAGAGTTTTACCAGCTTTACCAAATCCAATAACAATAACATCATACATTAACATATGTTACACCTTCTTTCGCTTTCTATTGTATCAAACCCATATTAAAAAGTCTGAAATCTGCTACGGGATTTTTTAGGAGCTATTGGGAAGGGGGAAAGAGGGACAAGAAGTCTCGTTTCGTGGTATAATAAGAGGTCGGTGACCGTCATGGTCACACATGAGTTAGAAAGAGCAATTCAAATGGACGGAATTATCAATGTAAAAAAAGAAGCAGGCATGACCTCACATGATGTGGTCTTTAAACTGCGGAAAATCTTAGGAACCAAGAAGATTGGTCATGGAGGAACTCTGGACCCGGATGTGGTGGGGGTGCTTCCGATTGCCGTAGGAAAAGCGACCCGGATGGTTGAATTTATGCAGGATGAGGGGAAAATTTACGAGGGAGAAATCACTTTGGGATTTTCTACCACGACGGAAGATGCCAATGGGGAAGTCGTCGAGCGGACGCCAGTGGAAGCCCCTTTAGATGCAGAGGAGGTCGATCGCATGATTGCCCAAATGGTGGGTGAAATAGAGCAGGTACCGCCCATGTATTCAGCGGTCAAGGTCAATGGACGTAAGCTCTATGAATATGCGCGGGCAGGAGAGGAAGTGGAACGGCCTGTCCGACAGGTGACGATTTATGAATTCACGCGCACCAGTGAGATTAGCTATGAAGAAAGTCTAGCCCGTTTTCGTTTCCGGGTTAAATGCAGTAAGGGCACCTATATCCGGACCTTGTCGGTGGACCTTGGTCAGAAACTGGGCTACGCAGCCCATATGTCTCATCTGACACGGACCAGTGCTGCCGGTTTGTCACTGGAAGAGGCCCTGACCTTAGAAGAAGTGGCTGAAAAAGTAGCCCAAGGAGATTTGAGCTTCCTTTACCCACTTGAAATTGGCACCGGAGATCTTGAAAAAGTAGAGCTGACAGTCGAAGAGGTTGGCGAAGTCCAAGTGGGACGCTTTATTCCAGTTGAGAGTGACTCCAAAGAGTTAGCTGCTTTTTACCAAGGAAAATTGGTAGCCATTTTAGAAAAAAGAGAAGAACTTTACAAACCTCGAAAAGTTTTTCTCACAGAAAGTGTGTTACAATAAATTCATGAATATTCATACGATAACTACTGCTAACCAGATCCATTTGGAGAATGAGACAGTTTTGGTTCTGGGCTACTTTGATGGCCTGCATCTGGGGCATCAAGAACTCTTTAAGAAGGCGCGTCAGATAGCGGATGAAAAAGGCTTGAAGGTTGCTTTGTTAACCTTCCCTGAGTCTCCTAAGTTAGCCTTTGTTCGCTACCAACCAGAATTGTTGCTCCATTTGCAAAGTCCTGAGGATCGGTTCCAAAAATTAAACGAACTAGGAGTGGATGAGCTCTTTCTCATTGATTTTACGACTGATTTTGCTTCTAAAACAGCGAAAGAATTTGTTGATCAATTCGTAAAAGCCTTGAGAGCCCGAGTTTTAATTGCTGGATTTGATTATAGTTTTGGCTCTGATAAGAAAACTGCCTCTGACTTAGCTGCTTATTTTGATGGTCAGGTGGAAGTCATTTCTCCTGTATTGGATCAGGGGGAAAAGATCAGTTCGACCCGCATCCGTCAAGCTGTCATAGAAGGACGGGTCAAAGAAGCTGCACGGTTGCTTGGTCATCCCTTGTCCAGTCGGGGAATTGTTGTCCATGGAGATGCGCGTGGTCGGACTATTGGTTACCCTACAGCCAATCTAGCGCCAATCGATCGGACCTATCTACCATCAGATGGAGTCTATGTAGTTGATGTCGATTTTAAAGGGCATACCTATCGGGGCATGGCTTCTGTCGGGAAGAATATTACCTTTGATGGGAAGGAGCTTCGGTTTGAAGTCAATCTTTTTGACTTTTCAGGAGACATCTACGGTCATACCCTGACCATTCACTGGTTAGATAAGATTCGAGAAATGGTCAAATTTGATGGGATCGATCAACTAGTGGCTCAACTAGAAGAAGATGAAGCAGTTTCACGAAACTGGACCGAGGATTAGGAAGCTACCTAGTCCTTTTTCTGCTGTCTTTTGGGGGATAATGAAAGTGGTTTCTTTTTTTCTACTGAAATTCAGAAAAATCGACTAGAAATCAAAAAAGCGCTTTTCAAGCACCTAATTTTTTTGTATAATAGAGTCAGATAGTTATATATAAAAAAGAAGTGAACCACATGATTACATTATTTTTATCGCCGAGTTGTACATCATGTCGAAAAGCTCGGGCTTGGTTAAAAAAGCACGATGTTCCATTTAAAGAACACAATATTATGACAAGTCCTTTGAGCAAACAGGAGTTGACAAGTATATTGGCCTTGACCGAAAACGGAACAGACGACATTATTTCAACTCGTTCAAAAATTTTTCAAAAATTGGATGTTGATGTTGAAGATTTATCCATCTCAGCCTTGATCCGTCTGATTGAGGAAAATCCAAGTCTCTTGCGGAGACCGATTATTTTAGATAACAAACGTATGCAGATTGGCTTTAACGAAGATGAAATTCGGGCCTTCTTGCCACGGAGTTATCGCAAACAAGAGTTACGCTCTGCCACTCTAAGAGCAGAAATAAACTGAGAAGTATGTCGAATGCAAAAAAATTATAGTTACCCACTGGATTTATCGTGGAGCACTGAAGAGCTTGCTTCAGTGCTTTCTTTTTTTCAATAAAGTTGAAGAAGCCTATGAAAGTAAGGTAGAGGCCAAAGAATACATGGAAGCCTACCGCGCTTTTAAGAAGGTCGTATCTAGTATCGGAGAAGAAAAGCGTCTCGGACGGGAGTTCGAAGAAGTGAGCGGTTATTCTCTCTATCGTGCGACCCAGGCTGCAAAGCAAAAAGAGGAAGGATGGTTTTCTCTTGAAGAATAAGTTAGAGTTTGCCAAACAAATCGTTTTAGAGGCTGGAGACTATTTGAGTCTTCATCTCCATGATGACTTGATGATCTCAAAAAAAACTGGGCCGACAGATTTAGTAACCCAGATGGACCAACAGGTTCAAAAGGATTTGGTTGAAAAAATCACACATCGCTACCCAGAAGATCGGATTTTTGCGGAGGAAGATGGCCTTCGTTCCCCAATTTCTGAAGGTTCCGTTTGGGTGATTGATCCTATTGATGGGACCAATAATTTTGTGACCCAAAAGGAAGATTTTGCGGTGATGGTGGCCTATTTTGAAGACGGAATTGGTCAGTTTGGCCTGATCTACGATGTGATGCGGGATCACCTTTTTTACGGGGGTGGAGAATTCCCTGTTTATCGCAATGAGGTTGAACTGACGCCCTTTGTGGACCAACCTCTGGAAAACTTTTTGATTGCTTCAAATGTCGGTATGCTTGAGAAAAATGACTGGGGCATGGCCGATCTTGGTATGGATTCCCTGGGCATTCGGGTTTACGGAAGTGCCGGTATTAGTTTTTTTCACAAAAATTCTCTCAGGTGGGATTCTAGCTTATTTTAGCTACATCTGGCCCTGGGATTATGCCGCAGCATGCGATCATGGGGGAACAGTTGGGCTATACCGTTTTAAATCTAAATGGAGATAAACCTAATTACCAGTCAGTGGAACCCATTATGATGGTTCCAAAAGTGAAGTTAACAGAAATTCAAACCTATCTTAAGAAAGGGAGAAGTTAAATGAATTTTTCCCAATGGTTTTAAAGAAAAAAATACCAGCATCTTCTAGGTGAGGATGTGCTGCTTTTTGCGACCTTTGAACAAGAAGCAGTATCGGCCTTTCGGACTAATCCTTTGAAAGAAGCTCAAAAAGCATTTGATGATCCGATTCCCAATACCCCTTGGGGACATTATGGAAAGGTCTCAGGAAAATCCATCGAGCACGCAACGGGCTTGGTCTATTCGCAAGAACCAGCAGCCCAGATGGTGGCCCAAGTCGCTCAGCCGAAGCCAGGGATGAAGGTCTTAGACTTGGTGCAGCTCCTGGCGGAAAGACCACCCAACTCTTGTCTTATTTGGACAATCAGGGACTCTTGGTCTCCAATGAGATCCACAAGGGCCGCTCGAAAATTCTTGTAGAGAATGTCGAACGCTTTGGTGCACGAAATGTGCTGGTAACCAATGAGTCTGCCGATCGTCTGGCAAAGGTTTTTTCAGGCTTTTTTGATCTGATTGTACTAGACGCCCCGTGTTCAGGTGAGGGGATGTTTCGTAAGCAACCTGATGCCATGGACTATTGGTCCATCGATTATCCTCGAGAGTGTAGTCTCCTTCAAAGAGAGATTCTAGAAGATGCTCTCAAGATGTTGGTTCCAGGAGGTTCCTTGGTTTATTCAACCTGTACCTGGGCTCCTGAGGAAAATGAAGAGATTGTATCCTGGCTTTTGGAAAACTATGATCTGGAATTGGAAACGATCGAGAAGATCAATGGTATGGCAGAAGGCATTGACCATACAGAAACGGCGCGCATGTATCCTCATCTCTTTAAAGGGGAGGGACAATTTGTTGCTAAGTTCCGTTATCTAGGAGAGAATCGTCCTGCCAAAATCCCTTCCAAAAAGGACCAATTATCTGCGGAGCAAAAGAAATGGTGGCAGGAGTTTTCTAAGAAACACTTGAAGATCACTCTAGAAGGAATCCTTGAAACCTTTGGGGATGAACTCTACTTGGTTCCACTTGGTTTACCAGATTTGCGCAAAGTAAAAATTGCCCGCAATGGCTTGCACCTAGGGACCTTCAAGAAAAATCGATTTGAACCTAGTTTTGCCCTTGGTCTTGCTCTGAAACCGAGTGAGGTCAAAGAGACCGTTTCGATCACGCCTGAGGACTTTGTTCATTATGTTGCGGGAGAGACGGTTCAATTGAAGGAAACGCATCCAAATGGATGGTACCAGGTCCTGGTCGAAGGCAATGGTTTGGGCTTTGCCAAAGTGACCGGACAGACCCTGAAAAATTTCTATCCAAAGGGTCTTCGTTTTAGGTAAAATGCTGGGCAAAGAACCCGTTCTATGATATAGTGGAAGTACAGGTTTTTTTGAAAAAAACTTGTCAAATCATAAGTGAAATAGTGAAATATCAAGGAGACATGATTTGAAAAAGTCTAAAAAGCTGATCCTAGGACTAGCGACGATCGCATTAGCAGGAAGTTTATCTGCTTGTGCTTCTTGGATCAATCGCGGAGAATCCATCACTGCTGTCGGATCGACTGCCTTACAACCCTTGGTTGAAGGAGTAGTAGATCGCTACATTGAAGAACATCCTGGTAAGATTGTAAATGTACAAGGAGGAGGTTCTGGTACAGGACTTTCACAAGTTCAATCAGGCGCTGTAGATATCGGAAATAGTGACTTGTTTGCGGAGGAAAAATCTGGGATTGATGCCTCAAGTCTGGTCGACCATCAGGTAGCCGTAGCAGGGACAGCCATCATTGCCAATAAAAATATCTCAATTGACAATTTGACAACAGAGCAATTGCGAAAGATCTTTACGGGTGAATATACCAACTGGAAGCAATTGGGAGGTCCAGATCTTGAAATCACGATTGTGAACCGGGCGGTTGGTTCTGGTAGCCGAGCTGTCTTTGATGCCATTATCATGGATGGCAAACAACCCAAGCAGGCCCAAGAGCAGGATTCTAATGGAATGGTGAAAAACATCGTTTCTCAAACGCCAGGAGCCATCTCTTATCTGGCCTTTACCTACTTGGACAGCAGTGTCAAAACCATGAAGCTCAATGGCTATCAACCAACCAAAGCCAATGTCGTCAATAATAACTGGCCGATCTGGTCTTACGAACACATGTATACCAAAGGAAAACCCAATGAGTTGTCTAAAAAATTCATTGACTACATGATGACCGATGAGATCCAGCAAAAGGTTGTTGGTAAGATGGGCTATATCCCAATCAATGATATGAAAGTCACCCGTGATTTAAAAGGGAATGTGTCAAAAAAATAAAAGAATTAGGTAAAAAATGAACGAAGTAGCAAAAAAATGCTGACGAAATCAAAAAACTCCCGCCTAGAAAAATTTGGGAAAACCATTACTTTTTTATGTATGAGTTTGATTGTTGTCGTCGTTGCCATGATTTTGATTTTCGTGGCCCAAAAAGGTTTATCGACTTTCTTTGTCAATAAAGTCAATATCTTTAGTTTTCTATTTGGGAGTACTTGGAATCCTCTTTGCAAAGGAATTCGGAGCCCTACCAATGATTCTAGGTTCCTTTATTGTAACCTTGCTTTTCTGCCCCTCTTGGCAACGCCGTTTGCCATTGGTGCAAAGCAGTTTTTCATGACAGAAGTCTCTCCCTAAAGGAGCTCGTTTCTTGCAACCAGCCATTGAGCTCTTAGTGGGGATTCCTTCAGTGGTTTACGGATTTATTGGCCTTCAAGTGGTCGTACCATTTACGCGTAGTCTCTTTGGTGGGACTGGTTTTGGGATTCTCTCAGGGGTCTTTGTCCTCTTTGTTATGATCCTGCCAACTGTCACCTTTATGACGACCGATAGCCTCCGAGCTGTGCCCCGTCATTACCGGGAAGCTAGTATGGCCATGGGTGCGACACGCTGGCAAACCATTTGGCATGTCACGCTCAAGGCAGCCCGCTCAGGAATTTTTACAGCGGTTGTCTTTGGTATGGCGCGTGCCTTCGGGGAAGCCTTGGCGATCCAGATGGTGGTCGGAAACTCGGCAGTGGTACCAACTTCGCTCACAACACCAGCTTCCACCCTCACCTCTATTTTGACCATGGGAATCGGAAATACCGTCATGGGTACGGTCAATAACAATGTTCTTTGGTCACTCGCCTTGGTATTGCTCCTCATGAGTCTTGCCTTTAACAGTGTGATTAAACTGATTACGAAAGAAAGAGGTAAGAAGAACTATGCACGCTAAACGAATGGATAAAATTGCCACAGGAGTGCTGTATGCTATTTCAGGGATCATCGTTGCGATTCTTGCCTCATTGATCCTTTATATCTTGGTCCGTGGCTTGCCCCATGTATCTTGGCACTTCTTGACTGGGAAATCTTCTTCTTACCAAGCAGGAGGAGGATCGGAATTCAATTGTATAATTCCTTCTTCCTCTTGGTCATTACCTAGTGATTTCCTTCCCACTTTCTCTTGGAGCTGGGATTTACCTCTCTGAGTACGCTAAAAAAAGGTCGCTTGACCAATTTGGTTCGTACCTGTATTGAGATCTTGTCTTCTTTGCCATCTGTCGTTGTAGGTCTCTTTGGTTACTTGGTCTTCGTTGTCCAGTTCAAATACGGATTTTCGATCATTTCAGGGGCCTTGGCCTTGACCGTCTTTAACCTGCCACAGATGACTCGCAATATCGAAGATAGCTTGCAGCACGTCCACCATACACAGCGCGAAGCAGGTCTAGCTCTGGGCTTGTCTCGCTGGGAAACTGTGATTCATGTCGTGGTACCAGAAGCTCTTCCAAGTATTATCACTGGGGTCGTTTTAGCCTCTGGACGGATCTTTGGGGAAGCTGCAGCCTTGATCTATACAGCAGGTCAATCGGCTCCAGCCCTTGATTGGTCAAACTGGAATATCTTTAGTGTGACCAGTCCAATTTCGATCTTCCGTCAGGCTGAAACCTTGGCCGTCCATATCTGGAAGGTCAACAGTGAAGGAACTATTCCAGACTCGATCGAAGTTTCAGCCGGTTCTGCCGCCGTTCTTTTGATCTTTATCTTGATCTTTAACTTTGGAGCGCGCAAACTCGGAAGTTACCTCCATAAAAAACTAACATCTGCTTAAAGGAGAAGAAATGTCAAAATACAATTGGGATGAGAGACACATTATTACTTTTCCTGAAGAAAAGGTGGTCCTATCGACCAAAGATTTGCATGTCTATTATGGAACGAACGAGTCCATTAAAGGCGTCGACATGCAGTTTGAAAAGAATAAGATTACAGCCTTGATCGGTCCTTCAGGATCAGGGAAATCAACCTACCTCCGTAGTTTGAACCGAATGAATGATACCATCGATATTGCGCGTGTAACGGGTGAAATTTGGTATGAAGGAATCGATGTCAATCGTCCAGATATCAATGTTTATGAAATGCGCAAGCACATCGGGATGGTTTCCAACGGCCCAATCCTTTTGCCAAATCGATTTATAAAAACATCACCTTCCCGCATGAACGCGCTGGGGTGAAAGACAAGAAGATCTTGGACGAATTGGTCGAAACTTCTTTGAAACAGGCAGCTCTATGGGATCAGGTCAAGGATGATCTTCATAAATCAGCCTTGACACTTTCAGGTGGCCAACAGCAACGACTTTGTATCGCACGGGCCATCTCTGTGAAGCCAGATATCTTACTTATGGATGAGCCAGCATCAGCGCTTGATCCGATCGCAACAGCGCAGCTAGAAGAAACCATGCTTGAGTTGAAAAAGGATTACACGATTGTCATCGTGACCCACAGCATGCAACAAGCAGCCCGTGCTAGCGATTATACCGGTTTCTTCTATCTAGGAAACCTCATCGAGTACGATAAGACTTCGAATATTTTCCAAAATGCGAAATTGCAATCGACCAACGATTATGTATCGGGTCACTTTGGATAAAGTAAAATGACAACAAAAAGGAAAATAGAATGACAGAACCAATTTTGCAAGTCAAGGACTTGTCGGTTTATTACAATAAAAAGAAGGCTCTAAATAGCGTCTCCTTGGACTTTGCTCCAAAGGAGATTACAGCCTTGATTGGTCCTTCAGGATCAGGGAAATCTACCCTTTTAAAAGCCATTAACCGCATGGGCGACCTCAACCATGAGGTCACTACCACAGGAACCATCCTCTACAATGGACATAATATCTACGGACCACGGACCGATACGGTCGAATTGCGTAAGGAAATCGGAATGGTCTTCCAACAGCCCAATCCTTTCCCAATGTCCATTTATGATAATGTGACCTATGGCTTGATGATTAATGGTGTCAAGGACAAGGATGTCTTGGATGAAGCAGTTGAAACCTCTTTGAAACGCGCGTCCATCTGGGATGAAGTCAAGGATCGCCTGCATGATTCGGCTATTGGACTTTCCGGTGGTCAGCAGCAACGGGTCTGTGTGGCGCGGGTCCTTGCGACCAGTCCAAAGATTATTCTTTTGGATGAGCCAACTTCAGCACTAGACCCGATTTCAGCTGGGAAGATTGAAGAAACCTTGTATGGACTAAAAGACCGCTACACTATGCTCTTGGTGACACGCTCCATGCAACAAGCAAGTCGGATTTCCGATAAAACAGCCTTTTTCTTGGATGGGGATTTGATTGAGTACAATGATACCAATGAAATGTTCTTGAACCCAGCTAAGAAAGAAACAGAAGACTATGTCTCTGGTAAATTTGGATAGGAAGAAAATAAAATGTTACGAGTTCAATTTGAAGAAGATTTAGAGAAGTTGCATAACCAATTTTATGCAATGGGAAATGAAGTGTTGAGTCAGATCAACCGTACGGTTCGTGCTTTCGTGACCCATGACCGTGAATTGGCCCGTCAGGTCATCGAAGATGATGCGGAGATCAACGAATACGAAGTGAAGCTAGAGCGCAAATCTTTTGAGATTATCGCTCTTCAACAGCCGGTTTCACAAGACCTTCGCGTCGTGATGACCGTCTTAAAAGCAGTCTCTGACTTGGAGCGGATGGGGGACCACGCAGTATCGATTGCCAAGGCAACGATTCGCATGAAAGGGGAAGTCCGTATCCAATCTGTTGAGGAAGAAATCAGCAAGATGGGCCGTGAAGTCAAAGATTTTGTCGAAGCGACACTAGATGTTTACCTCAAAGGCGATGTGGATTTGGCCTATGAAGTTGCTTCACGAGATGAAGTCATCAACCATTACTTCGATAGCATCCAAGAATTAGCAACAGAAGAAATTCGGAAAAATCCGGAGTCCATCGTGACGGGACGTGATTATTTCCAAGTGATCAACTTCTTGGAACGCATCGGAGATTATGCAAAAAATATCTGTGAATGGGTAGTTTACTTCGAAACAGGTAAAATTATCGAAATGTAAGATCGTGAAGTCTTTTTGATCTCAGACAGGCATTGTCATGCTTGTCTTTTCTTTTATCCCAACTTTGTGATAAAATAGTTTTGTTAGGGCTTTTGATTAGAAAAGCGTGAAACGTTTAAAGGAGGAAATTATGCAAGCAGTTGCACATTTTGTAGAAACATTCGTTCCAGAACATTATGAAGTGTTTGGATTTAAGTCGTAAAACTAAGACCTTTAGCGGTCGTGTGGTGATCACAGGTCAAGCCAAGGCGGACAAGATCTCGCTTCATCAAAAGGATTTGACCATTGAAACAGTAGAAGTAGCAGGTCAAGCCCGTCCATTTACGGTTGATGATGCCAATGAAGCAGTTTATGTTGAATTGGAAGGCACAGGTCAAGTGACAGTTAGCCTGACCTATTCTGGTAAGATCACAGACAATATGACAGGGATTTACCCATCTTACTACAGCCTTGATGGCGTGAAGAAGGAAGTCCTCTCAACTCAGTTTGAGAGCCATTTTGCGCGTGAAGCTTTTCCAAGTGTGGACGAGCCTGAAGCCAAAGCAACTTTTGATCTTTCTTTGAAATTTGACCAAGAAGAAGGTGAAATTGCCCTTTCAAATATGCCTGAAATCGATGTGGAAAACCGCAAAGAAACAGGAATTTGGAAATTTGCTACGACTCCACGGATGTCTTCTTACCTCCTTGCCTTTGCTGCTGGAGATCTTCAAGGGATCACAGCCAAAACAAAAAATGGCACTCTCGTAGGTATCTATTCAACAAAAGCACATCCGTTGAAAAACTTAGAATTTTCTCTTGATGTAGCTGTACGTGTCATCGAATTTTATGAAGACTATTATGGCGTGAAGTATCCAATTCCTCAATCCCTTCACGTAGCGCTTCCTGACTTCTCAGCTGGAGCGATGGAAAACTGGGGCTTGGTGACTTACCGTGAAGTCTATCTCCTTGTTGATGAAAACTCAACTGCAGTTAGCCGCCAACAAGTCGCTCTTGTAGTTGCTCACGAATTGGCTCACCAATGGTTTGGTAACCTAGTAACCATGAAGTGGTGGGATGACCTCTGGTTGAACGAAAGTTTTGCCAACATGATGGAATATGTATCTGTCAATGCCATCGAACCAAGCTGGAATATCTTTGAAGACTTCCAAACAACAGGTGTTCCATTAGCTTTGAAACGCGATGCAACCGATGGGGTTCAATCTGTTCATGTGGAAGTCAAACACCCTGATGAAATCAATACTCTTTTTGACCCAGCTATCGTCTATGCGAAGGGAAGCCGTCTCATGCATATGCTCCGCCGCTGGTTAGGGGATGATGCTTTCCGTAAAGGACTCAAAGCTTACTTTGAAAAACACCAATATGGCAATACTATCGGTCGTGACCTTTGGAATGCTCTAGGTGATGCATCTAGCCGTGATGTAGCAGCCTTCATGGATTCTTGGTTGGAACAACCTGGTTATCCAGTCCTTACAGCAGTGGTAGAAAATGATACCTTGAAGATCAGCCAAAAACAATTCTTCATCGGAGAACATGAAGACCAAGGTCGTCAATGGGTGGTGCCGTTGAACAGCAATTGGTCTGGTATTCCAGATACACTTGAAACAGAAACGCTTGAAATCCCAGGTTATGCTGCCCTTGCTGCTGCAAATAGTGAACCGCTTCGTTTCAATACGGAAAATACAGCTCACTACATTACCGATTACCAAGGAGAGCTCTTGGATGCGATTGTAGACAATATGGCTTCCTTGGATAACTTGAGCAAGCAACAAATCCTTCAAGAACGCCGTCTCTTGGCAGAAAGTGGTGTCATCTCTTATGCAAGTCTCTTGCCAGTCATCGAGAAATTGACCCAAGAAACGTCTTATTTGGTTGTATCTGCAGTTTCATCAATCCTTCAAGGGCTCAGCCTCTTTGTGGATGAAGGGACGGAAGTAGAAGCAGCCTATAAGAAGTTGCTCGTAACCTTCAACCAATTCAACTTTGAACGCCTTGGTTTGAACCAAAAGCCGGAGAAGCGGATGAAGATGAAATGGTTCGTCAATTGGTTATTTCAAATATGATCAAGGGAGACGATGCCAAAGCAAGCGCCAAAGCAAGTGAAATCTATGCAGCCCATGCAGAGGATATCAGCAAGCTTCCAGCCGCTATTCGTTTGCAAATCTTGATTAACCAAATCAAACACCATGAAAACAAAGAATTGACTGATTTGTACTTGAACACTTATGCCCAAGCGACAGATGGCAACTTCAAGCGTCAATTGTCTACAGCTCTGGCTTATACAACCGATGCAGACACTGTTGAAAAGATTTTGACAGAGTGGAAGAACAAGGATGTTGTGAAACCACAAGACTTGGCAATGAGTTGGTATTTCACCTTCTTACACCATGAGTTCACCCAAGAATCTGCCTGGACTTGGGCGCGTGAAAATTGGGAATGGGTCAAAGCAGCTCTTGGCGGAGACATGAGCTTTGACAAGTTTGTCATCTACCCAGCCAATACCTTCAAAACAGCAGAGCGCTTAGCAGAATTCAAAGCCTTCTTTGAACCACAATTGTCTGATATGGCTATCAGCCGAAACATCAGCATGGGAATCAAGGAAATCGCAGCGCGTGTGGATTTAATCCAACGTGAAAAAGCAGCAGTAGAAGCCGCTATCCTTGCTACGAACTAAATTAAAAAAAATGCTACAGAATTCATTCTGTAGCATTTTTTTTTTCAATGAATCATCAGTATTGGATATCAAAGAAGAAGGATCATTAGTTTATTGGACTTGGTAAGAGAATCTCCGTTCGATAGTGGCCATTTTCTTTGAATCGTTTGATAGTTCCTTGGTATTCTTGTACTAGGGCATCAACGTTTCGCAAGCCCCAACCATCTCTTTGACGTGTTTTACGAGTCTCTTGTTCCTGTTCATTAAAGGTATTGTTGATCGAAATAAATAGATTTTGTTGAAAATAACGTATATTCAGAGACAATGTTCTCTCTGATTTATCAGTCAATCGAAGACAGGCTGAAATACTATTATCCAAACAATTTCCTAAAATAACAGCTAGAACATCTGGCTGAATAGATAGTTCTTGTGGGATAAAGCAGTTAATATCCAATTCAATTTCATCTTCCACATCGTGCAGTTTTTGATTCAGTAAATAATTAACCGTTGGATTTTTGGAGTAAAAGGTTTGTTTTCCTGAAATACTATCGGTTAACGACTGAAGGTACTCTCTAGCCTCATCAGGATTTTCTTCTAGAAGTGCCAAGAGGGTTAAATGTTTATTTTTCAAGTCATGCCGAAGACTTTGCAATCGTTGGTATTCTTCTTGAGACTGCTGTGTTTCTCTTAATTGGAATTGAAGTTGTTCTTTATCTAATTTATTTTGATAATAAGCGTGCTGTTGTTGAGAAAGATGTAAGGTAAAATACAGCGAGGAAAACGACAATACAATAAGAGACAAGAGTGAAATGACAGAAAGATAATCTGGTCCAAATACTTGCCCTTGAATAGCAGATACAGTAAAGGCAAAAATAATCGATAAAATCGGCACGATAAATTGATAAAGCCAATTTCTTCTAGATGTTGCCATGCTTAACTTTTGATGTGTTCGAAATAGCTGTCGAAGAACAAGAGTGATCACAGTTGAAAAAAGAAAACTGATGGCAAGGTAACCACTAATCAGTTCTAAATTTTTCGATACTTTTGACAGTGGAAGAAATAGTTGGATAGCTTGATTGAGGACAGCTCCGGCTAATAATGTCAGGCTTGTTTGTAAGAATATCCAAAAGGAAGAATCACGAAAGGAGTAGCCAAAATAGAGTCCTACAAGAGAGGATTCTACAATACTCAGGAAGAGATTGCTAACTAAAAAAACGCGACTTTCTAAAAATAGAAACACAAGAGCCACATGAAAAAGAAAGCAACAACAAAGGACTAGAAGTATCTCTTTTGAATGTTTACTTTTGGATATTGGCCTATAAAATAAAACACTTGCCAGAAATAAGTCAAACAAGATACTAATAATCCGAAATCCTATTAGCATTAGAAATTCCTTTCACTGAGATAGTTATAGTATTTTTCTTTAAAAGAAGACTGGAACTTACGACTAATTGGAAGTGAATGTTCCTCGGTTCCATTTAGCAAAATAGTTACTGTTTTCGCATCAAAATCTTTGATATATTTGGGATTTACAATATAAGAAGCATGAATTTGAATAAAAATAATCAGGTAGTTTATCTAAAAATTTCTTGAGTTTTCAGTAAGGACTTATAGGTATCTGCTAGTGTGTAAATAAAAACGGAACGCTTATCTTTCTCAAAATAGGTAATGTCACTTAAAGGAATAGAGTAACTTTGTTTTCCAAATGAGAAGTTAAAGATGGTTTGTCCTAAATCTAAATAACGTAAAATTCTGTCTACTACCTTATTTAGCCTTTGAGGTTCAATTGGTTTTACTAAGTAATCAAAAGTCTGTACTTCAAATACTTGTTCCATATAATCACGATAGCTGGTCACAAAAATAATGGGGATAAAAGGATTGAACTGACGAATTTCACGTGCAAGGTCAATTCCAGAAATTTGTGGCATATCAATATCCAAAAAAACACAATGTGTATCCCTTGTTAACTGTTCTAGCATTTTTTGTGGATTTGTATATAGTTTTGTTTCTACAGGAACCTTGTCGTAAGAAAGTAAATACTGTTCTAACTGACTAGCATCTCTAGTTGAGTCATCACAAATAACGACGTTTAACATAAGTCCCCCTTATCAAATTGAGTTGGCTAATTATGACACTAAAATGGTAAATCATGACGTAAACCAAGGAAAGTCATATGTTTATTATACAATAATCTTATCAAAAATGAAGGAAGCTGGGAAAATCTTCTCAGTCTTGAGTGATGAGATGAAGACATTTGCAACACTGACTATTAGAGATTTGACAAAATCATTTGATAAGCAACATTTTGCTAATAACCATATTTCCTTAGAAATAGAAGCTGCTAAAATTACAGCTTTTTTAGGACATAATGGTGCTGGTAAGTCCACCCTCTTAAATCAAATGATTGGTTTTACCAAACCCGATAAAGGAGACGTTTGCTATGGAGATATTTCTTTTGTACAGAATCGTAAACAAGCTCGCTCAATGATGAGCTATATGTCGCAACAGTATGCGCCACTTGAAAAATTGACGGTGGAACAAAACATAGAAATGCTTGGAAGAATGAGAGGATTAAACACCTTAGATTTACAAAAAGAAATGGATCAGCTCTTAACCGACTTGGAAATTAAGGAGTACAGGGCAAAACAAGGAAAGGATCTCTCAGGCGGATTAAAGCGTCTAACTTCTTTTGCAATGGCTTTAATCGGATCTCCGACCATCATTCTTCTTGATGAGCCGACGAACGATGTCGATCCAATACGTCGTGAAACAGTGGCAATTATTACAGAAGTTGGCGCATAAAGGTCATACCATTATTATTGTGACACATAACTTGTTGGAAGTTGAAAAATATGCAGACAACTATGCCTTATTTAACCATGGGAAGTTAATCAAATCAGGACCAGTTCAGCAAATAACCTATCAAAAACAGTATCAAATCTCTTTTGAGTTTAGGAATGAAGATAGCTTAGCTCTATTTCATGATTATACCATTATCAATGGTTCGATTTGCCAGATTGAAATAGAAGAGAAGGAGTTAACAAGACTGCTACCAAAAATAACACAGGAATTGGATAGAAAGAATATTTTTAATCTGTCACTTACTCAGAAAAACGTATCCATTTCAGATCTTTATAGAGAGGAGTTGACAAACTGATATGACTCAATTTTTTTACTTACTTCGTTGGAACTATCTTCGTCAAAAAGATCTATTTCTACTCTTTACGCTAGCTCAGGTTCTGTTATCCATTTCACTTCTTTTTGGTTATCCACTAGTGATCGGTGAGATTGATACGACAGCTGCCTACTATCTCTCTTCTGGTTCAGTTCTGATAGGAATCATTTCTATTGGCTGTACGATCTCATCCCCTGTTATAGCAAATGCGAAGTCAGAAGGACATGTAGACTATGTACGAACCCTTCCAATACCACGAATTCTGATTTCCTTAGCAGATCTTTGGATGTGGATGATAGCTATTTTGCCTGGAGTATTCATTTCTGTTATACTGGGCTATTTTCGTTTTTCTGTCCGCCTAAATGTATCTGTTCTGGCTGTTTTCATCCTATTTCTGATCTGTCTTACGATGATCAGTCTTGGATTTGCCATTGCGTATACTTTCTCCCAATATTGTCACGCTGATGTCTCAGTTGATTCTTATGATTGGTTTGATGTTTTCACCAATCATGTACCCTGCAAGTCGTCTTCCAGATTGGATAAACCATATCTACCATGTTCTTCCATTTGTCCCTTCTGTCAACCTCTTACGAGCTTGTGTCTATAGTCATGGTCATGTCTCATTTTTTGACTTCACTATTCTGATCATCTGGATTTTTCTAACACAGTTACTGATCTTGAGAGTTCTTTATAAGGAAAAATAAAGGAAGGAGGATCTATGTTTTTCATCATTAAAACAGTGTTCTCTTTAAAAAGAGTTCAATTGAAGAGATTTACAAATGTTTCCCTACAACAAAAATCAACATCTGCGTTCAGATGTTGATTTTTTTAATATATCTGCTAAGCCATTTGAATCTTATTTGAAATACCAGTGGTGTTTGAGGCTGGCAAAAATTGCCTTGCTGGTGATCGTGATGATGACCAGTTTGATGAGGTCGGCAAGGATAAAGGGAGCAACGACCAAAGCAAATGCTTTTTGGAGATCAGTATGCGTGATCAGCATAAAGCCGATAGCACCAGATACAAAGAGGAGTGCACTACTGAGGAGATTGGCCAAAAAGATAGTGACAAGGCTGGATTTAGCACTCGTGAACAGAGACGTGATCCATGCTCGGAATGGGAAGAAGAGGAGGAAACCAGCAGTAGGACCAAGGAAATGCGAAGCGCCACCAGCACCGCCGGCAAATACTGGAAAACCTAAGAAGCCTAAGTAGGTAGAGGCAGACTGTGACAAAGGCATGGCTGGGTTTATAGATGGTCCCGATGATCCCGATCATGAGTGTCTGTAGGGTCAAAGGAATCGGACCAAATGGAATGGTGAATTGAGATAGGACGGAGATCATGGCCACTCCAATGGAGATGAGAACTAAGGGAAAGATTTTCTTCATAACAGTTAACCTCGTATTTATTTTATGGTAACTATTCTACAATAAGGGGTTCATCCTGTCAATAGCCCACGCTTGTTTTAGGATTTTTTAAGTAAAAATTTAGGCAGGCTTAAGACTCCTGAAGTATAATCACCTTACTAAAGGATCGAGCTCCCTTTAAATTATAAAAGACAAGTACTTGTACAAAAAGATAAAAGGTAAAAAGATGAATCAAAAAGAAACAAAACAAGTAGCAGAAACGCAAGAATCCAAAGAAAAAATGGTTGTCCTAAAACGAAGTCCTAAGTGGTGGATTGGCATGGCAGCAGTTGGTGGATTGTTAGTTGGTGCTGGAAGCGGCTTTGGTGTCGGTGTCATCGCCTCTCAATCCTCCAATAACCAACAATTTTCTCAACCGGTCCAAACGGGTCAGAACCAAGGATCCAATCAGCAACAAAATAGTCAAACTGGCCATCCTTCACAAGGAAACCAGCAAAATGGTGGCCCACAGGATGGCGGACCTCAAGGCGGTGGTCCACAAGGTGGTGGTCCACAAGGTGGTGGCCAAGGCCAAGGTGGCCCGCAAGGTGGCGGACCTGGTCAGATGCCACAGGAAGGCAATGGTGGCCCACAAGGGAATGGTCCAGAAAATGGCATGAACCAATCTGGCGGACAAGAAGGGAACCAGGGTTCCTCTAAAAAGTCCAATAAGAAGAATTCAAAAAATAAAAATAAGACGAGTGATAGTCAAAGTAACAAAGAAAACACGACAAACTCATAGAATTAGCCTTCCTCAGGCAGGCTGAATTTGATCATAAAACCGGGTTTTAAACTATAGGAAATGAAGGCAAGTCGTGTTATAATGGTTAAGAATAGATTAGAAAGACTCGCTCACGAAAGAGAAGAGGATACGACAATGATTAAAATTCTATTGGTCGAAGATGACCTTGGTTTATCAAATTCAGTATTTGATTTTTTAGATGATTTTGCGGACGTCATGCAGGTCTTTGACGGAGAAGAAGGTCTTTACGAAGCAGAAAGCGGGATCTATGATTTGATTTTGCTGGACCTCATGCTTCCTGAAAAAGACGGTTTCCATGTCTTGAAAGAATTGCGTGAAAAAGGCGTGACAACCCCTGTTTTGATCATGACAGCCAAAGAAAGTCTGGATGACAAGGGACACGGCTTTGAGCTGGGGGCAGACGATTATCTCACCAAGCCTTTCTACTTAGAAGAGCTTAAGATGCGGATTCAAGCCCTCTTGAAGCGCTCAGGAAAGGTCAATGAAAACACCCTTAATTATGGCAATTTGAAGGTCAACTTATCTACCAATTCGACTTATGTGGATGGGAAAGAAGTGGAACTTCTTGGGAAGGAATTTGATCTCTTGGTCTATTTCCTTCAAAACCAAAATGTCATCCTTCCAAAAACACAGATTTTCGATCGCCTTTGGGGCTTGACAGTGATACGACCATCTCTGTTGTTGAGGTCTATGTTTCAAAAATCCGTAAGAAATTAAAAGGTACCGATTTCGTTGAGAGCTTGCAAACATTGCGCAGTGTGGGGTATATCTTAAAAGATGCTAACCAGAATTAAGAAAACCGTTGGGGAAGATGATTTTTCCTACTTCATCCGATATTTTGGACTCTTTACTTTGATATTCTCGGCCATGACCTTGATTATCATTCAAGTCATGCGCTCGAGTCTCTATACAACGGTCGATGAAAACCTCAAGACTCTCAGTCAGGATCCCTACTCACTTGTAGCGATTGCTTATCGAGACCAGCGACAATCGAATAATAAAGTAGAAAATAACGATCATGAGATGATGATCCCAGATCATGATAAATCAGAACCTAAAGGGGATGTCACATCCAATACCACTGTTGTTTTGCTCAATAAAAAATATGAAAACTTGACAACCGGTAATGGTTTTTTAAACTTCAAAACCGTGACATTTGGTCGGAAGCTCCTCAACAAGGTTTCCCAGCTACAAATTACAAATAGCTATGGGAAAAAAGAAAGTTATCGGGCCTACATGGCAGAGTTGAATTTATCTGATGATGAAGATGATAGTGATATCAAGTATGCGGTTGTCATGACCAATATCAGTCAGCTAGAGCAGACCAGTGAAGAGCACGAAAGTCAAATCGCCCTTGTCATGATCTGCTTCTGGGGAATCTCCTTATTCGCTAGTCTCTTCCTAGCCCGTCTCAGCGTCAAGCCCCTTCTTGAGAGTATGCAAAAGCAAAAGGCTTTCGTGGAAAATGCTTCCCATGAGTTGCGGACGCCTTTAGCAGTCCTGCAAAATCGCCTCGAAACGCTTTTTAGGAAGCCTGAAGCGACCATTATGGAATCGAGTGAGAATATTGCATCCAGCTTGGATGAAGTTCGAAATATGAAGCTCTTGACCACCAACCTTCTTAACATTGCCCGAAGAGATGACGGCTTGAAGCCGGAGATGGAAGATATCGAACCAAGCTTTTTTGATCAGACCTTCTCGAATTTTGAGATCATTGCGGAAGAAAATGACAAAATCTTCCGAGGAGACAATCAGGTGGACAAAGTCATTTGTTCTGATAGAACGCTCCTCAAGCAATTGATGACCATTCTCTATGACAATGCCTTGAAATATACCGATGAAGATGGCGAGATCCAGTTTGAAGTCCAGTTGAAGGATAAAAATCTTCTTTTGAGAGTACTGGATAATGGTCCAGGGATTCGAGATGAGGATAAGAAACGGATCTTTGATCGTTTTTACCGGGTCGACAAGGCCAGAACCCGTCAAAAAGGTGGATTTGGTTTGGGCTTATCCCTCGCTAAGCAGATCGTAGAAGCCTTTAAAGGGACCATTCAAGTCAAAGATAATAAACCAAAAGGGACCATCTTTGAAGTGAAATTATCCATTAAGACGGAAAGTCGTAAAAAAAATCGTTCATAATCTTTAAAAAATAGAAAAGAGGAAAACCTATGAGTTCAAAAATGTTGCACACTTGCCTTCGTGTGGAAAACTTAGAAAAGTCAATCGCTTTTTACCAAGATGCTTTTGGTTTTGAAGAAAAACGTCGGAAAGATTTCCCAGACTACAAGTTCACGATTGTTTATTTGGCCTTGCCTGGAGATGACTATGAGTTGGAATTGACGTACAATTATGATCATGGTCCATATGTTATTGGAGACGGCTATGCTCACGTTGCCTTGAGTACTCCTGATCTAGAAGGTTTGAATGCGGAACACAAGGCTAAAGGCTATGAAGTGACGGAACCAAAAGGTCTTCCAGGAACGCAACCGAATTACTATTTCGTTGTAGATCCGGATGGATATAAAGTAGAAGTCATTCGCGAAAAATAAGAGGGACTAAAAACAGGGGCTGCTGTCGGCGACGACAGTCGCCCTCTTTTTTATGAAACCATTTACAAAAAAGGAATGTTTTTTCGAGAGAAATTTGCTATAATAAAGTTATGAGATTCAAACACACGAAAACTATTTTATTAATCATTACAAATCTCCTTTTATTGAGTCTTTTGTATATCGGCTATCAAAAGATTCAAAGGGTTCGTGAACAAAAAGCCTATCAGGATCAGTTTGCCAAGGTCACCCAGCTCGAGAAAAGCTCTGAAAAAGGGAAAGATGTTCAAGTTCAGGAAGGGATTTTAGGAACTTCTTATGTGACGGCTTATTATCCTACTAAAGATGGACAGCCTGTTGAGATTGTGAAAGAGAAGATCCAAGAAGACCTTCAGCGTCTAGGATCCGATGAGAAAACCAAAGAGCCAAAGCATTTGACCTTCTACCATAGTGAAGAAGCAGAAGGGCCTTTTGTTGGCTATCACCCGATCCAGATTAAGCGGTCTGAATACCAGTACAAAAAAGGGAAATTCATCAAAGATGAGACGGTGAAGTTGCCCCTCTTTTACTTGGATGATGAGAACAATCCTCTGACCCTGAGCCAAGTTTTTGCGGATCCAGATGGAGCCAAGCAGATCTTTTTGGAGGAATTACGAGGGAATCTAGCCTTTCGTCAGTTGGACGAGGAAAGCATTGATCAAATGGTTGCCCACTTCTCAGAGTTGGATTTGAGCCAATGGGAATTCCAATATGAAAAAGGAAATTTCACCATTCCATTTCCAACCAAGGTTAAGGGAGATGATACCTTCACTGTTCCCTTGTCTAAATTCTATGATGTGATCGATTCAGAGCGCTTGCTTCCTGATGATCTAGCTTCTTACCAATCCTATATAGAAGAACGCCACCGTAAGATGATTGCTCTGACTTTTGATGATGGACCAGATCCAACCACGACTCCTCAGGCGCTGGCCATCTTAAAGAAATACAATGCTAAAGCTACCTTCTTTATGGTTGGAAAAAATGTCAGCGCGAATCCGGATATTGCTAAGCAAGTCCGCAAAGAAGGTCATCAAATCGGGAACCATACCTGGGATCATCCTCAGTTGCCAAAATTGAGCTTGGATAATGCTAAAAAAGAGATCTTGGATACCCAAGAAGCTATTCAAAAAGCGACAGGTGTGCAGACCAAGATTACCCGTCCTCCGTATGGAGCCATCAATAGTGCCATCCAATACGGTGTCGACCAATCCTTCATCATGTGGGATGTGGATAGCCTAGATTGGAAGACGCATAATACGACGGCTATTCTCAATGAAGTGAAAAAAGAAGTCAAACCGGGTTCGATTATCCTCATGCATGATATCCATCAAACCACGATTGACGCTCTACCGACCGTCCTTGACTACCTCAAATCACAAGGCTATACCTTTGTAACGGTGGATGAATTGTTGGATTATCAACTTGAAAGTCATCGCATTTATTACAATGGAAATTAACGTAAAAATCCTCTGCAGTTCATTCACTAGCAGAGGATTTTCTTATTCATTTAAAAAGAGTTGAGAATTTTTTAAAACCAGTTCACGTACAGAAGCGTATTTTTTTAAGGATTTGAGTTCTTCTGGGTGGGTGATAAAGGTGATTACATAGCCCTCACGCCCCATTCGTCCTGTTCGACCGGCACGGTGGGTATAGGTCTCCACATCACGAGGAATATCGTAGTTAATCACACACTCAAGATGTTCAATGTCGATTCCACGAGCGACTAAATCGGTGGCCAGCAAGAGGGTCAGCTGATGGTCTTTGAAGCGTTCCAGAATGACCTTGCGGTATTTTACATTGACATCGCTGGCCAGCGACACGGCCTCGATACCCCGGTATTGTAGTTTTTCTTCAGCACTACCCAGATCAGACAGGCTATTGAAAAAAGCCAGACCACGAAAATCTTCGACGTAGGCGAGTTTGCGGAGCAACTCAACCTTGTCCCGCTTATCCACTTGCATATAAAAATGTTGGATATTGTTCAAAGAAACTCCATCAACCGTAACGCGAAGAGTATTTTCCTCTAATTGGTCTGGATCGACCTTGGCTGTGGCGCTCATGTAGATATATTGGTGGTCACGGGGAGCATAGTGGCTGATCTTGTCGACGAAGTGGTACTGAGAATCGCTCAGTAACTGGTCGAATTCATCTAAAATGATGGTTTCTACATTCATCATTTTGATCTTTTTCAGCTTGATCAGTTCAAAGATCCGACCAGGCGTCCCAACCAGGATTTCGGGTCCTTTTTTGAGACGTTCGATTTGCCGTTTTTGACTAGATCCTGAAAGGAAGAGTTGTGTCTGGAGACCGAGAGGCTCTGCCCATTGTTTGGTGACATCAAAAATTTGTCCTACTAACTCTGTATTAGGAGCCAAAATCAAGAGTTGTTGGGCCTTTTTAGGTTTGAGTTTGAGCAAGCTCGGAAAGAGGTAGGCGAGAGTCTTACCAGTACCGGTAGGACTGATCCCGAGGACATTTTCTCCTTCATAGATAGGGGAGAAGATCTGTTCCTGAATTTCAGTGAATGTATCAAATCCGAGTGTTCTAACTGGTCTTTCCAGCTTTGTGGAAATTGTTCTTTCATTCTTTTTCATCCTTAAATTGTATTCCAGCGCTTTGACGCATCTGGTAGAGAGTTTCATGGACCTGCTCAGCTGTTTGTAACCATTCGAGATAAGCGTCTGGCTTTTGATGAGCGATGGCAAGGGCAAAGGCTTCCGCCTCTTCTTGCATTTGGTGTGGGCAGGGCTGGATAGGAAAGTCGATGACCTCACCTGAATGACTGACGAAGCGGGCCTGGTGGATGGCTGCTACAGCATTGAGAGTTAGTGTTCCAGTCTTGGTGTAGATTTCAGCAGGTAGATGGCTGGTGATATTTTTCCCCGCCTGAATGGCAACCTGAAACTCTGGATAGATCAAAACACCCTGACCATAGAGATCAACCGAATTGGGTAATTGGTAAGCGGTGTAGCAGCAGGAGATCGGTTCTCCAAAGAAGCCAATCGCCAAGTAGAGGCAGTAGACTCCCAGATCCATCAAGGCTCCACCTGCATAGACATCTGAGAAAATATTGGGTATCTCACCTGCAAGAAGAGCAGGTAACGTGGAAGAATATTTGGCAAAGGTGAAGTTGGCGCCGAGTATTTCCTGATTAGAGAGGAAGTTTTTAACCACTTGAAAGGCTGACTCTTGGTAATTTCTGGCAGCTTCAAAGAGATAGACCTGATGCTCCTTAGCAAGCTTCACCAGTTCCTTCCATTCAGAAGGCTTCGTCACAGCTGGTTTTTCAATGATGACATGCTTCTTTGCCAGAATAGCCAGCTTGGCCTGAGCGAAATGAAGAGAATTGGGGCTGGCAATGTAGACCACATCCAGCTCACTGTCTAAGAAGTCGATGACATCCGTGTAGCAAGAGATCGCCCCATAAGGCTCACAAAACTCTTGAGCCGTCTTCATCTTTCTCGAATACATAGCCTGCAAGTGATAGTGCCCTGTCTGATGAGCAGCTTTAATAAATTCATGTGAAATCCAACTTGTACCAATAATTCCCAGCTTTAACATAAGGTGTCCTTCCGCAATCAATTCACTCTATTATACCATGAAAAGGGGGAGGGGCGGGGGGAAAAATATCCCACAACTTTTGAAATAATTTATGAAATATGGGATAATGAAAGAGATTTATTTAGTTGAGGATAAAATAATGAAACATAAAATTTTAGTAACGGGTGGTGCAGGCTTATTGGTTCTCATACACTGATTGAATTGACCAAAGCTGGTCATGAAGTAGTTGTTGTAGATAACTTTGTGAATAGTAGTAAAAAGAGTGTACGGGAAGTCGAAAAGATTATTGGTAAATCTATTACATTATACGATATAGATGTTCGAGACAAAGAGAAGTTATTGGAAGTATTCATAAAAGAACAACCTACAGGGGTGATTCACTTTGCTGCATTGAAAGCCGTTGGAGAATCGGTTCAAATCCCTCTCACATATTATGAAAACAATATAACCGGAACATTGACCTTGCTTCGAGTTATGGAAGAAGTCCAGTGTAAAAACATTATTTTTAGCTCGTCAGCGACAGTATACGGAGATCCACATACTGTTCCTATCTTAGAGGATTTTTCGCTATCAGTAACCAATCCATATGGAAGAACAAAATTGATGATTGAAGAGATGCTTCAAGATATATACAAGGCAGATTCTTCATGGAACATCGTATTATTACGCTATTTCAATCCAATTGGTGCTCATGAAAGTGGTGATATCGGTGAAAATCCAAATGGAATCCCAAATAATCTTTTACCTTATGTAACACAGGTAGCTGTTGGAAAGCTAGAATATGTTAATGTGTTTGGAAACGATTATCCAACTCCAGATGGAACTGGAGTCCGCGATTATATCCATGTGGTTGATTTAGCAAAGGGACACGTGGCGGCATTAAGGAAACTTGAAAAAGATTCAGGATTAAATATCTATAACTTAGGTACCGGCAGAGGATACTCTGTTCTTGAAATCATTCAAAATATGGAAGAAGTGGTAGGAAAAACAATTCCTTATAAGATTGTTGAAAGACGTGCTGGAGATATTGCAACCTGTTACGCAGATCCATCGAAAGCAAATGAGGAGTTAGATTGGAAAGCTCAATATGATATTCATCGCATGTGCCAAGATGCCTGGAGATGGCAAAGCAAACATCCAAATGGATTTGAATAATAACTAAGTTTAACGAATTGCTTGATATTTATAACTAATATCGAGCTTTTTTATGCTTACAACAATTGTTATTGATGGTATAAAGTTCTGAGATTAGTGGATAAAAATATTTTTGGTTATTGTATAATGGATAAAAAAGAATTTTAATGGAGGAAGAAGGATATTGAAATCCTCAGATTTATTGATTATTATACCTGCATATAATGAGGAAGGTTCGATTCAGTCAGTAGTAAATAATATTATTCAAAATTATTCTCAGTATGATTATGTGATTATCAATGACGGTTCAAGAGATCAAACCTCAGAAATTTGTCATAACAATGGCTATAATATTATTGATTTACCAGTCAATCTTGGACTAGCTGGAGCATTTCAAACTGGATTATTGTATGCTTACCAATACGGTTATGAAAAAGCAGTTCAATTTGATGCAGATGGTCAGCATCTTCCAGAGTATATTGCTGCTTTAGAAGAAGAAATTGATAAAGGAAATAAAATGGTGATTGGTTCTCGATTTGTAACAGATAAAAGACCAAATTCATTTCGTATGTTAGGGAATACCCTTATAAGTTTTGCTATTAAATTAACAACTGGTAAAACGATCAATGATCCAACATCTGGAATGAGAATGTTTTCTAAAGATTTAATACAAGTTTTTGCAAGAAATATTAACTATGGTCCTGAACCAGATACTGTTTCTTATTTATTAAGAAATGGTGTTCCAATTTCAGAAGTTCAAGTTCGAATGGAAGAGAGACAAGCAGGAGAAAGTTATCTAACGTTTTCACGTTCCATTAAGTACATGATTCATATGTTCGTATCTATTTTATTCATTCAGAATTTTAGGGAGAGAGGAAAATAGAATGTCAATCTGGTTTCAAGTTGTATTAGTGTTTGTTTCATTGGGAACATGCGGCTTCATCCTTCAGAATATTAGAAAATCTCGTGTACAAATTAATGACGCTTTGTTTTGGATCTTCTTCTCATTAATTTTATTAGTTTTTAGTATTTTTCCAAAGTTAGCAGAGTTTATTGCAGCATCCTTAGGGATTGCATCTGCTGTTAATTTTATTTTTCTTTTTATTATTTTCTTGCTATTGATGAATCAGTTTCAGTTAACTGTACGAGTGTCAAAATTAGATACCAAATTTAAAAATCTTGTTCAAGTCATTGCTTTAAACAAGAATGAGGAGAAAGATGAATAACACTCCTTCTCAAAAAAGTATTTACATATGGAATCTGCTAGGGAATTTCGCAGCAGCAACAGTTTCTGTTTTATATTTATTAATCGTATCTAGAATGCAAACAAGTGAGGTGGCAGATCAATTTAGTCTAGCTACCTCAATTGGTAATTTATGGATTATTATCGGACAATTTCAAGTTCGAAATTACCAAGCTACAGATGTCAAATCAAGTCACCCTTTTTCAGCATACTATTTTACAAGATTGCTGACTGTTACCATGATGGTGATTAGTTTATTTCCATATTTATGGACAATAAACTATGATTTTACGAATAATTCTGTGATGATTATTACTTGGATTATTGTGTATCGTGTAGCAGATGCTTTTTCTGACTTATTTCAAGGCTATTTTCAACAGCATGGTCGTTTAGATATTGCTGGGAAGGCCATGGTTTATCGATATGCTTTAAGTGTGCTCATTCTTCTATTTGGACTCTTGTTGTCTCATTCTATGGTTCTAACTCTGATAGTCCTAGCTTTCATCAATCTGTTTTTTGTATTTGTTTATGATTATGCACATTTCAAATTGTTTGACAGGGTGAGTTTTAGTCATATTTTTTTCAAGGGATATTTTTTTGATGAATCCTTAAAAATTATTAAAATTTGTTTCTCATTATTTATTTATGGGTTTTTATTGACACTTGTTTTTAATGAGGCGAAGTTATCGATTTCTGGTGCTTATGCTAAAGGTATAGTCGAGACTGGTGCTCAAAGGGATTACAACATCCTGTTTATGCCAGTATTTTTTTATGAGCCTGTGTATTTTTAGTGGTAAGACCACTCATTACACAAATGGCCGAATTGTGGCAGAGGAAAAAAATTTCAGGTATTTTACAAAAATGTTTTTTTAAAAATCCTGCTTCTTACTCTCTCAATAGGCATAGTTATTACTTTTTTAACTTATTTAATAGGTGTCAACGTATTAAGTTTGATATTTGGATTGGATTTATTGAAGTATAAGTTGGAATTGACTATTCTTGTCCTTTCTGGTGTTCTATATTCTTTTTCGATTATACTTGAGAATATACTAATTATCATGAGGAAACACTATTATTTATTGTCTGTGTATATCCTGATGTTTATCGTTACTAAAATGATTACAACTGAGTTAGTTAATAAGTACCAGATTATGGGAGCTTCTATTAGTTTTTTTGTATTGCAATGATAGTATATGCAATTGGAAGTTTAACAATTTTTTAGTATCATAAAAATTCAGAAGGAAATAGAAAATGAAAAAGAGATATTATTTTTTTGTCACTCATCATCTAGGTGGAATCGGTGGCGTTCAGAGGGTTGTGGATCAGCTGGCTACACGATTTGCTGAAGATGGGAATAAGGTGACTGTTGTCGGCTGTGCTATCCAATCACAGGAAAAGTATGTAAAAAGTACAGGAGAAATATCAAGAAATTTTTATTATACCAGGAAGATATTTTTTTGAAAAAAACCGTGGTTATTTTTTTAAAAAGAGAAGTTTTTTTCTCAAAAAAATTAGATACGATTTTATCAGATTTATTAGCAAAAATCTAAAAAAATCCAATGGTCATCTTGGCAAACCCAATTGTTTATCTCCTGATGGAAAAAAAGTTTGAAGAAATTCTCTAATCATGCTTTCTTCATTGGACAAATGCATTCTTCTGCTGATTTTTGTATTGGAATGCAAAGGACTCTACAAAGTTTATCCATATATTATTAAAAAAATAAGTATCCAAAAATTGGATTGTATCATGTTCTTATCAGATTCCTATTCAGAGTTAATCAGTCAGCATTATAAGATTCCATTGGAAAAATTTGTTGCGATTACAAATCCACTACCAAGATATATAGAAGCATCAGAAAATGATTATCAAGAGAAGTCAAAGATTATTTCATTTGTTGGTAGATTAGATCCTGTTAAGCAAATTGATCATCAAATTCAGGCCTTTGCACAAGTAGCTGATGAATTTCCGGATGTGAGTTTTAATATATACGGATCTGGAAATTTGAAGGAAACTCTCCAATTACTTATTGATCAATTAGGAATGACAAAACGTATTACCTTAAAAGGGAAAACGACTCAGGTTAAGGAAGTTTACCAAAAATCTTTGTTTACGTTATTAACTTCTAAATCGGAAGCTTTTGGTATGTCGGTTGTAGAGTCAATGGTTTTAGGAACTCCAGTATTAACTTATAACTGTTCGCAAGGAGTTGCTGATCTGCAATCTGCCACCCCCGAAATGCTTTTTAATCCAAGTGTTGGAGAATTGACGAATAAAATGAGGTATTTTCTAACGAATCCTGAGATACTAGAGGGGATTGGAAGAAGAGGACAGGACTATGTTATAGGAAATTATGCAGAGGATGTTATCGTTCAAAAGTGGTATGCTTTGTTTAAGAAGTTAGAGGATAAAAAAGGTATTACATGACAGATTATATTTCAAAAAAAGGTTTAAATTTCTTTCACAATATTTGGCAAAAGAAGTTTTATATTTTGCTCATTTGGTTTGTGATGTTTGGTACGTATTTCTATTTCGATGGTCCTTTTTAAAAATACACCAATCAAAACGTTCCTTATTATTGGGGAATTTTCACATTTCTATCACTAGTAAATATGAAGTTATACAATAAAATCTTCTCAATAATCTTATTTACAGGACTAGTATTTTGTGTCTATACTCCAAATATGGATAGTCCAGATGAAAACTTCCATTATTCTAGGGCCTTATATATAAGTGATGGTCACTTATATTTGCCATCTTCGGTTGAGGAAATGAAGGTGTCATCTGATATATCTGAAGTTGAAGGAGAATTCAAAAAGCCTCTATTACAAACGGAACTTGAAGATAAACAAGTTTCTGATAAAAAAGTTGTTTATTCTAATTTAGGGAATACAAATGGTTATTCTTTTGTTAGTTACTTACCACAAACCTTAGGGATTATCCTTGCTCGTATCCTACATTTAAGTGTATTTGCTTCGATTTTTCTAGGGAGATTTTTCAATTTACTTGTTTTTGCCTTACTGGTTCGATTAGCTGTTAAGAAATCAGGAGATAAGCAATTATTCTTTTCCTTACTGGCGATTATTCCTATTAATATTTATATTGCTGCATCGTTTAATCAGGATGCATTTGCTAATGGTCTCATCTTTTTAGTTATTGGTTTATTTTTTTATCCTATTTTTGAAAAAAAGATAAAATTAGTAATAGAGATATACTCTCCTATAGTCTCCTATGTATTTTAATAGCTTTTTCCAAATTGCCTTATGTGTTATTGATCTGTTTATTAGCTTTTTTACCAAAAGAGAAACTCAATAAAAAACAATATCTTCTAATTGCTGGATCCATTCTTATGGCCGCTCTGACCAGTGTGATTTGGTTGAAAGTAACAAGTGGCATAAATGCAACAGTTGCGCATCCAAATCCAGCAGTTAATCCAATGAAAAAGATTATATTTACCTTGCATCATTTTTCTGACTTCACGAGAATGATGATTAAAGAAGTTGTGAATTTTATTCCATTTAAATTACAATCATTATTTACTTTCGGTTGGTTGACTTATGATGCGAAAGCTTTTATGTGGTTTTATTTGATATTCATCTCAGTTACATTAGTTGTACTTCCAAATGGAAAGCCGATAAAAACTTTTGCAAAGTTTGGGGTAGTTCTTGTTTCAATGGGAATTATTTTTGGAATTCTAATGACAGCTTATTTAATGTGGGGTGAGGTTGCTGATATTTCTATTAAAGGGATTCAAGGGAGATATTTTGCAGGAATTTTTATACTACTTGGCTGTATAAGTAATTTTTCAAGAAGACTGTTTTGGAATCAGAATAGAACAGAACCGCTCGAATACGATCAAAATGAAGTTGAATATACATGTACTTACATTGCTACTTTGTTTATTCTTGTCTCAATCATTGCAACTATTAGTCAATACTATTAACTTCATGTTTCAATATACAATAAAGTTATATACTAGGGAAAATCAAAGCTTTTTGTTACAATAGAAAGTGAATAAGTCAAGGAGTAAGAGATGACCATATCAGTTGTAGTCCCATGTTTTAACGAAGAAGAATCGATTCCATTGTTTTATAAAGAGATGGAACGTGTTCGGATGGAGATGGGAGAAAAGGTTGAGTATATTTTTATAAATGATGGCTCTTCAGATGGTACGCTATCAGTTCTTCGAAAGCTACATGTTACAGATTCAAATGTGCACTACCTTTCTTTTTCTCGAAATTTCGGGAAAGAGGCTGCACTATATGCTGGGCTTGAGGCTGCTAGTGGTGAATATGTGACGGTCATGGATGTAGATTTGCAGGACCCTCCGGAGTTATTGATTGAAATGAAGCAGATGTTGGAGGAACAGCCGGATTTAGACTGTGTCGGAACGAGACGCGTAACCCGTGATGGGGAACCACCGATTCGTTCTTTCTTTGCACGGATGTTTTATAAATTGATCAATCATATTAGCCAAGTGGAAATGGTTGATGGTGCGCGTGATTTTCGTTTGATGCGTCGTCCCATGGTCGATGCTATTATGGAGTTATCGGAGTACAATCGTTTTTCAAAAGGGATTTTTGTCTGGGTAGGATTTGAAACAGAATATCTAGAATATAAGAATATAGAGCGCGTGGCAGGAGAAACATCTTGGAATTTTTGGTCCCTCTTTAAATACTCCATTGAAGGGATTGTCAATTTTTCAGATACTCCACTAAATATTGCCTTTTTTGGTGGACTTTTATCTTGGATATTGGCTTTTATTATGATGATTCTAATTGTGATCCGTACCTTAGTCATTGGGGATCCCACTTCTGGATGGCCATCCCTCATGACAGTAATTCTTTTTTTGGGAGGGTTTCAATTACTAACCATTGGAATTTTAGGGAAATATATCGGTAAGATCTTCATGGAGACTAAGAAACGTCCAATCTATGTCATCAAAGAGAAAG
>BNJU01003952.1_pt1 | contig 38936 bp, 51 predicted proteins | sample 8539281 | NCBI WGS metagenome assembly BNJU01 (sample SAMD00202456, study PRJDB9452) | human saliva metagenome | isolation source: human saliva | place: Japan
GAAGCACCCTTCTACCCCTGTAGATCTCACAAATTCTACTACACGAAACCCGTTAATTTCAGCGGCTCTACCTACCAGGATTGGGTTGACTTCCGCGGCTCAATCTATCAAGGTCGGGCTGATTTCAATAGCTCCACCTATCAAAATGTGGTTTACTTCAGTGACTCAACTTACAGGGGTGAGGTTTGTTTTAATAAATCTACTTACCGAGATTTTGTTTATTTTGACCGCTCCATCTACCAGAACTGGGCTGATTTCTACGATTCTACCTATCAGGATGAGGCTAGTTTTACCGGCTCCACCTACCTGGATATGGTTAGCTTCTTCGACTCCACTTACCAGGAAGTAGTTAGTTTCAGTGATTCTGCCTATTGGAATGGGGGTGGGTTCAGTAACTCCATTTACCAGGGTGAGGCTGATTTCAGCAATTCCATTTACGTCGGCGGGATAGGGTTCAGCAACTCCGCTTACCGGGGTAAAGCTAATTTCAGTGGCTCCATCTACCAGGGTCAGGTTGGCCTCAGCAACTCCACCTATGAGGACGAAGCTGCTTTTAGCGGGTCTATCTTTCGCGACGAAATTTATTGTGGCCAGGGCACAAACAGCGGCAGCTCTTCCCGTTTCACACAATGCGCCCCTGAATTCTACAACGAAACAAACCACCACAACACGTTCTTTGGCTCGCACGACAATAATTTCACAGCCGAAAACGGCAGAGGCTACCCCGTCTACCGCAACCTTGAAGGCTTACCCCTCGGCTGTACTTTCCTAACGCCCGCGCACAAGGAATACCTGGGTAACATATTCCAAGCAATGGAAGAAATCAGCAATAAAAATAAAATTCATGCCCCGCACAACCCAGAAGAGACAAAAGAGCGCTTAGAAAAGCTGTGGTCTCTCACTCAAGAACTCCATGAATGGCGTGAAAAAGTCACCACAGTAAAGCAATAAAGAGGAACCGATAAGCAATGCCAGAAAAACATAATGCAGAACGCCGAGAACGGTACACCAAAGCGGTAGAACAACTCGGAAACAAAGAAGCCCCTGTCCGTATGGATGGTGTGTATACGCTTATTGGCCTCGCGGATGAGTGGCTTCTAGACGAAAACCTGGACTACGCAGAAAAAGTTAGAGAAGGACAGGTTATTGTTAATAACCTCTGCGCCTATATTCGCTCCTCCTTCGCTCTCGCCTTCCACTACAATGAGCTGACTCAGGAAAGCCCAACAGCTGAAGGCCTCTACAAGAATAGAGAACAAGAATTCTACACTGACAAAGCAGCGCTAGAATCTGAGGCAAACATTCGCCTGAACATTATGAAGAAATTCACAACCGCCTACAAAGCCCTGACAAAAACACCCCGGGAACATGGTCAGGTTTTGAATACGACTTCTCGGGAAGCACCTTCTTCTACCCCGTAGATCTCACAAATTCTTACTACACGAAACCTGCCGCATTCAATAATGCAGTGTATAAAGAATGGGCTGATTTTAGCGGCTCCCACTATTGCGGTGACGCTGATTTCAGCAACTCAGACTACGGGAGTGATACCGATTTCAGCTATTCCACGTATCAGGGTGAAGCTGACTTCCGGGAGTCCGCCTACCAGGGTTGGGCTGACTTTAGCCGCTCCACCTACAAACAAAAAGCTGTTTTTAGCGATTTCATTTCTCCCTCCACATACAAAAGTGACGCTGATTTCAGCAACTCAGACTATGGGGATGATACCGATTTCAGCTATTCCACCTATCAGGGTAGGGCTGATTTCCGCGCCTCCACCTACGCCGGCGAGGCGTATCATCGCGGTTCCAGCTACACGGGTACAGTTGATTTCAGTGATTCCGTCTATAAGGGCCGGGCTATCTTCAGCCGCGCCACCTACCAGGGTAAGGCTAATTTCAGCGGCTCCAGGTACCAGGATGAGGCTCACTTCTAGTTCTCCACCTACCAAGAGGCTGATTTCAGTGGCGCTACTTAGCAAGCTCTCACTGACTTCAGCTACTCCACTTACCGGGGTGCAGCTGACTTCCGCAAATCAGCCTACCGGGCTGGGGCTGACTTCTGCGGCTCAGAATATCGGGAGTGGGCCACCTTCAGCGGATCCACCTACCAGAGGTGGGTTAACTTTGATAACTCCATCTATGGGAGCTGGGCTGATTTCAGTAAGTCCACCTACCAGAGAAATGCTGACTACAGCGAGTCTATCCACCAGGGCTGGGTTAATCTCAGCGGATCCACTTATGAGGGTGTAGCGGCCTTTAACGGGTCTATTTTTGACGACAAAATCTATTTTAGTGAAGACATAGACGGCAGCTTCTCCTCCCGTTTCACGCAGTGCGCCCCCGCGTTCTACGACGAGACAAACCACCAAAATACTCTTTTTGGTTCGCATAAGAATAATTTCACGGTCGAAAACGGTAGGGGCCACCCCATTTACCTTACGCCTGAGGGATTACCCCTCAACTGTGCTTTCCTGGCACCCGATCAGGGGGAATACCTGAAGAGTATTCTCCGCAGGTTGGAAGAAATCAGCGATGAAATCCTTGCCGTGAAAAATGATGAAGAGAAAAAAGGGCTCATAGAAAAGCGGCAACCTCTTGACAAAGAATTCAATGAATGGCGTGAAAAAGTCACCACAGTAAAGCAATAAAGAGGAACCGATAAGCAATGCCAGAAAAACATAATGCAGAACGTCGAGAACGGTACACCAAAGCGGTAGAACAGCTTGGTAATGCGAGTGCTCCCGTCCGTTTGGGCGGCGTATATACGCTCGTTAGCCTAGTAGATGAATGGCTTAGAGAAGAGAATATAGAGTATAACGAACGAATCGCAGAAGGCCAGGTTATTATTAATATCCTGTGCGCATATATCCGTTCCCCATTTGCCCTTACTTCCCACTATGATGAGCTAACTCAGGACAGCCCAACAGCTGAAGGCCTCTACAAGAATAGAGAACAAGAATTCTATATAGATAAAGCAGAGTTCAAATCTGAAGCAGACATTCGCCTGAGCATTCTGAAAGAAATTCACCGCCGCTTGCAGGGACCAGACGAAAACACTCCAGGGGCGTGGTCTGATTTTGAATACGACTTCTCGGGAAGTATTTTCTTCTACCCTGTAGACCTCACGCGCTCTTACTACGCAAAGCCTGTTAATTTCAGTGGTTCCGCCTACTGGGATGAGGCCGATTTTAGCTACTCCACCTACATGGACGAGGTTTACTTCAGCGAATCCAGCTACCAGGGCCGGGCTGGTTTCAATGGTTCCATTTACCAGGGTGAGGCCGTCTTCCGTGGCTCTACGTACCGGGGGTCAGCTGGCTTTGCCAGATCCACCTACCGGGGAGGGGCGTACTTCACCGGCTCCACCTACCTCAGTGAGGCCGTCTTCCGTGGCTCTGTTTACCGGTGCGCGGCCGCTTTTAACAATTCCGCCTACCAGTATTGGGTTGATCTTCGTGGCTCCACGTATCAGGGCGCAGCTGATTTTGGTGGCTCCACCTACCAGTATTGGGCTGATTTCCGTGGCTCCACGTACCGGCGGTGGGCTTACTTCAACGACTCTATATGCTGCGGTTGGGCGGGCCTCAGCCACTCCGTCTACGAGGGTGAGGCTGACTTTAGCGGGTCTATTTTCTGTAGTGACATTTATTTTGGCCAAGACGGAGACAACAGTAGCTTTTCTCGCTTCACAGGTTGCGCCCCTCAGTTTTATGACGAGATAAACCGCAAAAACACGCTTTTTGGTTCACCCGATAATAATTTCACGGTCGAAAACGGCAGGGGCTACCCCATTTACCGCAGCCTTGACGGCTTACCTCTTGTCTGCTGTTTCCTGGCGGAAGCAGAAAAAGAATACCTCAGCGGTATCTTCAAAGAGATAGAAGAGACGAGGGAAAAACTTCTTACCACAGAACGCTTCCAAGAAAAGATAAGACTCCCAGGAAAGCTACGGGCTTTCAACACAACACTTCATGAATGGCGTGAAAAAGTCACCACAGCACAGAGGACCCGATAAGCAATGCCAGAAAAACATAATGCAGAACGCCGAGAACGGTACACCAAAGCGGTAGAACAACTCGGAAACAAAGAAGCCCCTATCCGTATAGGTGGCGTATACACGCTTGTTGGTCTCGTGGACGAGTGGCTACTAGACGAAAACCTGGATTACGCAGAAAGAGTCAGAGAAGGACAGGTTATTGTCAATAGCCTCTGCGCATATATCCGCTCCTCCTTCGCTCTCGCCTTCCACTACAATGAGCTGACTCAGGACAGCCCAACAGCTGAAGGCCTCTACAAGAATAGAGAACAAGAATTCTATATAGATAAAGCAGAGTTCAAATCTGAAGCAGACATTCGCCTCAGTATCATTAAAGAAATTCACAACCGCCTACAAAGCCCTAAAATAAACACGCCGGGGGCATGGTCAGACTTTGAATACGACTTCTCGGGAAGCACCTTCTTCTACCCCGTAGATTTCACAAAATCCTATTACACAAAACCCGTTAAGTTCAGTGGATCCACCTACCAGGACGAGGTTCGCTTCGGCGGTTCCACTTACCAGGGCGGGGCAGATTTCAGCGGCTCTATCTACCGGCGTTGGGCTGATTTCCTCAGTTCTACATACCAGAGTCAGGCTAACTTCGGCGGTTCCACGTACCAGGACAAGGCTGTCTTTAGCAGCTCCACCTACCAGGATGGGGCTAACTTCAGCGGATCCACTTATCAAGGTGAAGTTTTCTTCCGTGGCTCCGTCTACCGGGATTGGGTTGTTTTCAATGGCTCCGCCTATCGGGAAGAGGCTGATTTCTGTGGCTCTACCTACTGGCGCGGGGCTGATTTCAGCGACTCTACCTACTGGGGCAAGATTGTTTTCGGCGGCTCCGTCTATCAAGGCTGGGCTGTCTTTCGCGATTCCGCTTACCGGGGCGAAGCTGCCTTTAATGACTCCGTCTACTGGGGTGGGGCCGATTTCAGCGGCTCTATTTACCGGGGCAGGACTGGCTTCGGTAACTCTATCTACCAGGATGAGGCTGATTTAAGCCGATCCACTTACCGGGGCGAGGCTGACTTTAGCGGGTCTATTTTCTGTAGTGACATTTATTTTGGCCAAGACGGAGACAACAGTAGCTTTTCTCGCTTCACAGACTGCACCCCTCAGTTTTATGACGAGACAAACCATAAAAACACGCTCTTTGGCTCGCATAACAATGGTTTCACAGTCGAAAACGGCAGGAGTTACCCCATTTACTGTGGCATTGAAGACTTACCTCTTGGCTGTGCTTTTCTCACCGCAGAACAGAAAGAATACCTTGAAGATAAGTTCCAAGAAATAGGAAAAACGAAGAATAAATTTCGTGAGGTAAAAGATACCGAGGGGAACGCCATACTTGTCAACACCCCGCTATCTCTTAACTGTGAGATCCGTGTTTGGCGTGAGAAAGCTACCACGGTAAAAGCGGAGGGCACAACATCCGGAGAGCAAGATAACTAGCCGCTCGGTTAAGCTGAAGATGCGGTAGGGTAAAAAGGAACACGCACCATCACTTTAAGGAGCAGAACGCCAATGCCAGAAGAACGCGAAACTATAGGGGCTAGATTATCTGCTAGTCCGGAGGTATATCGGCACACCAAGTTTATGGCGCGGTTTGAGAAGGCTTTTCCGTGGCTTCTGGCTGGTGGGGCGGCGCTTGTCCTACTTGAAACCTACCGCAAGAATACTAATGACCGCGCTAAAGCGAATGCAAATATTAAAGCCGCCCTTAAAAACCAAGAGCACCAGGCGGAAGTTCTCAAAGAACAAATCCGGCAATTCGACGAAAATGCTTTCAAAGAACGTAAAGCAGAACGCCGAGAGCGGTACACCGAAGCAGTCGAACAGCTCGGAAGCAAAGAAGCCCCTGTCCGTATAGGTGGCGTATACACGCTTGTTGGGCTCGTGGATGAGTGGCTAGAAGAAAAGAACTTAGAATACAGCGAACGGCTCAAAGAAGGGCAGGTTATTATTAATAACCTTTGCGCCTATATCCGCTCCCCGTTTACTCTTGCTTCTTATTATGATGAGTTATCTGAAGATAACCCTTCGTCTGAGGGGATTTATAAAGATAATCAGCAGAAGTTCTACACTGATAAAGCAGATTTCAAAGCTGAAGCAGATATTCGCCTGAGCATTATTAAAGAAATTCACAGCCGCCTACAAAACCCTGAAAAAACACACCAGGGACGTGGTCAGATTTCGAATACGACTTCTCGGGAAGCACCTTCTTCTACCCCGTAGACCTCACAAACTCCTATTACACAAAACCCGTTAATTTCAGTGGCTCCACCTACCAAGACGAGGTTCGCTTCGACGGCTCTGTCTACAAAGACGAGGCTGACTTCGGTAGCTCCATCTACAAGAGTTGGGCTACCTTCGACGGCTCCACCTACACAGGTTGGGTTGGCTTCAATTGCTCCACCTACCAAAGCTGGGCTGACTTCAGCGCCTCCACGTACCAGGACGGAGCTACCTTCATGAGCTCCACCTACCAAAGCTGGGCTGACTTCAGTAATTCTACCTGCCAAAGTGAGGTTTACTTCAGCGACTCTACCTACAAGGTAGGCTGACTTCTGCGGCTCGACCTACCAGAATGAGGTTTGCTCAGCTACTCCACCTACCAGAGTGAGGCTGACTTCAGCGACTCTATCTGCCAAGGCAAGGCTGACTTCAGCGACTCCGCCTACCGAGGCTGGGCTGACTTCCGCAACTCCGCTTACCAGGGTCGGGCTGGTTTCACCGGCTCCACCTACCAGAGTGAGGTTTACTTCAACGACTCTACCTACCAGTGGGCTCATTTCAGCGGATCCATCTACCGAGGCTGGGCTGACTTCCGCAACTCCGCTTACCAGGGTCGGGCTGGTTTCACCGACTCCATCTACCAGAATGAGGTTTATTTCAGCGGCTCCACCTACGAAGATAAGGCCGACTTCAGTGGGTCTATTTTTCTGCAGTGACGTTTATTATAGCGAATAGATACAACAGTAACTTTTTCTCGGTTCCAGACTGCACCCCTCAGTTTTATAATGAGAATAGCCATCAAAATACACTTTTTTTGGTTCGCCTAACAATAATTTTTATAGTAGATACCGATAAAGGTTATCCTATTAATCTAAATTCCGAAGGCTTACCTCTTGGCTGTGATTTTCTCACCGCAAAGCAGAAAGAATATCTTGAAGATAAGTTCCATGAAATAGACGAAACGAAGAATAAATTTCTTAAGGTGAAAGACCCCAAAGAGAAAGCAGAACTCTCGAAAAATCTGCAAGCTCTTAACGAAGAGCTCCATGATTGGTGTAAGGAAGCTACCACAGTAAAAGTGGAGGGCACAGCACCCGGAGAGGATAATAACTAGCCGCCTGAAGGATTCACGGCCTCCGCTTCCTGCCGTAGAGAACATCAAGATTCCACGGTGCCGTTTACCCCTATGAGTTTGACCCTGCTCTGGCGTGGCTGGTTTGTTTCGACTACAGGGTTCCAACCCGCAACGACCTCTGGATATGCGCAGGACTGGGCCGTTACCTGCCTGCTCAACAAAGATTTGCAGGTAAACCTTGAGCCAAAATTCAGGAAAACCTGAAAGGCGAGGCTGAAGATGCGGTAGGGTGGTACTTGCGCACACTCACCGTAAGAGTCTACTCACCCTATGAGCGATAAAAACAGCAGGAAGCAGAACAGCCTAGGGCGGTCGCATAAAATATGGTTATGGATAAAACGGTGGTGGTTGCCTATCGCTATTCTGCTGATTACTAGTGCCGGGCTAGCGTGTGCTCTATCTATCCCGCAACGAGTTTTTGAAACCCCTAGAGAACCAGCCAACGATAAGAGCGCCCCTGTCTTACTAGCTCAGAGCAACCTCCGGTTAGCTTTTCTCTATATCACCGGTGGGGCTATCGCGGTGATGGGTCTTATCGAAACTTTTTCGCAAAAACAATAACGAAAAAAACTCAAGAACGATCAGGAAAAAGAGAAAAATGACAGAGACCATCTGCGACAGGTGAGGGCAGGACGCAGAGAACGGTACACCAAAGCGGTAGAACAGCTAGGTGATGAGAAAGCTCCTATTCGTATGGGCGGCGTGTACACACTCGTTGGACTCGTGGATGAATGGCTTGAAGACGAGTCTATAGACAAATATGAGGACAGGCTCAAAGAAGGACAGGTTATTATCAATAACCTCTGCGCTTATATACGCTCCCCATTCACTCTTGCTTCTCATTATGATGAGTTATCTAATCCCACCCCCATGCCTGAAGGAATATATAAAGATAAAAAAGAAAAATTTTATGCAGACAAAGCCACATTAGATTCTGAAACAGATGTTCGCCTCAGTATAATTAAAGAAATTCACGACCGCATACAGGGCCCAGACAAAAACACGCCGGGGGCGTGGTCAGACTTTGAATATGATTTCTCGGGAAGCACCTTCTTCTACCCCATTGACCTCACAAAATCCTATTACAAAAAACCTGTTAATTTCAGTGGCGCTATCTACCAGGGTATGGCGGACTTCAGCGGCTCCACCTATGAGAAAGGCGTCCTTTTCAGTGCTCCTGACTCTCCTTCCACCTACCAGGGCTGGGCTAACTTCAGCGGCTCCACCTACCAGGGCTGGGCTGACTTCACCGGCTCCACCTACCAGGGCTGGGCTGACTTCAACAGCTCCGCCTACCAGAACGGGGCTAACTTCCGCAGCTCCGCCTACCAGGGCGGGGCTGACTTCAACAGCTCCGCCTACCAGGGGCGGGGCTGACTTCGGCAGCTCCATCTACAAGAGTTGGGCTACCTTCGACGGCTCCGCCTACAAGGGCTGGGCTAACTTCCGCAGCTCCGCCTACAAGGGCGGGGCTGACTTCACCGGCTCCACCTACCAGGGCTGGGCTGACTTCACCGGCTCCACCTACCAGGGCTGGGCTTACTTCACCGGCTCCCACCTACAATGATGTAGCTGACTTTAGCGGATCTGTCTTCTATCAGAAAGTTTATTTTGGAGCAGACGGAGACAACAGCAGCTTTTCTCGCTTCGCAGACTGTGCCCCTCAGTTCTATAACGAGACAAACCACACAAACACACTTTTTGGCTCACCTAATAATGATTTCACAGTCGAAAACGGCAGGGGCTACCCCATTTACCGCAACCTTGACGGCTTACCCCTTGGCTGTAGTTTCCTCACCACAGAGCAAAAAGAATATCTTGAATATAAAATCCAAGAAATAGACGAAACGAATAATAAACTTCGTGAGGTGAAAGATTCCAAAGAAAAGGAAGAACTCTCGAAAAAGCTGCAAGCTCTTAACAAAGAGCTCTCACGAATGGCGGAAGAAGCCACCACAGTATAAGTGGAGGGTACAGCACTTGGAGAGGATGATAACTAGCCGTCCGAGGGATTTACGACCTCCGCTTCCTGCTGTATGAGAGCACTAAGATTCTACGGCACTGTTTGCCCTCTAGGGGTTTGTTCCTACTGGCGTGACTGGTTTGTTTCGACCACAGGGTTCAACCCGCAACACCCCTGAATATGCGCAGGACTATGCCACTACCTGCCTGTTCAGCAAAGATTTGCAGGTAAACCTTGGGTCAAAATTCAGGAAAATCTGAAAGGTAAGCTGAAGATGCGGTAGGGTGAAAAAGGAACACACACCATCCACCTTGAGGAGCAAGAGCGCCAATGCCAGAAGAACGCGAAACTATAGAATCTAGATCGTCTGCTAGTCAGGAGGTATATCAGCAAACCAAGTTTATGGCCTGGTTTGAGAAGGCTTTTCCGTGGCTTCTGGTCAGTGGGGCGGCGTTAGGCCTAGTTCTCATGATTTTTCTACCGGTTATTTTTTTCCAAGAGAAAACGGCTGAACAGCTTCTTGCACAAAGTAACCTACGTTTAGCGCTCCTGTATACGACCGGCGGTGTGATCGCCGCACTCGGTCTACTTGAAACCTACCGCAAGAATACTAATGACCGCGCTAAAGCAAACGCAGACATTAAAGCCGCCCTTAAAAACCAAGAGCACCAGGCGGAAGTTCTCAAAGAACAAATCCGGCAATTCGATGAAAATGCTTTCAAGGAACGTAAAGCAGAACGTCGGGAGCGGTATACCAAAGCAATAGAACAATTAGGTGATGAGAAAGCACCTATACGTACGGGTGGTGTATACACACTCGTTGGACTTGTGGACGAATGGCTTGAAGAAGAGAGTATATCTGAAGATGAAAGACTCAAAGAAGGACAGGTTATCATAAATAACCTCTGCGCCTATATCCGTTCTCCATTCACTCTTGCATCTCACTATGACGAGCTATCACAAGACAGCCCTACAGGTTCCTACGAAAAATAGGGCACAAGAATTCTATACAGATAAAGCAATGTTAGAGTCTGAAGCGGATGTACGTCTTAGCATAGTTGAAGAAATACACAAAAAAGTAAGATGGTCCCCCGCAAAAGGGAAAATTACAAAAAAGGATAATATAATCCATAAACCTTCAATTGATAATATATTGGAAGGGCAATGGTCTAAGTTTACTTATAATTTTTCAGGTAGTAATTTTTCTATCCTGTAAATCTAAACAGTTCTTACTGGATGGAAAGCATAAATTTGAATAATTCTTGTTTTTCATGAAGATTTAAATTTACGAGATTCATACTATAGAGGAAATGTAAATTTTTGTAATTCTACATATAAAAAAATAGTGCATATTTTCAAGACAATACGTATTACAAAAATGCAATATTTAAAGATTCCAAATACTGCACGTCTGTGACAGCTAAACCTTCTAATAAATGCGCCGATTTTAGTGGATCTACATACTATAATTATACAGATTTTTAAAAAATTCAAAGTATTACAACGATGCTTTTTAATGATTCAAATTATTATAGTAAAATTAATTTCTCAAACTCTAAACATTATAACAACTATCAAGGAGCAAAAAGAAATTATAGTATAGCAAATTTTAGTTTCTCTAAGTATTTTTGATGTTGTAAAATTTGACAATTTAGAAGTTGAGGGTCACGTCTACTTTGATAACTCAATTTACGCAGGGGTCTTATTACTTCTTCAAATCCAGAGTCAGATAACTATAAGACATATATGCGTGCACCTTCGAGACGTTCTAAATTCCATCAACTCACAAAATTTGAAAAATCTTGCTATATCGGAGAAACCTATTTTAAGAATTCCACATATTTGGGAGAAACAATATTCAAAAATTCGATATACTGTGGAATTGCAGATTTCAGTTCTTCAAAGTACTATAATACGGTAGATTTCAGCTTTTTTCAAAATATTTGTCCCGGGTATACTTTTCAAAAATCTGAATACTTTTAAAAATTCATACTTCACCCATTCTCTATATAAAGGAAAATTACTCGCTTCAAAAAGTATCTACAACGGGGTTATAAAATTTAATAGCTCCATATACATAAAACGATGTGAATTTATCGAGTTCTATATATAAAAATAATGCTCCCTATTCTTTATAGAAAGTTCAAAATCCCGCAGTATGTCAAAATTTGCCTCAAGTATACAATTTTACAGAATCTGCCACTACTAAAAAAACTATTGCAATGAGATCCTCATACTAATTTACCCGAAAAAAATGTGCATCATAACTGTACATGAAAAAGATATATTCTCGACCTTCTAGACTCTATCGATATTGATAAAATAATATATAATCCTGAATCCATGTCTTCTGAAAATAAGAGTGAAATTATCAATCGTATAAATAACACTCTAGATGAAGATTTTGGTTATTGTCTCCAATCTATGGTTTATTTTTAAATTACTTATTATCTCTACTCTCCTGCCAAATTTTTCAGGTTCAGCAGCGTACTAGCGCCTCTACCAGGTGCCCTCAGCCGCATCAAAACCAGGCCCTCACACAGGGCCTGGTAAAACCCTACAGCATATGCTATTCGTCTTCTTCGTAAACATAATCCTTGAAATAGTCAGGGTCGCCGTCGCTATCCAGCCAGAGCTCAAACCAGCCCAGAAGTCCTGGCGCTCACAGCATGGGCTAACGCCCACATCCGAGAAGCTCCACACCTCACCGGCGCACGGCCCGGCGGTAATCAGCTCATAGGTCATGCCGCACCCCTCATCCATGAGCTCAACACCCTGGTTCCCCAGCTTACGTTCAAAGGACTCGTCGCTCAGCTGCTCTTCGTCCTCCTCATCCTCCCAAACCCAGCCGTCCGTGAGCGTCATGGGGAGGGAAAGGTCTTTGTGCTCAATCTCTGCGAGCCGGTGAATGGGACTGGCGATACCCTCCGCCGCCGGGTCGTTCCAGCCGTCACCAACCTCCAGCAGAAACAGCCGGTACGCCTGCGGCAGGCGGTGTTGCAGGCACTCTCGAAAGCAGCAATTTCCGTCTCCGAAATGGTAGGCCCCATGCTGATATTCTTCTGAGCGATTTTAGTCTTAATACGCTCGATCACGGCCGGGTATTCTTCAGGTGTATAGATAGGCACAAAAACTCCTCAATATAGATATAGTCCAGTTCACAAGTCAGCACAGAGCCTTTTTACATGCTACTGCACAGCCGTAACTGTTTCTATCCCGACGGTCATCGAGGTACGGGCAGATTATGCGCGTTCAATTCCGGCTGAATTCATGCAATAATTAAACATAAACCCACTTTAACTATAATTAGTGTCACATGAACGAATTTAATAACTCCATTATTATCTACCAGCCAAATACTGACCAGCCCGCTATTGATGTCCGAATAGAAGGCGAAACAGTGTGGCTCAGCCAGCGGCAGATGGGCGAGCTATTCGGTGTAGATGTGCGCACCATTAGTGAGCACCTATCCAACGTATTTTCTAGCGGTGAGCTGGAGAAAGAAGCAACTATCCGGAAATTCCGGATAGTTCGACGTGAAGGTACACGCAATGTAACGCGAAGTGTTGAGCACTACAACCTTGATGCCATTATCTCCGTGGGCTACCGGGTCAAATCAGCCACGGCCACGCAGTTCCGCATCTGGGCCACCAAGCGCCTGCGCGAATACCTGGTGCAGGGGTACAGCATTAACCAGCAGCGGCTTGAACAGCTCGGGCAGATCGTAGAAGTCATGGCGCGGGCAGATAACCATCTTGTGGCCGGTACCGGTGAAGTACTCGCAGCCTATCTACCGAGCCTGCAAGCCCTGCGCGACTACGACGAAGGCACGCTCTCTGCCAGCGAATCCACCGGGAACGCGCCGGTGTGGCAGCTCACTCATGCCGAAGCGCAGGCGATCATTGCCCGCGCCCGTAGCGAATTCCCGCAGGATAGGCTTTTCGGGATTGAAAACGGGGATAAACTCAAGTCGGTTGTCGGCACCATCTACCAGAGCTTCGCGGGCGAAGACCTCTACCCAACCACCGAGCAGAAAGCAGCGAACTTACTGTACCTCATGGTCAAAGACCACCCGCTGGTTGACGGGAATAAACGCAGCGCCGCGGCCCTGTTCATTGAGTTTCTGGCCCAGAATAACCTGCTGTTTTCGGCCGATGGCACACCGCTCGTCTCAAACAACGCCCTAGCGGCAATGACCCTAATGGTCGCCATGAGCAGCCCGAAAAGAAAGGACCTTATGGTGCAGCCCTCGTAGAAAGCGGCTCATTAGCCCAGCCGCGCACTAACCTTCGCTTCGTGGCCCGCAGCGCACCGCTACTCCCCCACCAGGGTCTTCGGATCCAGCGGGGTGCTGGTGCCCTCCGCCAGGTGCTCCAGGCGCCTCAAAATAAGGCCCTCACGCAGCGCCCAGGGGCAAACACGCATCGTTTCCACACCAAACATCTCCATCGCAGCCTCAGCCGCCATCGCACCCTGCAAGAACCTGGTCGGCGCGCATCCGGGAAACACCGGGCAAATCGGCGCGCTCGGCGGAGCCATAGCCTCCATGCGGCGAGTCCACAGGCGCAAATCCGTCACATGCATCTCACGCTTCACATGCGGCCCCGCAGAATACGGCGCCGCCCCGCAAATACGCGCCAGCGAACGGAACGTCTTCGAGGTGCCCACCACCATATTCGGCTCGCCAAATGCCAGCAGCTGCTGCCGCCGCCTCAATCTGCTCACGCACATACCCGCGCAGCCGCTTCGTCTGCTTCGGTGCGGGCGGCTGCTCCTCAAAAAACTCGCGGGTCAGGCGGCCCGCACCCAACGGAACAGACATCGCCGCATCCGGCAAGGCATCCGTGCCCGTGGAAAACTCAGAACGAGCCACCCCAATATCAAGAATTCAGGATGCGCCCGCACCCCACCCCTGCCAGCGGCGCACCCGCGAAATAAGTGATAGCCGCCTCCTGGTCGCCTGAAATCCCGCTCAGGCTCACCCCAGTTTTCCGCCGCACATGCTGCAGAACCTCGGCACCATTACCGGCCTCACGAATAGCGGAAGTCGCAAAGGCGAGCAGGTCCTCGGCGTTGTTCTCAATGGCGAAATCGCGCGCAGACTTCACGAACTCGGTCAGCGCGGCGCGGCCCTCATCAGAAATATCACCCGACGGCGTCAAATACTGCACCAGCTGCGGCGGGATCTTATGCGAAGCGTACGGTTCGGGGCGGGCGCCCGGGTGGCCGTCAATAAGCAGCAGGTGAACGGTGTTCGACCCCACGTCAAGAACTCCAAGGCGCACGGCTCGCTCCTATCCCCCGGCAGGTGCCGAGATAATATACAACTCCGTTAAGTCTGGCGCACTGCGCACTCATCCAGCGTCAGACGGACTAGTCCTTCTTAGCCGCAGTCTTCTTTGCAGTAGTGGACTTTTTAGCGGTTGTCTTTTTCGCGGTGCTCTTCTTGGCGGTCGTCTTCTTTGCCGCAGTCTTACGCTTCGCAGGCCCCTTAGCGCGCTTCTCAGCCAGGAGTTCAACGGCGGCGCGCTCATGGGTGAGCGATTCGATGGTTTTCCGAGCGCGGAACCGTAATGTTGGTAACGCCGTCGGTAATGTACGGCCCAAACCGCCCGTCTTTAACCACGATATTCTTCTCGCTGTTCGGGTCTACCCCGAGTTCGGCGAGCGGGGGCTTAGTGGCGGCGCGCCCGCGCTGTTTAGGCTGCGCATAAATATCGAGTGCCTGTTCGAGGGTGATCGTGAAGATTTCTTCCTCAGACCCAATCGACCGCGAGTCAGTGCCCTTCTTCAGGTACAGGCCAAACCGCCCGTTCTGCACGGTGATTTCGTTGCCTTCCGCATCGGTGCCGAGCACGCGCGGCAGGCTCAAGAGCTGAGCGCATCCTCTAGGGGTTACGGTCGCCAAATCGCAGATTTTGAAAAGCGATACGGGTGCGCGGCTTAGCGGGCTTAGGTTTCTTCTTCGGCTTGGGTTTGCCGTTCTTGCTAGTATTCGGTGGGCTGCGCGTCCAGGTACGCCTGAATCTGCTCCTCCGTCATCTCTTCGATAACTTCGGTGACGTAGGGGCCCATGGCGCCCGTCGCGGGCGATAATCTGGTTCCCGGAGGCGGGATCGGTGCCGAGCACGCGCCCATCGGATTTGCCCTGCTCAAGCAGCTCTTTTCGCCTTCTCAGCGGTCAGCTCATCAGGCGCCAAATCGGTGGGAACGTTGGCACGCACAGGGGTCAGAGACCTCACCAGTTTCAGTATTGACGGTGCCTTCAGCCTCAAAGGTAGGGGCCGAATTTACCCACGCGCAGCACAATGCCGTCAGCAATGCGGATCGAGGTTAATATCGCGGGCATCAATATCGCCCTAGGTTATCCACAATCGGCTGAGCCCGCGCTTTTTCTGCGCCCGCCACCAAAGTAGAAGGCACCCAGCCACTCCACGCGCGATTCTTCGCCGCGGGCAATGCGGTCAAGGTCTTCTTCCATCTGCGCGGTGAACTCGTAGTTCACGTAAGGGCCGAAACTGTTTTTCAAGCAGCCGCACCGACCGAGAACGCGGTCCACGAAGGCACGGAGCGAACCGGAACGCACCTGCACATAGCCGCGGTCCGCTAATCGTTGAAATCACGGCGGCGTAGGTGGAGGGAGCGCCCGATGCCCAGCCTCGTCAAGAGTTTTCACGAGCGAAGCCTCAGTGTAGCGGGGCGGGGCAGGGTCTCATGCCCGGCGGCTTCAAGTTTCTCGGCGGTGAGCGGGTCGCCTTGGGCGAGCGCGGGCGAGGCGTTTCTCAGCGTTCTTGGCGTCGCGCTCTGCCAGGCGGGTTGCGTCCACCCTTCCTCGCAGGCGGCAAGCCGCGGAAGGTGATGACGGTGCCGGATGCTGCGAACTCGGCGTCGCGCCCGTTGGATGCAGGTTGCCCCAGCCGCACGGATGCGGTCGAACCGGTGGCGTCTGCCATCTGCGAGGCGACGGTACGTTTCAGATCAGCTCGTACAGCCGGTATTCGTCGTTGGAGAGCGCGCCGCGCACGGCGTCGGGGGTGCGGAAGGCGTCACCTGCGGGGCGGATTGCTTCGTGCGCTTCCTGCGCGTTTTTGCTCTTGGAGGCGTAGGTGCGCGGCGCGGAGGGCACATATTCGGCGCCGTAGAGTTCGGATGCTTGGCGGCGTGCCGCCTTCACGGCCTGATCTGAGAGTGCCACCGAGGTCGGTACGCATGTGGTAATGTAGCCGCTCTCGTAGAGGCGCTGGGCAACCTGCATGGTCACGCGCGATGAGAAGCGCAGCTTGCGTGCCGCCTCCTGCTGCAGGGTTGAGGTGGTGAACGGCGCGGCGGGGCGGCGTTTATAGGGTTTGGTTTCGACCGAGCGCACCGCGAAGGGGGCGGCGGTGAGGGCTTCGGCGAGGGTGCGCGCATCCGCTTCTGAGAGGTGGGTGACCTTAGTGGAGGTGAGGGTGCCGTCGTCGGCGAAGTCTTTGCCGGTAGCTACTCGGGTACCGTCAACCGCCACAAGTTTGGCGTCAAAGACCTTCGCTGCTGGTGGTGATGAAATGCCCGGTCAGATCCCGGTAGTTGGCGGCGACGAAAAGCCATGCGTTCGCGTTCACGCTCAACAACGAGGCGTGTTGCCACGGACTGCACGCGACCGCGGATAGCCCTGCAGCCGACCCCTGCGCCACAGCACGGGTGAATTTTCGCTAACCGTAGATACGGTCAAGGATACGGCGGGTTTCTTGAGCATCGACCAGGTGCGGGTCAATGTCGCGCAGTTCCCCGAAGGCGCGTTCAATAGCTTCGCGGGTGATTTCGGGAAGGTCATGCGGTAGACGGGAACCTTGGGTTTCAGAACCTCTTTGAGGGTGCCAGGCGATCGCTTCACCTTCGCGGTCACCATCGGTTGCGAGGTGAGAGGCGTCAACGTCTTTTGAGTTTGCGTTTGAGTTCGGCGACTTTTTTCTTCTTGTCGGGGTTGACCACATAGTAGGGTCAAAATCGTCGTCGATATTGACCGCGAACTTGCCGACCGGGCCTTTTTTTCAGGTTTTCGGGCAGTTCGAAGGCTGCGGCAGGGTCGCGGATGTGTCCCATGGACGAATCCACCAGAAATTCGCCACCTAAGTAACCGCTGATGGTCTTCACCTTCGATGGGGACTCAACGATCAGTAGGGCTTTTCCGTTCTTTGCCTTGGTGGGCATGGCTCTCCTCGTGTGGGGTGGTTTTCAGTCTAGATGCGATTCAACAATAGCGCATGGTGCGCCCGAAACTCCCATTGGCGGCGCAACGCGCCGGGTGTTCCCTCTATGTAAAAGCCATTAATGTGGCGGGCGCAAGTTAGGGTGCGGTGGGGCAACGCGCCGGGTTCGCCCTGCGGGCTGGTGCCCGTGGTGTGGGCTGCGTCTACTGCCCGCTGTCGGTTTTCAACCAGCCGGTATTCGCGGCCGTATGCTTTGCGCGGCTCAATGCGCACCCTGCATCTTATTGCCGTCGCTAAAATGACGCAACCCATGAGTGTACCACATCCGGGGTCATTTTCGTTGGGCAGCCAGTGCGCCACCCCTTGGACGATGACGGTGCGTATGCCTTCCGGCGAGGGGCTCGTCGATTTCGAGATGCTACGCGGCGGCTGACCACCACGGAGGAGAGTTTGTCGCCGCGGGTGGTGCGCAGGTAGATTTCGTCGCCGGTGACCCCGTAGAAGGCCGGTAGTACGTCCACGAACTGGCCGTCGGTGATGACGAGACGCTGACGTGTTTTCCCGTATTGTTTCCCAGCAGGATTCGGTGCTCATCATCTGGTTGTATGCTCTTGTATGCTCATTCTTTTTGGTGTAGGGGGTGCACCGGGCGGGGCATAAAAAGGCTCTTTATTCCAATAAAGCGTTAAAACACCGCTTTATTGGAATAAAAGAGCCTTTCTTTACATGGGGCAGGTGGGGTTAGCTGTTTTCGTCTGCGAAGTGCAGAAAAGCTTTTTCGATGAGTTCTCGAATAGCGACCAGCAGGGTGTCGCGCGGATGCTCGTTCTCCGGTGCCAAAGGCGGCGCGCGCATCCGGTGTGTAGTCTTCCAGCCCAGGGCATGGCGAGCGCGCCCAGAATCTGCCCGATACTCAGCTCGCCGTCATGCGGAGACGAACCCGGCGGTTTCGGTTGAGAGCAGGGGTGTACGGCTGGCCGGATCCGGCGCGCAGCGGGATCACGTTCGGATGCTCGGCGCCGGGGCGGCCGTGGCGTTCTTCGGTCACGTCTTCTGCGACCACCAGGTGGGCTTCAGTGAGCGCCTGATCGGTCAGGGCGGTGAGGCGGTCGAAGCGTGCCACGGCCTCGGTGATGCTCTGCGCGATGGGCTGGGCTATGGGGTAGGTGATGTCTTCAAACCGGTTCAGGTGCGCGGTTTCGGTGGTGTGCGCCGGGCGGCGGGAGCCAGAGCATCCCAAACCCAATAGAATGAACGTTCCGGTTTTTAAAGTCGTCGAGATGAGGCACGGTAGGGTGTCTCTCGTAGTGGTCGCGGTCGCGGTTTTCACTCGCGTCTTTGAGCCAGGTTTCCGCATAGGATTCGGGGGTGAGCACTTCGCGCTGAATTACCCACGCCTCGCTCGGTGTGCCGGTGGCGGATTCGGCGAACCAGGTGCGCAGGCGAGCATCCCAGGGCTGCGCCCCGCCTGTATTGTCGCGGTGAATTTCCCAGTTGCCGAGCATCTGGGCGCGCCCGCCGGGCACCAGCACCTCGAGGATACGCCGAATAGCGTGCTGACAATATCGTCGCCGGGCAGCCCGCCGTCACGGTACGTGAACTGGTCGTCGCTGCTTTCGTTCGCGCGGCGCGGGGTAATAACGAACGGCGGGTTTGAGACCACAAGGTCGAACTGCTCCCCCGCCACGGGGTCCAGCAAAGAGCCTTGTCGAAGGCTGACGCGTGCTTCAAGGTTCTGCGGGTCGAGTTTCAGGGCCGGAGCGTTCAGCAGCAAAGTTCAGCTCGGGCGAAGGCGAGGCGCGCGGTGAAATATCGGTGGCCGTCACGTGGTCTGCGTGGGCGAGCAGGTGGAAGGCCTGAATACCGCACCCGGTTCCCACGTCAAGGGCGCGCGCCACGGGGGTGCGCTCGGTAATCTGCGCCAGAGTCAGAGATGCCTGCCCAATACCCAGCACGTGGTCCTTGCGCAGCACCCCGGGTCGCTGATGCGCCCCCAAATCAGAGGCCACCCACAGCTCGGTGCCGTCATCAGCCGAATGCGGTCGCAGGTCAAACACGGCGCGGTAATGCGGTTCTTCGCAGGGGTTCTCGGGGGCACGGGTAGTTTCTGACTCCGCCGGTTCCACGAGATGTGCCGCAATAAGGTCATTCAGCGCGGGTTCGCCGCCGAGCGCATCGGCAAGTTCCGTGCGGGTTAGGGTGTGTGCGAACAGGAAAAACCCGATCATGCGCCCCAGGCGGCGGTCAGGGTCGGTGGTGTGCGCATCATCGAGGATGTTCTGTACCCGCCAGGTGCCGGGCACAACCTGGTCGCGCGCCATTGCCTCAAAGGCGCGTTCCCCCAACAATTCACGCACCCCGTCGTAGCTGTAGTTGAGCTTCTCAAGGGCGCCCCGGATGCGCTCAAGCCGGGCGGTATCGTCGCTTATAGGGGTATCGGGGATGCGGGAGTACAGTTCATCAGCCATGCTCCCCATTCTATAAAAATGCTGCGGGCGCGGATGGAGCGCCTTTCTCTTAGGGTTCTAGTTGCTGCCCCAAAGCTGGTGTGTCTGGGTCGGGTGTCTTGTGTGGGCGGATTATGTGACGCGCCGTGACGGGGTTTTTGTGCTCAGCTTGTGGATATTTCCGTTTAAACCGCTACTATCCACAGGCTGGGATACGTTGTGAAGCGAACCTTAGGCCATAATGCTTTTATAAACAGTATGGAAAAGCATGAAATACTATCTAATAAAATAAAAAATATAAAAACTGGTATTAGCGAGGGGTCTGACCCTCAGCTTTCTCACGGTGGGCAGCGCGGCAGCGATACGATTCAGCTCGCCCAGGGGCAGTATATGAGCGCCCCCGAGTGGGCTGAACTGAGCCCTGCTGATAAGCATTTGGCGCGTATTAGTGCGCACGCCCGCGCGCTGCGCGACCCCGTCTTTAGCCACCGCAGCGCAGCCATTATTCACGGTATTCAGACACTGAGCATCCCCTGATAAACTCCAGGTGCTAGGAAGCGGCGGGGCAACCAACAGTGGCCTGCAGTACCGGCAGGATGAGCCCAGCCACCGCGCCACCCGACTGGCCGGCCCCGGCGGTTTTGCGGGTGGTTGACCCCGTGACCGCGACCATTGGGGCGTGCGTGATCTGGTTTCGCGGAGGCCATGGTGATTGCCGAAAGCGCCCTGCGTTCCTTCCCCGAGCTCACGCATAGTAGGCTGCTGATAACCTCATGGCGGTGCGCGAAGCCGGGGGTCTAGAATGCGCACCGTGTGGCGGCCGCTATGAGCCCCTTATCAGCTTCACCTGCCGAGACGCTGGCACGGGTGGCGCTTCTGAACCTCAGGGTTGGAGCCGGTGCAGCAGTACCAGATTTCTACCCGTTTCAGACGTTCAGGGTGGGTGCGGCACTCGTTGAGACACGGTGTGGTGGTTGAGGTTGTTGGCGCGCCGGGCACGCCCCGCCGCAGGATGTTTTCACCTGCAGATACCCCCGGCCCGAAAGCCCGCGAAGAGGCGATTCGTGGCGAGCTGGGATTTTTGTGTATCTCTCACGTGGGCGGATGTGCGTTATCGCCCCGATGCGGTGGAGCGTAAAGCTCCGCCGCAAAAGGCGTTATCTAGCCATCGCTTTACTATCCAGCCGTGCCCTGCCGGGGCGGTCCGGGGGCTCACACAGGCAGGGCGTTCAACCGTTCAGCCGCGTTACGCCTTCACCGTCAGTGCGGGTTTCATCGTCGCTTCACAATGGTTCGAGCATCCGCAGGTTGAAGTCCACGCCCAGCTGGTTCGGCACGGTCAGCAGCACGGTGTCTGCCGCCTGAACAGCCGCGTCACGCGCTAGTTCTTCGGCGATTAGGTCAGGGTCGCCAATGTAGCTGCGCCCAAAACCGCGAGAAGGTGTTGTCGATAATACCGGTGTAATCCTGCGAATCTTCCTCCACGCGGCGACCAAAATAACGCGCCGACTCGGCATCAATAATGGGGATCACCGAACGCGAGACCAGACACGCGCGCGCAGGTATGCCCTGCTTTGACCCATGCCTCGCGGTAGAGGCGAATCTGTTCAGCCTGCTGCTGGTCGAAGGGCATGCCTTTATCTTCGAGCATCAGCGTTGAAGACATGAGGTTCAGGCCCTGCTGCGCGGTCCGCACGGCGGTGTTGTCGGTCCCCCGCACCCCACCAGATGCGCTCACTCAGACCGGGCGACTGCGGCTGCACGGGGGCGTACTGCCCTGTACTCGCGCAGAGGGTGCCATGCCTTCACCCTGAGTGCTTTCGCGAGAGGTCGAGGTGACGGCGTGCCATCGCCTCTCATCTTCACCTTCGGCGGGGTAATAGCCAGCTCTCAGAAAGCTCGCGGATAACGGATTCGGGCGAGCCGCGTGAGACACCCAGCTGCAGGCGCCCGGCGGAAATCAGGTCGGCCATCGCGGCGAGTTCGGCCATATACAGCGGGTTTCGTCGCGCATATCGATCACGCCGGTGCCAAGCTCAATGCGGCTGGTTTTAGCGGCAATCGCCGACAGAAGCGGGTACGGGGTGGCCTGCTGCTGGTCAAAATGGTGCCGCGGAAGAACGCACCGTCAGGGCCGATCTCTTCGGCACCTACCGCCGGATCGATGGCCTGGTGCAGCGAGTCGGAGGCGCTGTTCACGCGAGCCGGGAATTTCGGCCCAGTGCCCAAAGGAGAGAAGCCGAGCTTCTTGCTGGTGCCGGGCGCCGGCTGGAGGTGTTCGAGGGTGGGAGTTGTTTTTGTGAGCGTTCATTGTTCGCTGCCTTCCGTGTGTTCCGTGTGCTGTTATCACAGGATCTCTAGTTCTCAGTTGCCCACCTACCTAAACCCAATTACTTTTACAAGTCAAGTATTTATGAAGGTTTGTGTCCACAGTAAAATATTCCGCGAAATATTCATCACACTACTTATTTTTATACAACTTTGCGCGGTTGATTTTCAAGGGTTTGCGCATAAATATTGAAATAAAAATAAATGTCTAGTTGAATGTCACCAAATAGTAGTTCTGCACCTTCGTATGGCAGAATGACGGGTGAATACTCAGACGCCCGCCGAAGAGCACGCGCCTATTAACACTATCGACGTCGCGCATAGATATGCGCCAGCAATAATGTTGAGTTTTTCGCACCCTTCATCATCACTCCGCTCATATTCAAGGACCATGCCGCGGCCAGAGTTTTCTCGCAGAAATCTTGATTAAAGGGCCGCTGGACTGCCCCCGCGGTGGTAACTTCCACCGCGATCGGCGTACTCCGCCTCCATCATGGACCTCGCTCCCTGCCTGCATTTTGACCTCGAACCCGGTGAAGATTCCGCCTACGGTCTGCGCCAGTACATGCACGAAGTCGCCCCAGAACGCACCCCGCGCGAGCGCGCAATTGAAGACATCACCATCCCCGACGGTGTCTCGTACATGCGGTTCTACATTGAAGGCGGCCAAGGCGGCGGGGTTGATATGGACGACTACTCCGGCGGCTCAGGCGGCTACGGCGCGGAAAGTAAGCGGGTTATCGCAGTCACCCCGGGCAGAGTACCGTTTCTACTTGGCGGCTGGCGGTATCGGCCGCTACTATGAGCCCGCCGACGGCGGTGACGGCTACACCCGCGGCGGCTCATCGGCGCTCATGCCGGAGTACGTGTATGAAGACTCCGATAAGGAGCGCATGACCAGCGCGGACTACAACCGCCTGATCATCTACTCGGGCTCGGGCGGCGGCTCATCGGCGCTGGTGCTGCTGATGGTGACGCGAAACCCTCATTGCCGTTGCTGGCGGAGGCGGCGGAGGCGGGGCACGCGGCATTATCGCCACTTCCCGTACGAACCTGCCCGATGGGGCGAAAATGCCCACCTGGCGGCGGTTCGACCCTGATGTTCCCAAGTGGGCTCACGCTGCAGCCCGCCCTACCTGGGTAACGGCGGCGACGGCGGTGAATCGAAGGCCAGCAAACCCAGCAAAAACGCTGAAGAGGTATACGCCCAGTACGGCGCCGGCCGAATTATTGCCCCCTCAGGAGCTACCGCAGGCAGGAACATCGGCCGAGGCGCACGCGGCGGCAGCACCCCACGTTCAGGGTGCCCGGGGCTCTCGTTCTCAAGCACACCGCAGTCGCAGATCCGCTCACGTGGTGTCGCAGGGGCTGCTGGTGGCACTGGCGACTTCGGGCATGGCGGTGACGGTGTGGCCGCCTACGGGTATGTCACGAATATTGCCGCTACCCTGCCGGAAAACGCACAAACCTACGACTATAACGTGGCGGCGTACATTGTCTCTGGTGGCGGTGGCGGCGGCTATGGCGGCGGCGGTTCGGGTGCGGCTGTGGTGGTTGGTGCGCAAACCACCGACCAGCTTGCGAATAACTCCAAACCGCAAACGTACGCGGTGAGCGCCGGCGCTGTCTCTGGTGCTGGCGGCGCGGGCGGCAACTATGTGAACAGCAATGTGCTTGACGCACATGTTGAGATGGTTGGGTACAGCCGAGGCAAGAACCGTGAAGAGTTCACGGACGGTACGGCACAGTACTCGTTCTGCCCGTCACGCAACAACCAGATCGACCATGACGGGAAAATGTATCCCTGGCCTTAACCAAGGTTTACGAGCGATCAGCACACAGACTTATCTGGGCCCCATACGCTAGTTGTGGGTGTAGCGTGTGGGGCCCAGATATTTTCATCCCCAAATAGGTAGGTTTAGTGGTGGTTTTCTCTTGGGCGCCAATGGCTTTCAGAGGGCAGGTTTAAGCGCCAGCGAATAGGGGTATCTTTCACTGTTCACTTGAGTCTTAGAAAATATTCAACGCTGCCTCTGCTGTGGAATAATAAACAGGTCTCTTCAAGGCGTTTCTTACGTGACCAAACTTATCATACGGGCAAGAATATTTTTGCATTCCGCTGCGTGGCGGGCCGCATGACCTGCTGTATATGCTGCGCACAGCGTGTTGTGCGCCTTGGGCGGGACGCTCACTCACATTCACCTAATCACAAGGAAAATTTCATACGATGACCCAAGAGATTTCACGCCGGAGAGTCGTGGCTGGTACCGCCTGGGCGGCACCTGCAGTGTTAGCTTCCACAGCAGTACCCGCCTATGCGGCATCATCGACACATCTCATCTGCCCTAAAAGCGGTAGGATTACCGCCGCGAAACAAACTACCACGAGCTTGTTGTACCTGATGGAGCAGTCAGTCTGTCCTTCGAGCTTGTTGGAGGCGCAGGCGGGTACCTGAACCCAAAGCCGCCTCAATCGTATGCTACCGCTGGGCATGGAGCACAGATTTCGGGGTATTTGAATGTGACCCCCGGCCAGATCCTTAAAATTTATTTGGGTTCTTCCGGCCAGGCTTTCGGTACCCAACCAGCAGAAGGGGGCGCTGGATACGGTAAGGGCGGTTCTTCTAAGCTTTCTCCCGCATCGGTTATACCAGCTGAAGAACAAAAGATCCTGTCGGACCTTAAAAGCGAGACAGCATAGTGATATACGGTGGCTCAGGAGGCGGGTCATCAGCGATTGTGACGGCTGATCCGGCTAACCCTGCACAAGAAACAGTTCTTGTGGTCGCTGGCGGCGGCGGTGGTGCCGGTCTCCGCAGTACCGCAGAGGACTCCAGAAATACATCTGATCATAAGAGGGATGCCTCATGGGACAATTACAGGTCCCTCTACATGGGAAGTGGAGGAGACTCGACTGAATTCTACGGTGGAGATGGTGGTTCCGTTGAGGAAGAATTCTACGGCTACCATAATTACTACGGATTCTACGAGGGGAAAAAACTATTCGTGCATGGAGGTAAACGAGGATACGGTGGAGAAGGGGGCAAAGGCTCAGAACCTGCCGAAATCCCCACTATTGACCCGTTTGTTTTCAAAACCGTTGATCAGACACCTGTCACTATCCGCACCATGAGCACCACCGGAGGTGTTGGAGGCGACGGTCTGCGTGCTCATGGAGCGGATGGTGTGGCAGCCTATGGGTATGCCTACAGCACCCATAAGTTTTATGGTGATGACGCTAATGCTTCAGAATATGTGCATGCCGTCTCTGGGTACGCGGTTTCACCCGGTGGCGGAGCAGGCTGGGGCGGTGGCAGCTCAGGCGGTGTTCTCGCACTTGGAATGCAAAAGTATGATGAGCACAGCGGAGAAGTGTACGCCATTGGTATGGGGGTCACTATGGGTGGCGGCGGCAGCGGTGATTCTTATATTTCTTCAGACATAGAATTACCCCATTTTATGACAGCTAATGATCTTGAGCCGGGGTACCTGGAATATAATTTCTGTTTTAACGCCTAGAGCTAGTGACGAAGTTGCCATGTTATAGGCTCGTCTCTGCGTATCCCTAGCTGCGGCTTCCAGCCGCACACAGGTGAAGCTCTCAATCCTACCCGTATTTCATGCCCTGCCAATGGCATGAAATACGGGTATACACCAATGACGTGTTTTACGCCGTCAGTACCGGTGTTCAAGCTGCCGATGGACGGTGCTGGCTAGTGTTTTTTGCGGCTGATTGCATGGCTGGAGAAGCCTATATTTATGCATTTAGCGGTGGCGCGGTCAATAGTGGAGCGGTGCATATTCTCCACCCCACCCCCACGGCAGGAGCATCACACCTAGCAACAGATGCACAGCAGCAATAATGCAGCTGCGCACCTGGGGTTCACCCACCCCTTGATTCCCCTGAAATACAGCGGACTATAGAGCTTCTAGTAAAGCTTTATATAAACCTATAGTTGGAGCAACGGACTTTCTCGTTTGAATGTTTAACTTTCAAACGAGAGGGTTCGTTTTTTGTCTTTTCATGGCTCCCAAGACACCATTTTTAAGGTGTTTTCCATCACGAAAAACCTGTTTTTTATGCGATGCGCATCATAAAATAGCCACCTGTCACCGGCTTACTACATTGGTAAAGCATTAAAACGTATCAAGGGGTGGAATAAGTACAACCAAAAAGTAGAGTATATGCAACCTGGATAGGGTTGTTTATCATATTTTTCAGAAAAAAATCTACCCAATCGTCAATATTTACTTGAGTTTTATGAGCCCTGCGGGCACACTGAGGGGAGGTGCCTTCTCAGGTGCCGTAGTACTCGCTCAGCTTTCAACTGTCATCAGTAGGTATTGATTTCCCGCACGCAGTATTCACCCTCTTGTGGCTACCACGCGCCCAATACCCACGCAGTGCACGTTCACCTCGAACTACTACACTCAAGGACATGCAGACACGACCAGGAATATTTCCCTGCAGGTCGCTCGTGGCAGGCGCCGCTTGGGCCGCCCCGCAGTGCTGACATCTACAGCTATACCCGCGTATGCATCTTCAGTTAACCCCTGCCAAAACCTCAATGACTTCGAAGCACGCCAGACAGTTGCCCCAGGTCGTGCAAATAATAAAAAGGGCTACGAAGAAATAACTGTCCCCGAAGGTGCCACCTACATGTGGTTTTAAGATCCAGGGCGGCTACGGCGGCGGCGTCGACCATGCTAACCGCAACGTCGGTGATGGCGGCGCAGGCGCAGATATTGAGGAACCATTAAAGGTCACCCCCGGACAGACCGTGAAGTTCCATGTGGGCGCTGGCGGCCTGGCCTCTACGACAAGCCTGCCGCAGGTGGTGAAGGCTACGGGAACGGCGGTAGCTCAATACTCTTCTTGAAGCCGGTGTGAAAGTATCTGACCTGGATGAAATGCAGGCCCCACCTACAACCACATTGTGGTGTACTCGAGGCTCAGGCGGTGGCGCAAGCGCCGTGCTTAATAGCGATAAAGGGATCTTCGGAAGAAAAACTGCTCGCCGTCGCTGGCGGCGGTGGCGGCAGTGGCACCCGCGCTATGACCCAGGCAGCACGTGAGACTCTGAACGGCACCAAGCTGGCTGGCTGGAAGACTGACGGTGGTTTCCCGGTACTCAGTAATGGCGGCGATGCGAGCGACTTCCGCAGGCTGGCAGTAACGGCACCGAGGGTGTACAGCGATACCCCTCCGCAATAGTAACTGTACGCGGCGGTAACCCCGGCAGCGGCGCAAACGGCGGCGCAGGCGGCAGCAAAAGCCACCTACAGCACCGCTGAGGACCTTTCCTTCTCCAGCACCACCGAGTCAAATATCCGCACCAGCACCGTAGCAGGTGTTGCGGGCGGTTCGAGCGCAGCTAATGGTGCCGACGGTGTGGTGGCATACTCCTACTCGATCAGTACCAAAAGAGCAAACCAGCCCGACGGCGGAAGCCCTACAAGTTCAACGTAACCGCATACGCTGTTTCTGGCGGTGGCGGTGGCGGCTACGGCGGCGGCGGTTCAGGCGCAGCAGCAGCTATTGGCGCACAGACTATTAACGTGCTGGGAGATGGGAAGACCGTAAGCGATGCCTACTCGAGTGAGTGCAGGTGTGGTCGCCGGTGGCGGTGGCGGTGGCGGCAGCTTTGTCGCGCGGACGTCATCAACCCCACCTTCCAGCGCTCAAGCGGGCGGGGCACAGTTCGCGGCGAGTCCCGTGACGGTATTGGCCAGTACGCATTCTGCGTCTCAAGTAGCAGCTGATCCGGCCCCCATATCGGCCGGTTAGCCTAAAAATATATAAGCGTGTCGCACGGCGCGCGGACACCCAGGATTATTTTAGGGTTTATCTCTTGGGTGTTCGCGGTGCCGTGCTACATGTGCTCCTCCGCACCACCTTAAACGGATAAAAATGCATTCTAAGACCAGTGACTTAATCTTCTCTTAAAACACCCCAAAAAGTCTTTATAAAAGCTAGACTTTTACAGTTTAGTAAGCCAACATCACACCGCACTATAAATGCATATATATTCTTAAATATCGGGCTTATGTGGCATACTTATGAAGGAGCGCCGGTCGCATTGCTGCGGCAGTACGGCAGACTCAAGTATTCACTCAGCTACGAGTAGTCTAGCCCCATTGCGCCTCTCCCCATTACGTGGGAGGCGCACTAGCTCTCAGGTGCTCTCAGCTCAAACACAAGACCAGCCAAGGACTACATCACACATGACACGGGGTATCTCACGCAGAAAACTCGTCGCCGGTGCGGCGTGGGCGGCACCAGCCGTCCTCACCTCCACCGTCATATCTGCCTCTGTCACGATAGCACTGCTGTCCGTGACATCGCGTACGCATTGTGAAGCCTCATCAGCCCTAACCTGGCGGTGCAGCGCATTGTTCCTTGGGGATCATTGTGCACGGTAAACACTCACAACAATTTCAAACACAAGGATATTTTCTATGAGACGAGGCATTTCTCGCCGAGATCTGGTGACCGGAACCGCATGGGCTGCGCCGCTTGTGCTGAGCACCGCCGTTATTCCGGCGTATGCATCATCATCCGCCGACGACGGCCCCTGCCTAGACCCCGATAAAAGCTACGAGATTTTTGCCAAGGATATGCGCATGGCGGCGGAAAATCGTGCAGCCGGTGAAAAAGGCTATGAAGAAATTGTGGTTCCCGACTATGCCTCATATATGCGCTTTGATCTACTCGGCGGTGTAGGCGGTACCCTTATTGCACCATACTCGGAGTTCACAGGACCTAACCGAACCGGCGGTACTGGAGGCGGCGGAGCCCTCATCCAAGGAACCGTCAAGGTAACACCCGGGCAGCGCATCAAATTCTATGTTGGGGCTAGCGGCGTCGGATATTATGACCGCCCCGCCAAAGGCGGCGAAGGGTGCAGTAACGGCGGTTCATCTGCGGCACTGCCCACCGAACTGGGGTCAGACGTACAGGGCAAACTGAACAGCCACAGCAATAAGGTTACGGTCTATTCGGGCTCCGGCGGCGGTTCTTCAGCAATCGTCATGGTCGATGCACAAACCTCCCAAGAAACCGTACTCGCCATCGCCGGAGGCGATGGAGAGCGCGAGCGCACGCGGATTCACACACGCTACCCAGGAGGGAGGAACATGGATAACAGACGACCCAACCTTCTGTGAAAGCCCTAATCTGCATATTGGTCAGGGGCGGTTCCGCAGGTGATGACTATGTGCCAGAAGGCTTGGGATTCTCGGGGCAGGAACATTACCACCAGCACTACGACGCCGAAGTTCTAATTCCCTCCGGATCGAACGGCAGCAGCGCGATCGGTGGCTCTGGCGGTGCCCTAGCTACCGTCACGGGAGATAAAGAGCTGACCTTTGACTCTACTGCGCGAACAGAGATTCACACCGGAAACACTGCGGGCAAATCTGGTGGCTCAGGCCCCAGCAGCAACAGGGCTGACGGCGTTGTCGCCTATGGGTACGCACTCAGTACCGTAGGCAACACGAGTGATGACCGCAATGCTACTGGGTACATTGTTTCCGGCGGCGGTGGCGCGGGCTACGGTGGAGGCGGGTCAGGTTCGGCGGTGGCTGTCGCATCCGAAAGTCTCAAATCTGATACCGCGTTTGTGGGTGTTGCTTCTGGTGGCGGCGGTGGCGGCGGAAACTTTGTATCTCCCGACGTAATCAATCCCTATATTACCGCTGAAGGCGGCTCATCCCGTAGTGGTGGGATCAATCACAGACGGTATGATTAGGTATTCTTTCTGCCCTTCAGATCCGAATAAGCAGCCCGATCCGGAGCCTACCTCGCCCGAAGATCCAGAATGGATGGCACGGAACTCGTAGCATAGAGGGTACCTACACTAATGTGGGGCGCTCGCATCCTGTTCAGATGCGAGCGCCCCACAGTCTGATCTGCCTCAATATTTTTGGACGGGCCGTTAACCGTTGTTTTACCTAAGATTGCAGGTCTGCGGCGGTATAGTGGGTGGATGCGTATTTGGTCTGCCCACCCGTCCCTTCTTGACCGTCGCGCCCTGATCGCGTGCTGGCGTGAGCCTGCTTGCGCAGAAAGTGCTGCGCGGGCTCGCCCGGTACACGAATCACCCGCAGCTCATTCGGTTTCGTGCGCATTCGCAGCCGGTGGAGGCAATTGGGGCTTATCTGCACGGGCTCGCCGATGAGGCGCAGCTGCGCGGGTATTCCTTCAACCGTTCGCTGATCGCCGCTGAGCGGGGTAAGAACCTGGAGCCTATTGCCGTGACCGAGGGCCAGCTTGCCTACGAGCTGAGCTTTCTGGCGCACAAAGTTGCCGGGCGAGATGTCGATTGGGAGCCTATTCTTACCGAGCGTCTCGCGAAATTCACCCAGGCCGGTAAGCCCGCGGTGCACCCCGTGTTCGAGGTAGTCCCCGGCGAAATAGAAGCTTGGGAGAAGACCAAGGAGTTCTAGTCGGAGCGCTTTATGCCGAGGCAGGAACCTCTAGCAGCGGAACCCACAGTTCCATCGTGTAATCTGCCGCCTGCATATCGCCGCGACCGTACACCTCCAGGCCGCCTAGCGGGCGGTACTGCGGATGCGCCGGGAAGAACTCACGCTCGAAGCTCTCAAAACCTGCCGGAATAGACCGCGAAATCGGCCCGGTAACCTCAACCACCGCGTAGGTGCTCGCGGGAAGTTCCAGCAGACCCAGCCCAAGTTTATGCGCCGAGGCACGGTCATCAACCAAAATACCGGCCGTGTAGCGCACGAAACCATCGGTACTGGGTTGGGTGCACACGCCAATGTACTGAGTGACCGCCAGAATATCGAGCATCGCCGGGGATGCCTTCTGATTCAGCTCATCCCACAGCGGCGTGAAATCATCCCCCAGCTTATACACCTGGGAGACTCCCGCGACCAGCAAAGAGCCGTGTTTCTCAATGCGCGCGGGTGAAACCGTCACGGGCGCCTGTACGGACTCGCTCATGAGATACCGGCCCCTACGCTCTGGCGGGCAGCCGCGCATTCGGGCACGCAGCGGCGCTTCGCATCGTCGGTGGCGCACTCGGGGCACAGGAGCACGAGTTCGCGGCAGCTCTCATTCGAGCAGTTCTCGAACTTATTAGACGGTGCCGAGCAGCGCTCACACTGGCCGATCGTAACGGTATCCGGGGTGAACTCCATGTGCATGCGCTTATCAAACACGTAGAGCGATCCCTCCCACAGGGACTTATCGCCGTACTTTTCGCCGTAGCGCACAATACCGCCGTCAATCTGGTAGATCTCTTTAAATCCGCGGTTCTTCATGAGAGCGGAGAGGATTTCGCATCGAATACCGCCGGTGCAGTAGGTGACGACGGGCTTATCTTTCAGGTCGTCATACTTACCGGATTCGATCTCGCGAATAAAGTCGTGGGTGGTGCGAACATCGGGCACCACAGCGTTCTTGAACTTACCGATTTTAGCCTCGAATGCGTTGCGTCCGTCGAAGAAAACGACTTCATCGCCGCGTTCTTCTACAAAGCTTGTTTACCTCTTCAGGGTTTGAGGTGCACGCCGCCGCCGACCACGCCGTTTTCGTCTACTGTGAGGCTCGTCGGGAGCGCCGAACGCCACGATTTCATCGCGCGCTTTGACCGACAGACGGGGAAAATCTTCGGCGCCGCCCTCAGACCATTTGAACTCCATGTTCTTGAAGCCGGGGTACTGACGGGTCTCTTTGGTGTACGCCTTAACCGCGCTGATTTCGCCGCCGAGCGTGCCGTTAATGCCGTGTTTAGAAATGAGGATGCGCCCGCGCAAACCGAGCTTCTCGCACAGGGCACGCTGCCAGAGCATGACCGCCACGGGGTCGGTTATGGGGGCAAACTGGTAATACAAGATAATTCGATTCTGAGCCACCCTCCTATTTTACGCTTTCTGGGTACATCGTGTGCGCCGCGGCGGTAACGCTCGTCCCGTAACGTGATCGATAATCCCTGTTCTCCTGCGGGATGCGCTCGCGATTATGGGGTGCATGTGGTTTCTTCACCATGAGGTATATCTCGTCGTTTTTCTGCCCCATCGCACCGGCTGATTTCGCCGTTTTCTGGTAGCGAATACCTTCCTGCTGGGGCGAGCGGAACATACTGGGCACCCCTTCGATTGCCCACGCCGGTTTACCGTACCCGAGGTTTTACAATGGTGTGATGCGCCCCGAACCTTCCTGCGACTCCCCGGCTGATGAGCACCCCGGATTCCCCTCTGCCTCGCGCCCCGATAAGAACCTTCGCGAACAGCTGAGCAGGCTTGTGCCCAAGCTCCCCGGCGACGGTTCGCTGCCCCCGCAAATCACCCATGTGCACCGCATCCCCGCACGTGAGGGACGGTATTCGCCGTGGCCGCACTGGCTGCACCCGCGCGTGATTGAGGCCTTCGAGTCGCTGGGCGTGCACGAACCGTACACCCACCAGGTGCAGGCGGCACAGGCAGCGCATTGCGCCTTCGATGCTGCACTCGCCGAAGACGCGCACCGGCTCTCCTTCGGGCGAGCTTCCGGGCAGGGGCACGATGAGTCGGGTACAACGGCGCGGCATGTGATTGTGGCGACCGGTACCGCATCCGGAAAATCGCTGAGTTACCTCATGCCCACATTCGACGCCCTCTACCGCGGGGCGCGCCGTGAACCGCTCAGCGCCACCGCCACTAATGCAGGTTCCACAGGTTTTCATCAGAGAGCGAACGTTCTATATATTTCACCGGCGCGGGCACTCTCAGCCGACCAGCTCAACGCCATCACCGCCTATCATCTTCCCGGGCTCAACGCCGCCACCTATGACGGCGACACCCCGGCGCAGGAGCGGCGGTGGGTGCGCGAACACGCTAATTTTGTGCTCACCACCCCGGATATGCTCAACTACGGAATTCTGGGCAGCCACCGGCGATGGGCGAACTTCCTGCGCGGGCTGCGCTATGTGGTGCTTGACGAAGTGCACAGCTACCGCGGCGTGTTCGGCGCGCATATCGCCAATCTGCTGCGCCGCCTACGCCGAGTCTGCGCGCTCTACCGCGTAAATCCGGTGTTTTACGGAGCATCTGCCACGAGCGCGAACCCTGCCGAGTCTTTCGCCAAGCTCATTGGGTGCCCGAGGGGAACGTTGACGCGATTACCGCATCGACCGCGCCCCGTGGAGAATCCACCGTCATCCTGTGGGAACCGGAGTTCCTGCCCGATACGCAGGTGACGGATAAACTCGCCGCCGGTGCGAGCGCCTTCGACACCCGTTCCGAGGCGGAAAAGCAGGCGCCGCAGCGCATCTCCGCTATCGAACAGGGCGCGCAGATGCTCACCGACCTGGTACTCTCACGCACCCGCACGCTTGCCTTCACCCGGTCGCGGCGCGGCGCTGAGCTGATCTCTCAGCGAGCGCAGCGCTACCTTGATGAGACGGAGGCGGGGTGGCGCATCGGGTGGCGGCGTACCGTTCAGGGGTATATGCCCGAGGAACGCCGTGAGCTTGAGCATCGGCTGCGTACCGGCGAACTGCTCGGGCTGGCAAGTACCTCTGCGCTTGAGCTGGGTATCGATATTTCCGGGCTGGATGCGGTACTCGTGGCGGGCTGGCCCGGAACCCGCGCATCCTTTATTCAGCGGATTGGGCGCGCCGGTCGCGGGGGTCAGGATGCGCTCGCCGTGCTTATCGCTGGGGACGATCCGTTGGATACGTACCTGGTGCATCATCCGCAGGCGATTTTCGGGCAGAACGTGGAAACTACCGTATTCGACCCAACGAACCCGTATGTGCTTTCGCCGCATTTGTGCGCTGCCGCGGCGAATCTCCGCTACGTGCCGAGAGCTTTCCCTGTTCGGCGAGCATACTGAGGCTCTGCTTAACCGGTTGGTGCAGCAGAATTATCTGCGCCGCCGGGCGGACGGCTGGTATTGGACGCACGCGGAGTCGGCGACGAATCTGGTGGATCTGCGTGCCACCGGTGGTGGTCCCTATCAGCTGATTGATGCCGAGGATGGTTCGCTGATCGGCACAATGGATTCGGCGCAGGCGATGACTCAGGGTCACCCGGGGGCTATCTATATTCACCAGAACGCCCAATACCTGGTGGGTCCTTGGATGAAGCGGCGCGCGTTATCCTGCTCTCGCGAGTGTACCCCGACTATTACACGCGGGCCATTGAGGCGACCGAGGTGAAAATTCTGCAGGAAAAGGCGGGTGTGCGGTACGGGTTCGACGGTACTCAGCCCGGTGCTGCTGGTCTGACGATGCATCGCGGGCGGGTTCAGGTGACCGATCAGGTTATGGGCTTTCAACGGTTTTCGGTGTACGGCAGTGAGTACCTGGGCGATGAGCCGATGGAGATGCCGCCGAGCATCCTGATGACCGAGGCTATCTGGTTTACCTTTGACCCGAGCTACCTGTTTGCCGCTGGTGTGACCGAACCTGATATACCCGGCACCCTGCACGCCGCAGAACACGCCGCCATCGGCTTATTACCGCTGATTGCGACCTGCGACCGCTGGGATTTAGGCGGACTCTCCACCCTGTACCACGCCGATACGGAACGCCCCACCATCTTCGTGTACGATGCAGCACCCGGCGGAGCAGGCTTTACCCAGCGCGGGTTTGAGGCGGTTCGCACCTGGCTGGGCGCAACCCTGGATGCTATTGATTCCTGCGGATGCGAGAGCGGCTGCCCCTCCTGCGTGCAATCCCCCAAATGCGGCAACCGCAACGAACCACTCTCAAGGCGGGCGCACAAAAACCTGTTGCGGGCAATGCTGCACTCACTCGATGAGGCCGGGTAGCGGCACCGGCGCGGTGAGGGCAGACGTGCCCTTTACTGAGTGCCGTTTTTGGGGTGGTGGTTCACCCCTAGCGCCGCCATTATTGATACAGCACCAGGTGCCGTGAACACTTTGCGGCAGGGTCCGTTATGGCCCGCACGGCTACTCGTCACCGGTGTCATCAGGTGCCCCCGCTCGCGCCTGGCCTTTTGCGTCTCCCAGGAACGCGAAGGGGCCGGTAATGGGAACACTGAGCGCGCATCCATCGTGTCGGGGCGGGAAGGTTCGGTGCAGGCGGCTAAGTTCGCCCCGTTTTTCCTGGGCGATGCGCGCAGCATTCGCGCACGGTTCTCCTTCGCTCAGGCCCCTGAGCGTGTCGGCGGCGGCGAGGCGCTCAGGTCAGCCGCAGTGGCGGCGCGCCGGTGGGCGGTGTAGGCGCCCGCCGCTCCGAGCGTGAGTACCGTGAGGATAAGCACCCCGGCGATAATGGTGAGGGCAAGCACGGTGCCGCTGCCTTCTTCTGTGGCACGCCCAGCCGAGGCGGTGCGGGGTGTGGGCGTATTAGCACGTAGTACAGAATGTTTATTCTTCATGGTGTGCGGCTTCCCCAGTATCTTGCAGCCCCTCGGATCCTTCGACGCTGGCGGTTGCCTGCGCGCGGAGCGTCCAGCCGGTGGTTGCGCCGATAACCCCGGGTGCTTTCCGTTCGGCGCTCACGCACCGTGTTCCCTTCGCGGGCAATGCTCACGGCGGCATCCCGGTCCGTTTGGGAGACGGCCGCGTGGATGCTGGCTTCGGCGTCTCCCCGGGCGGCGGCGCGTGCGGCAACCCGCGCAGCATCCTCTAGCCGAACCTGTGCCGCCCCTGTTGCGACGGCACCTAAACAGAGAGGCCAGTACAGGGTTACCCCCGCAGCACCACCGCGAATTCGGCGGTTACCGCTCCGTGCTCAGCGTCAGAGGGTCTGCGGAACGTATTTTTGAGGGGCCGGGTGCTGAGGAGGTTCACGCACCCGCCACGGCGAATGTATACGCATGATTATTCACTCTTTACTGATGTATTCGGCTGCCAAGGCGTGCAATTCAGGTAGAGCAGAGAATCACACACCGCCCCGGGTGTACCAGCTAAAGGAGGAACACCCGGGCGGCGGCATAGTTCTACCCAATGGAGGGCATACGGATTACCCCCAGCAGCATTTCACGTACCTCATCTGATTTGAGGATGGCACTAGCAGCCCCGCAGAGGCCGACAGCGGCGAGCATCACAATACCGTATTCCGCAGTGCTGGCGCCTTCTCAGGGTCGCCCACCGGGGCGTGGGCGGCGGTGTTAGCCCCAGTGGCGGTGTATGCGGCGATATGCACGGTCGGTGTCGATCATCCCGGTTGGCAGCTGGGCGAACTGGGAGGCTTGGCGGCACAGGGGTGTGCACATTTCGGTGGTGCACCCGGTGTCGTGGGTCGCCAAAAATTCCTGGTTTGCCAGTGCGGTAAGGGAGGGGTATACGGTGGTCATGGTTATTTCCTTTCATGGATTTTTATTAGGTTGCGGTGTCTTACCCTGCCAAGGTAGGCAGCAGCGACACCAAAATCGGTATGATGCTCAGGCAGATAAATGCCGGTAGCGAGCACAACCCCAGCGGCAGCACGAGAGCTACGGAGAGTTTCCCCGCGGCGCGTTCGGCGGCACGGCGGTTGCCGGTGCGGTGCGCATCGGCTTGGTGCCTGAGCAGGGTGGCGCTGGGTGCCCCGGAGGCGTAACCCGGTGCGAGGATGCGCCCCAACTCGCCTAAGAGCGGGTCGGTAGTGTGCGGTGCCCACGCGGTTTCCCAGTCTGCCCCCAGGGTGAGGGCAGCGCATATACTGCGCAGCCGCCCGGGCGTTCCCTGAGGCTGCGATGGTGCGGCATTATCAGAGCGTTTTTACGTTTTCGCTGAGTCGGCGGCGGGGTGTCAGGCAGCGCATCGGCTGAGGCGGTGAGCGCTTGGTGCAGTCCCAGCCCGGAGTCGAGCTGAGCGGCGAGTATTTCGAGAGCAAGAGCCGTGTCGATACGGGGCCCTGCGCTTTTTGCGGCCGTCTGCCCGGTGCGTTTAGTGCGTAACGGCAGACGGGTTTTTACTCTGCGAGTCAGATGCGCCGTAGTGTGAGGCGGGAAACCCTATCAGAAAATAAAGAATGCTTATTCTTTTTGTTTCAGTTGAACATTTCTGCGGTTGATCATACGGCGTGCAATCGACAGGGCGCAGGCCGCACACAGGAACGAATAGGCTGGCGGTTATCAGCGAGATCATCCATGTTTCACTCCTTTCACGGTTTTCCGGCAGTTCTTTGGTGTTTTAGAAGGTCTCGGTTTCTGCGGCGTGCACTAGGGCCGCCGTCCAGCGTCTTCCGGCAAGCGCAAGCCCAACCCCACTAATCCGGCACACCCCGGCAATCGAACCGGTCAGCACACTCACCGGTGAAGTGCCCGATAACTCCCCAGCCCCAGCGCAATAAAGGGGCAGCAGCGAGAGGATCCGGCCCGTGGCTGAGGTGCGAGCGAGCGCGTTTCTCGCCCCAGCAACGCATCAATGCTTTCTTCAGCGTGCTCGGCGGCACGGCGCAGGGTGGACGACAATGCGGACCCGGTTGCCTCACTCAAATGCAGACATACCAGCAGCTCGTTAACACGCTGCACACTGTGCTGGCGGGCGGTGCCGGTGATGAGTGTGAACCCACTGTTGACAGGCTTGAGAAGAGGCAGCCCCAGTTCGGCGTTGTCGTCCACCCTGCGCCGTGCCGCCGAACACGCTGAAAGCGTTGATGCGTTGCTGGGGCGAGCGCTCGCCGCACCTCAGGCCACAGGCCGGATCCTCTCGCTGCTGCCCGCTGTTGGGTTGACTGGGGGTTAATGGGCACTGCCGGTGAGTGCTGACGGTTTGCCGGTGTGTGCCGGTTAGTGGGGGTTGAGCTTGCGCGCCGGAACGCTGGACGGCGGCCTGGTGCGCCTGGCTGGACGCGCAGGCTGGCTGGGTGGTATGGATGATCTGCTGATAACTGCCAGCTGTGCGGCACGCCATTTTATCAATGACCGGCGTGAGGCAAGAGGCAATCGTGCTTACAGTGGCTCGCAGGCGGGGCCTGCGGGCCACGCGCCACGCCGAACAGACGACCTGGCCGCGATTGCGGCTGCTGCTGGCCTCGCCGCTGGCTGGGCTCAGGCTGGGGCTGCACCGCCTGTCGGCTCGCTGCCACTCGGCGCATGCGCGATGTGCCACACCATCGCAACCAGGCTATGACCTTTCTGCAGCATATCGCTGCCCGCGAGAACTGGAGGCCGCGTTGAACTGCGCCGCCGACCAGCTGTGGCGGACGCGTCCGCGCCGGTTACTCGGCAACCTGGACGCAGGCCGATGCGCGCCTCGCCGACGACCGCAGGCGCGAGCTACTCCGTGCCTGGGTGCGCGCGCAGGCGTGCCGATGGCTGCGCAGGGTGACAACAGGCTCAGCGAAGGCCGCCCGGTCTCTGTACCCGCCGCTGGCAAACCGGGGATTTGGGCCCACACGACGCGGTGCGCCATGCGCCAAGCAGTTCGCCAGTAACGTGTTCGCCGCCGGAGACCTTTCACCATGCACCCGGTGTTGTTTCCGAAGAAGGCATCGCTGCGACCGATGCTGGGCTCGCCGCCGCTCGTCGCCGAAACTGACCACGGTGATGGAAACGAGGCTCCGTGCCCTGCCGACGGTGGAACACTCGCCGCCCGGTGTTCCTCCTTCCAGCTGTTGCACCGGACGTCATACCCGCGCCTTGTTTGTCATCATCGGTAAGGAAGTGGAATAATCGTGCGTGTCGCCAAATGTTGCG
>BNJU01003292.1_pt1 | contig 38913 bp, 57 predicted proteins | sample 8539281 | NCBI WGS metagenome assembly BNJU01 (sample SAMD00202456, study PRJDB9452) | human saliva metagenome | isolation source: human saliva | place: Japan
AAATTTGAAGGAAATAGAAGAAAAAGAAGGAAAATTACAAAATTATTTAGAAACAAAAATTAAAAAGTGAAATTGGGAAACTTGGAAAAAAATAAAAAAATAAATGGAGAAAAAAAGCAAATAGAATAAAAACTACAACAAATGTCTACATAGAAGGAACAGATATTCAAATGCTTCTGGTAGCGCTTGATTTGAGGGGAATTTGCGTAAGCGGCGGATCTGCATGCATGTCAGGGATCGCTGGAAAGTTCGCATGTTTTGAAGGCTATGGGGCTTACTGATGAGGAGTTGAAAGGTTCGTTTAGAATTAGTATTGGAAAGGATACGACTATTGAGGAAATAGATTATTTTGTAGAAAATTTAGTGGAAATAGTTTAAAGAAAGGAAGTTAAAATGGATAATATAAAAGCAATATTTATGGACTTAGATGGAACTGTGCTGACAAGCGGGCATAAAGTTTCAAAAAATTTGATTAAGAAACTGAGGGAACTGGAAGGAAAGGGAGTGAAAACATTTGTTGCAACTGGGAGAACATTTTCTTCATCAAAGCCTTTTGTGGAAATGCTGGGAATTAAAAATCCAGTAATTAATTATAATGGGGGAAGAGTTGTAAATCCCTTGAATAGTGAGGTTATTTTTGAAAAGCCTGTTGAGGCGCAGGATGTGGAGGAACTTATCAAAGTTTCAAGAGAAAAGGGAATACATCTGAATTTATATATGGATGACAAGCTGTATATTGAACATGAAACTGAAGAAGGGGAAAAAAATATTCAGAAAGTGTAGAAATTCCATATTATGTGAGAAATTTTGATGAATTTCATCGGTAAATCTTCTACAAAGGCATTATTTATCGCAGAAAATTCGATTTTACTGGAATTAAAAAAAGGAATTGGAAGAAAAAAATTGCCACATCTTAATTTTTGTATTTTTCAAAGCCGCATTATTTAGAATGTTTGAACAAGGAAGTGAATAAAGGGTTGGCAATAAAGGAACTGCTGAAAAAAATATGGGATTTCTCCAGAAGAAACAATGGCATTTGGAGATCAGTGGAATGACCTGGAAATGCTGAAAATTTGTGAAATATGGGTATCTTATGGGAAATGCAACAGAAGAATTGAAAGAAAAATTTTTCAGATGACAGAATTACTTTGTCGAATGATGAAGATGGGATTTATGAAGTGATAAAGGGACTTTGAGATATTAAAGCGGAAGGTTTAAAAAGGAAATATTTTTTTAATAAGTTAAAAAAAGAAATTAGGTAGAAATTATGGAAAGTAAATTTGTACATTTAAAATTGCATACAGAGTATTCATTGCTTGAAGGCGTTGGAAAAAAATTGATGAATATGTCAAAAAGAGCTGGCGAACTTGGGATTAATGCTCTTGCGATTACGGATACTTCGATGTTTGGGGCAATTGAATTTTTTAAGAAATGTAAAAATGCCGGGATAAAGCCGATTATTGGACTTGAGATTTTTCTAGATGGACTGGAGAAAGTTGGAGAATATTCGATGACTTTGCTTGCTAAAAACCAGAATGGATATAAGAATTTGTCTAAGTTGTCTTCGCTTTCATATAGCAGATTTACACGGAAACGGAATAAAATTAAGTATGATGAATTGAAAAAAATATTCGGATGACTTGTATATTTTTGTCAGGTGGAGTAAATAGTGAAGTTGTGAAGGGAATTTTGGATTTGGAAAATACTCAAGTTAGAAAAGTCATTGAAAAATTGAGCAAAGATTTTGGGGATAATTTTTTTATTGAAGTGCCTGCTGAGGGAAGGCTGGAAAAGGCTAGGAGAATGCTATTTGACATTGTACGTAAAAAAATCAATCTGAAAAATTTTGTCATTACTAACGATATTTATTATCCGAAATAAAGAAGATGCTGTTTTGCAGAAAAATTGTGGAATCAATAAAGGAAGGAAGTAAAATTGAAGGGAGAAAATCGGAAAATAGTGAAATTTTTGTATGATGATCTGTATTTAAAGTCTGGGGATGAAATAAAAAAAGTTTTGAAAATAAAGAATATAGCGAGTTTTATGAAACTGGGATAGGAAATATTGAAAAAAATTGTGGAAAACTGCAATGTTGATTTTTGAATTTCATCATTTTAAGTTTCCAAAATATTCATTGCCTGAAAATGTGAGTGAAAGGGAGTTTTTACGAAACCTTGTATTTGAGGGATTTTTTTCAGAAGTATTTGAAGAAATCTATTTCAAATGCTGAGAAATTGCGATTAGATAAAGAATTTGAAGTAATAAAAAAAGAATTTGCTAAAGATGAAATTGCTGGGCAGAAATTAAAAAGAAATAAAAAAATTCAGGGAAGAACTGTTAAAAAAAATAATTTAGAAAATGTTTTGGAGCGGGCAGAATATGAATTGGAAATTATTGATAAAATGGGATATAACGGGTATTTTATCATTGTCTGGGATTTTATAAAATTTTCACGGGAAAATGGAGTTTATGTGGGGCCTGGACGGGGTTCTGCGGCTGGGAGCATTGTTTCCTATGCCTTAAATATTACAGAAATCGATCCGCTTAAATATAATCTGATTTTTTTGAACGGTTTTTTTGAATCCAGAGCGTATTTCGATGCCTGATATTGATATAGATTTTGATCAGGAACAGCGGGAAATTGTCATAGATTATGTTGTAAATAAATATGGGACAGAATATGGCACATATAATTACTTTTTGGAACGTTGAAGGCTAGGCTTGCTATTCGTGATGTTGGGCGTGTGTTAAGCGTTTCGCTTGCGAAGGTTGACAAAATTGCTAAAATGATACCCTTTAATACAGAACTTAAAGAGGCTTTGAATAATATTCCTGAATTTAGGAAAATGTATGAAACTGATGAGGAAATAAAAAAAGTGATTGACTATTCGCTCAAATTGGAAGGAAAAGTGCGGCATGCCTCTGTTCATGCGGCTGGAGTCGTTATTTCCAAAGATGTGTTAAGTGATGAGATTCCGACTTACTCAGATGGGAAAACTAAAATTGTTTCGACACAGTATCAGATGAAGGAACTGGAAGAACTGGGAATTTTTAAAAATGGATTTTTCTTGGTTTAAAGAATTTGACAATTTTTGAGAAAAAAACTGTAGAAAATATAAACCTTGAAAAAAACGGAAGGGTCAGAAAGATAAAGTTATTTTTAAATGATATTCCATTAAATGATGAAAAAGACTTATGAACTGCTGACAAAAGGCTGATACAATGGGAGTTTTCCAATGTGAATCGGCTGGAATTAGAAGCCTTATGAAAAAAATGAAAATTGAAAAAAATTTGAGGATATAATCGCATTGCTTGCACTTTATCGTCCTGGGCCTTTACGAAGCGGAATGGTAGATGACTTTATAAATATAAAAAATAATAAAACTGAAATAAAATACATTGACAATTCTCTAAAATATATACTTGAGGAAACTTACGGAATAATTTTGTATCAGGAGCAGGTTATGAAAATCGTGAGCGAAATGGCAAATTACTCGCTTGGAGAAGCTGATGAGCTGCGGCGGGCAATTGGAAAGAAAATTCCTGAACTAATGAAAAAAAATCGGGAAAAATTTGTAAAAAATGCTCAAAAAAAGGGAGTTCTGATAAAAAAAGCAAATGAAATCTATGATTTGGTAGAAAAATTTGGAGGTTATGGATTTAATAAGTCACATTCGGCGGCTTATGCTTTGATTGTTTACTGGACGGCTTATTTTAAGGCTAATTATCCATTGGAATTTTTTGCGGCGATAATGACGACAGAAGTGCACAATCTGGATAGATTTGTTGTTTTTTTGTAAATGAAGCCAGGGAAAAAGGGGATTAATGTATTTTTTACCAGATGTGAATTTATCTGATTATGATTTTTAAAATTGAAGAAAGTTTTGAAAAATAATAATGATGAAATAAAAAAAGATCGGAATTAGATTTGGACTATTTGCGGTAAAAAGGTATTGGAGCGGCTTTTAATTAATGAAATAAAAAAAGAAAGGGAAAATGGAAAAATTTACTTCTTATGAAGATTTTGTTTATCGGATGAAGCAAAAACGGGATTACGAAAAAAACAGCTGGAATCACTTATTTTTATCAGGGGCCTTGGATAAGTTAAATGGGAATAGATTTGAAAAAAATATAAGTCTATCGATGAAATTTTTAGAATATAGCCAGAAAAAAATATGAATCTGAAGAGGATCTGCAAATGATCTTATTTAGTGGCGAAAAAGGAATTTAAAGGTAAATTTGAAATGGAAAAAGGCTGATGAATTTCCTCAAAAAAATTTTTGCTTGAAAATGAAAAGGAGTATCTTGGAATTTATGTTTCAAGCCATCCGTTAAATGAGAAAAAAAGACTGATAAATATAATTTCCCATAGCAAAATATCTGAAATTTATCAAAAAAATCTAAAAAGAGTCAGAATTATTGGGATAGTAAAAAAATATAAAAAAATTTGTGACACGAAACGGGCGAGAGCCAATGGTAAAATTTGAAATGGAAGATTTTTCAAAAAAAGTATCGAGGTTATTTGTTTTCCAAGAGAATATATAACTTTTGGATATAAAAATTACAGAAGGTCAAATTATGGTGCTAGAAGGATCTGTAAATTCAGATCAAGGAAAAAAATTCGATTATTTTTAAGCAGTATTTGCAATATTGAAAATCTGGAAGAAAATAAGAATTTGAAATTGTATATTTTTGATTGATGAGGAAACGAAGGGGAAAAAAATCAGGAGTTAAAACAGCTTATTTTTTTAAAAAAATAAAGGTGATAATCAAGTGTTTTTAGCATTTAGAACTGATGAAAAAAAGGAAGTTGTAAAATTGCCTGAAAAAAATATAATGTGAATTTGTCGCTGAAATTTGTTAGAAAAGTTGGGAAAATTGGTGGGAGCCGAAAGAGTGAAATTGAGATAATTTCAAATTTTTTTAAAAAAATAATTAATAAATAAGGAGTGAAATATGTTTTTTTGGCAAACAATAAAAAAATTGAAAAAGGTTTTTTTCAGGCGATAGCCATAATGGCGGTATTTTTTTACAATAAATATTGCAGCATTTTTCTGAAAAAAATCAGAATTTTTTTGGCAATTGGAAATCTTAAAATTGTAAGGCAGGAACCGCTTGTCATAAAAAAAGGAGGATTTGAATATTACGATTGAGAAAAAAACAAGGCAATTAAAGTTGAGAGTGTTTATACATTTGAAAATATTGGGAACTATGATGTGAAATCTACGTTTATGTTTTTGGCTTGATACGAATATTGAGAGAAATGGGAAAGAGGATTTTAGTAATAAAAAAACACGAATAATCGAGGAAAAATTTTTTTGAAAAAAATGTAAAAATTTTTGACAGATTATAAAAAAAGGCGCAGAATTTAAGGGCAGTTATAAAATTTGATGAAAATATTTATGAAAATCAAGTTTCAGATGACATTCAACGTGAATGGTTTGCCATTTCAAAAGTCTATTCCATCAATGAAGGGAAGGAAAAAGTGGCTGTTTATTATGATTTGGTAAATACAAAATTTTTCGAGAAATAAGGATTTTTGTGTATAGTTTTGAGTTAGTCGACAATTTCTTTAATAAAAAAATAAGGCGGAAATATTGTATGTAAATGTTTACAATAAGTCGGATCTGAAAATTGACAAAAATAAATTTTAAAGACTACGAATTTAAAAAAATGTTAGCAAAGATCATTCAAAGGAGCATTATGAACTGCTTGAAGGCGGAGTAAATCTGGATGGGAAAATTGCTATAAAATTCAAGTAGATAAGAGTTGGTAATTTTATCAGAAATGTAGTAAAATATGTAAAGATTAATTTAATTTGATTTAAAAGAATGAAAATTGGAAAGAGGAAAAAATGAGAATTATAGCAGGAACATTGAAAAATAGGCGGATAAAATCAAGGGAAGGAAGAGAAACTAGACCAACTTTGGAAAGAATAAAAGAGGCGATTTTTAGCATAATTGGAGAAAAAGTTGCAGGCGCAAAATTTTTGGACTTTTATTCTGGAACTGGGAATGTCACTTTTGAGGCACTTAGCCGTGGGGCAGAAAGAGCGATTATGATTGAGGAGGATAAGGACGCTCTTAGAGTAATTATTGAAAATGTAAATCATTTAGGTGTGGAGAATAAATGCCGTGCTTATAAGAATGATGTTTTTTTCGTGCGGCGGAAATTTTTGGCAAGAAAAAAATGAAAAAAATTTGATATAATCTTTTTAGATCCTCCCTACAAGGAAAAATATTTCAACAAAAAAACGATTGAAAAAAATTTCGGAAGAAAATCTTTTGGAAAAAAAGATGGAATTATAATTTCAGAACACAGCACGTACGAGAAAATGGCAGATAAAATTGGAAATTTTTGTAAAATATGATGAAAGAGATTACAATAAGAAAGTAGTTAGTTTTTTTATAAGTTTGAGGATTAAATAAAAAAACTTAATATCTAATAAAGAAAAAAATATAAAGGAGAAAATAAAAATGGCAGCAAAAAAGCAAAGTTATGAGGAAAATATTACACAAATTGATGAAATTTTGGAAAAATTGGAAAGCGAGGAATTGTCGCTGGATGATTCGATTTCAGAATACGAAAAGGCAATTAAAGCTTTATTAAGGAGTCGGAAAAAGCTGCTTGAGGCTGGAGAAGGAAAGTTATGAAGGTGCTGGAAAAAAAATGGGAAAAGTGGAAATGGAAGAATTTGAATGATTGGGAGATAAAATGTTACAGAAATATTTAAAAGAAAAAAAGAAGGTTGTTGAAGACAATCTGATGGAATTACTTGGGAATTATAGGGATAAATATCCTGAAAAATTGGCGAAGGCTATGGAATATGCGGTTATGAATGGCGGAAAAAAAGAATTCGTCCTATTTTGATGTATATGATTTGTGATTTATTTGATGAAAATAAAAAAAGTTATGATAAAATCAAGGAAATTGCTGTTGCACTTGAGTTTATACATTGCTATTCGCTTGTTCACGATGATTTGCCAGCGATGGATAATGATGATTACAGACGTGGTAAATTGACTGTTCATAAAAAATATAATGAGGCAATCGGGGTTCTTGTGGGAGATGTGCTTTTGACGGAGGCATTTGGAGTAGTCGCAAGCGCTAAAAATCTGGAAGACAAAAGCAAAGTTCAGATTATTTCAAAATTGTCTGAATATGCAGGATTTTTTGGAATGGTTGGAGGACAGTTTGTAGATATAGAATCTGAACATAAGAAAGTGGAAATTGACACGTTAAAATATATTCATGCACATAAGACTGGGAAACTGCTGACTGCTGCGATTGAACTTCCAATGATTGCTTTAAATATTGAAAATGAAAAATATCAGAAAATGGTGGAATATTCAAAATTATTGGGAATTGCCTTTCAAATTAAGGATGATATTTTAGATATTGAAGGGATTTTGAGGAAATTGGAAAAAAATCTAATGATGTTGAAAAATGAAAAACCACTTATCCTAGCATTTTTTTGGGTTGGATGAGAGCAAAAGACTACTTCAGGAATATTTAGAAAAAAAGCAAGAAAAAAATTATTGTCAGATGACTTTAATGGAAATCAGCTGTTTTTGGAATTGACAGATTATTTTTGGGAATAGAAAAAAATAAATGGTTAAACAAATTGAAAAATTATAATTTAAACGGGAGAAAAAGATGTTTATTGAAAAAGGAAAATTACTTTTTATATTGAAGAATTTGAAAAAAATATGGGATAACAGCAGTTTATACAAAAAAATGCTGGAAATATGTCTGATTATTGTCCAATTGAAAAATCAGGAAGAAGGAATACAGAAAAAAATCAGGAAAAAGTTATTAAAGGAATTAGGTTTGTCAAATAAACAGGAAGTTATGGCTTTTCAGACTCATTCTAACAATGTAAAAATTATTGATGAAAATACAGAAAAGTATTATTATGAAAAACAAGATGATATTGACGGATTTTTTTGACAAAAAAAGGAAGGATATTGCGATTTTTTTACGTTTTATGCAGATTGTCTGCCGATTTTTTTGTATATGATAAGGAAAATCAGGTTATAGGAGTGTGGCATTCAGGATGGCCTGGAACGTTTAAGGAAATGATGAAAGTCAGGGCTTTTGGAAATGCAAAAATTATGGGACGCAAGTTGAGAATGTAGTAATGGCATTAGGAATTGGGATTAGGCAGAAAGATTATGAAGTTGGAAATGAATTTTATGATAAGTTTGTGGAAAAAAATTTGGGAAAAAGTAACAGAGAAATTGTGGAAAAAAATCATTTTGGTTTAATGATAAAACAGGGAAAATATCATTTTGACAATACAAAAATTTAATGAACTTATGGCACTCAAACTTGGGATAAAACAGGAAAAATTTGATTGTAGCATCTGAAAGCACATTTGATGGAAAAATTTCATTCTTATAGAAGGGAAGGAAAAAAACGCTGGAAGGGCTACGGCAATGATTAGTTTTAAATAAAAAAAGGGAGGAGACAAATTTATGAAAAAAATTTTTATTTTTTTAGTATTTTTAATGATAGAAGCAATAGGATTTTCAGTTAATTGCAATTGGTATACAGGGAATACAGAATCTGCAAGCAAAATGGTAGAACTGGTTAAAAATACAAAAATTAACAGATAAAATTTATTGTGATGTAGAAAAAAATAAAATGGTATATGAAACAGAGGATAAAAAAATAATGATAGTTTTATGGAAGTAGGGTTAATTTATAACAAAGGAAGCAAAAAGGAGCTTACCTATATTGAAATTGCTAATTATTTGGATGAATTTGAAAAGGATGTAATTAAATTATATCCCTGGAAAAAAATTTGACAGAGTTAGAATATAGTAATTCTCCAGAATATTATAAATACAGAATGTATATTTACAGTCCTGAAAAATAAGGATGAATTTATGATTTATATGATTCTTTATGATACAATAAATGGTGTATGGAAGCGTTTTTTTATAGTAAAGATTTTTTTGGAATAAAAAAATGATGAGAATGCTATTGAAATGATAGAAATTATGGAAAAAAAGTGGGAGCAAGGGCAACAGATGATATAGTTTATTAAAAAAAGTGATTTTTTTAAGTAAAATAGTTTATAGAAGAGTTACACAATAATGAATAATAGGAGATAAATAATGAATTTTTCTAGTAAAAAAATATGGATTTCATTCATTTTTAGATTTAATTTTTTGGAGATCCAGAGAAAAATTATACATCCAGTTCAGATTATTGGAAAAATGATTACATTTTCTGGAAAAAAAGACTGTATGGAAAAAAAGGAAGTTTTACTGGCGGAGCAATTTTAAATATTTTTAGTAGTTGCAAGTACGTTTTTTTGCTATGTATTTTCTAGTAAAATTAACAAAAAAATTAACAAAGTATTTTGAAATAATTGAAATTTATTTGATGTATACAGTGTTTTCTGTAAAATCATTGGCTCGTGAAGGGAAAAAGAGTTTATGGGATTGTAAAACTTGGAAATCTAAAAGTGGCAAGAGAAAAGTTATCTTACCTTGTTTCAAGAGATACTGAAAAAAATGGATAAATTAATGATTATTAGAAGTACGATGGAAACTATTTCGGAAAAATATGGTGGATGGAGTGATTGCACCAATGTTTTTATATGTTTTTAGGCGGACTCCCGCTAGCAATGACTTATAAGGCAATAAATACTCTTGATTCAATGGTTGGATATAAAAAAATGAAAGATATGCGAGATTTGGCATGTTTTTCAGCAAAAATTAGACGATGTGGCAAATTTTATTCCTGCCAGAATTTCTGGAATTTTTCATAACGATGGCAAGTTATATTTTTAAGATATAATTATAAAAATGCCTGGAAAATATTCAAAAGAGATAGAAAAAAATCACGCAAGTCCAAATTCTGCTCATCCAGAAAGCGCTGTAGCTGGAGCACTGGGAGTTCAGTTTGGTGGAAAAGTTTCCTATTTTTGGAAAAAGAAGTAAAAAAAGCCGACAATTGGAGATAAATTAAAAAGAATTTAGATTAGATGATATAAAAAAATATATTATTAATGTATATGACAAGTTTTGTCTCAATATGCTGTTTTTTTCAGCAATTTATTTAGTTTATTTAATGTTATAAATTTTTTAAATTACATTTTAAGTTTTTGTGTACACAAGGGGTTAAAACCCCTTGCTAAATCAAAAACTATTTATAAATAAATAACAAGATTTCTCTTAATAATTTACAAGCTAATGCTGTAGATTGCCCAGATTGATCATATACAGGCGACAGTTCATTCATATCAAGTCCAACAATATTTAACTGAGAAATTTTTTCTATCGCCTTATGAAGTTCCACAAAAGTGACTCCGCCCGCTTCAGGCGTTCCAGTTCCTGGAAACTCAGATGGATCAAGCACATCTAGATCCAATGTAAAATACACTGGTTTCCCCTTTTCAATTTTTCCACAACTTCATCAAGTCCATCAAAATTAAATTTTGTCGTGTGAAGATGTTCCTTTGCAAACTTCCATTCATCTCTTTCTCCACTTCTTATTCCAAATTGAAAAATCTTACCATCTCCAACAATATCCCAGCATCTTCTAATTACAGAAGCATGCGAATAATACTGCCCTAAATATTCATCTCGCAAGTCAGTATGCGCATCAAACTGTATAATATGCAAATCTGGATATTTCTCAGCAACCGCCTTCACAGAGCCCAATGTTACTGAATGTTCTCCACCAATCATAAATGGAATTTTCCCATCCTTCAAAATTTTTGCCGTTTCATCTTGAATATCATGTAGCGTACTTTCCGAATTTCCAAACGAAAGCTCCAAATCTCCCCCATCAAAAACATTTATATCTTCCAAATCCTTATCCTGATAAGGACTATAAGTTTCTATCCCAAAACTCTCATTTCTCATAACCGCCGAAGCAAACCTAGTCCCTGGCCTAAATGAAGTTGTGCTGTCAAACGGTGCTCCAAAAATAACTATTTTTACTCTCCTTATACTCATTATCGCAGCCCTATAAACGTATGTATATTCTTATTTTTCATAATCAATTCTCCTTCTTATTTTTTTCTGCTTTTTTTGACAAGAAATCTTGACCCGCTAAATTTTTATATCTTTTTCTTTTTTAATTCTATTTTATGCTACTCATTTATCAATTCTTTCACATAATTTGGCAACGCAAACGCTCCTTTATGCAATTCCGTATTATAATATCTAGTTTTTATCCCAAACTCATTCCATTCATCAGCCTTCAAGTCTTTTACAGGATTATATTTTTTTGAAGCAAATCCAAATAGCCAATGTCCTGACGGATATGTCGGTATATGCAGCTGATAAACTGTTGCAAACGGAAAAACTGCTCTTAACTGTTTATTTGCTCTTGCTGTTGCTTTAGCATCCGCCTCATAATAGGGACTTTCGTGCTGATTCACAAGAATTCCGTCATCTTTTAGCGCATTAAAGCAGTTTCCATAAAATTCCCTCGTAAATAAATCTTCTCCAGGCCCAAACGGATCTGTCGAATCCACAATTACAATATCGTATTCATTTGTTTTAGAACGTACAAATTTCAATCCATCCTCATAATAAATGTGAACTCTTTCATCATCCAATTTATTCGCAGTCTTAGGCAAATATTCACGACAGACATCAACAACCATCTTATCAATTTCCACCATATCAATTCTCTCGATATGTTCATACTTTACAAGCTCACGGACAGTTCCGCCATCTCCAGCGCCAATTACCAATATTTTCTTAGCTTTAGGATTTACTGCCATCGGAACATGTGTTATCATCTCATGGTAAATAAACTCATCCTTTTCTGTCAGCATCATAAATCCATCCAGCGTCAAAAACCGCCCAAATTCCTGCGACTCAAAAATATCAATCCGCTGAAAATCACTTTTCACACTGACTAACTGCTTATCAACCTTTATAGAAAACCGAACATTTTTTGTATGCTCTTCTGTATACCATAATTCCATCTGCTACACTCCTTTCAATTTATATTACCTACTTTTTTTATAATTTTTATTCTATTTTTTTACACTAAATTAAACATTTTTTTCAAATAATTTTTCCTTAGTTTTAACTCTATTTAGCCATCCAGTTAAAAAAAATCACTTTTGAGTTGGATTACTTTTTGGCAAGGGACTTATAGTATTCACGTTGTAAATTATGATAAACCGTTAAAAATTTAGCTGGATTAACTTCATTTAAATATTTTTAACGTCATAGGCCCAACTGCTCCGTCTACACTGACTACATTCTTTTCCTGAACCTCCCACAACTAAAGTCGCAGAGTTCTAAAATCTTTAAAAATATTTAAAAAAATTTTCTAAGAAGTTTGATAGTCCTATGCTATCCTTATTCTTTTTAGGTGTGTTCAGCTCACCTCTATTGTATAGGATACTTAAATCCACAACTTTACTTTTTCTTAGAATATTTAATGCTCCCGTTACAATCTGCATTTAATTGATAGCCTTTACTTGTTTGATATAGTCCTCTTTTTATCCTTTTTTTCCACTGAATATATATTCTTGCAGTTTAAATTCTATTCCATATAGTTTACATAGATATATTAATTTATCTCTTAATTTCCCATATGGTATATTTACAAAGTTTTGATTATTTATACTTCCTATATTTGAATTTCTTTGAAAATCTTCATTATATCCTAGAACTAGTTTTTCCTATATCATTATTAAGACAATAATTTATTATTCTTGCTGCTTTTGAAAGATAATCATTTATACGATTATTTCTCTTTCTAGTTATTCTCTTTTGCCTTAATGTTGTGCGGGAGGTCTTTTGCTTATCTTTTTATACTTTGTAATTTTGCATTTATCTTATTATAGTATTGATTTAATTGATTTTAATTTTTCTACCATCTATTATGAATGATGCTCCATTATTTAGTTACACAAGTACAAAGATTATCTATACCTAAATCAATTCCTAGTGCATTGTTTTCATTTAATTCCCTTTGAACTTCTTTTTACTTCGTAAGTATATTGAATTTCAAAGTACCTAGAATGTTGTTTTGGTATTATTCTAATCTCTTTTATCTTCTTGCCTTTTTAATACTGGTGGCAGCTTTTAATTTTTAACTTTCCTGATGAGTTTTTCTTAAAACGAATTTGAATAAGGAACTATCAGCATATCATCTTTTAATCTTACAAAACCTATAACAAGAGTTGTAAAACCATCTTTAGCAAGATATTTAGGTAATTTTATTTTTTTATTATCATATTGACCATTTTTAGCAAGTTTTTAAAAGTCCAAAAAAATGATTTGAAAACTTCCGTCTACTTCTTTTTAGAATTTGTTGAGCCATATTAGAATTTAACTTTTTATAGTTCTCACTATTTTTTTAAGCATTTTATAGTTTTCATTATAACTTAAATACTTTTTCTTATTAAAATAGTATTGTCTAATATTATATATAGCTTCATTAGTTAAGTTCTTGGCTATATGAGATAAATATTTTAAATTCCTAAACTCTTTTTACTAAGATGTTTTTACTTGTTGTTTTAAAGTTAAATACATAGATATCACCTCCTTTTTCATCAGAGATATTATACCATGTATTCTACATTTTATCTGTCAAAAAAAGTAATATTTTTTTATTTATTTTTAAATATTTTTAAAGTTTTTAAAAACCCCACAACAGTGGGAAGCGTCGTTCACATAAGTGCGCTACTACTTATGCAGTTCTCTTGGCATATATACTCCTTAATAAATTAAGGAGATTAACCTTGAACTTCTTGTTATCTCTAACAAGCACAGACTATATCTTATCCATATCCTATTTCAAGGACTTAGGCGAAACCACTTCCAATAACAATCGCTTGTATTGTACTCCCCTCACGAGGGATAGTCGTTGAACTTTCCTTTTCAGGCTTAGCTGCTGATTGTCTATTATCATAATGTTTAGGATTTAACCTTGCATTATCTAGTATATTTTTTCTGCTTTCGCTACCTTCATACTTATACCATATTCTCACTTAAGTATTATGTTGTGGTTATACTAGCTTTAAGAGTTCCCAGCAATTCAGTTTCTTTGTTGCACGGTTTTGCTCCGTGTCTACATACAAGTTTCCCTATATGCTTACTAAAATTTTCGTGCAATTCATCTCACGACTAAAGTTGCGAGTGTTCTTGCACTATTTAATAAACTTTATTCACAGCTTCCTGAGCCTTTTTAATCCCATATCTTCCAGCATTTACTGAAAAATCAAATATACTAAGCGCTATTTTATCATTTTTTTATCTTATCTAATTTTTGCCTTATAATATTTTTTCCTCATAAATTTTTTTCAGCCATTGCCTTCGTAAAAATCCTTCATATTTCCCTTATAGCCACATTCTCTAGCCTTCTCTTTAGTAATTCCATATTTTGTTTCTCCGCCTTTATCATTTCTGTCATTAGAATAACTGCCTTCAACTAGCAAAATGTAAGTGAACTACTCCCGCTTTTAGAAGCGGGAGCTTCTGGGAAAGTACCTGCTTTTTGTTAGCCAAATATATTTACCAAGCTCTTCGGGTAGTTCCTACCCTGTTTTCTTTTATTTTCTTAATATTCCAACATTGAATTTTCCAATGTTTTTTATATTCAGTGCCGCATTGTAATCTCTATCAATTTCAATTCCACAGCACTCACATTTATAACTTCTTTCTGATAATTTCAGTTCCTCTTTAACATTTCCACATTTACTGCAAGTTTTCGATGACGGAAACCACTTATCTATTTTTAAAATTGCTTTCCTAAAAACATCAACTTATATTCAAGCATCCTCAAAAACATTCCCCATCCATTATCTCCTACACTTTTACCAAAATTTAATGCCTGGCTCATCCCTTTCATATTCAAATCCTCGACAACCACAGCATTATATTTTCAGACAATTTTTTCGATAATTTATGCAAAAAATCTCTTCGGCAATTTTTGATATACTCATGCAATCTTGATATTTTTCTCTTTTTGTCTATACCAATTCTTAGAAAAATTTCACTTTTTCTTGATAATGATTTTTGTAATTCTTTCAATTTTTTCTCCAACATCCTAAAATATTTTTGGATAATCAGCCCTTTGGTTTTCAGAACTAACAAATAATTCAGACATTGAAAAATCAAGTCCAATTACTTTATCATTACTTGGATTTTTGAATTTCTTTTTCAAATTCTGTCAAAACAGAAACATAGTAATTTCCATTACTGTTTGTCAATGTTACCGACTTTATCTTGTAATCCTTCGGTATTTCTCTATGATATTTTAATTTTAACTTTTTTTCAATTTTGGCAAAACCAAATATTTGTTTTTCCTCAATTCGTATTGAATTATTCACACAATTTGTCGTGTAACTTTTAACATTATTCTTTTTAGATTTGAACCTTGGAAATTTTTTGTCCTCTTTTGAAAAGAAATTCGTAAACGATCGTCTTACATTTAATTGAGCATTTGAAAGTGTCAGACTGTCAACTCTTTCAAAAAAATTGGTTTTCACTTTTTAAACTGGCAGGTGTAATTATTTTTATTTTTTTCCAGTTTCTTCATAAAATTTATTTGCAGCATACAAAATCGTATTGTAAACAAAACGAACACATCCAAAAGTCTTATTTATCAATAATTCCTGCTCTTTATTTGGATAAATTCTATATCTGAATGCTAAATTATATTTCATAAAATTACACCTCCTTTTGATTTTTGAATACTATTTTTTTAATTATTTCTTTAGAAATTTTATTATTTATAACTTCTCTTCGATATTTCATACAAAAATTGTATCATGGATGTATCCTTTTTTTCAATTTTTACAAAAAGCAATTCATCTCCCACTTGTAGAAAGCCTACGACTTCTTGCTATCTTTTTTGTTAAAAATTTCAAAAATCTGCTATCAGCCATTTTTATTTCCTTCTTTCATCAACTTCTCTATCTTATATACTAAATCCCACTTAAAAAAACATGAGTTTTATTTTTATATTATTTAATAAAAAGAAATCTTAATTCATAATTAGTCCGCTGTTTAACAGGAAATAATATTAAAATAGAATTATTTTTCATGTCTAGAATTCTCACTTCAAAACAACATTGATCTTTTCAACATGCATATCTTCAGTTCCCGTAAGCAAACATCCCTTTTCCTTCGCATATTCAATATAATTTATAATTTCTTCCGTAATTCTCTCCTGGCGCTAAAATCGGTATACCAGGCGGATAAGCCATAACAAATTCACCACTTATTTTTCCCAGCACTGTCTTTTATAGGAATCATTTCCTTTTTCTGAGTAAAAAGGCTTTTTTTGTGGCGGAAGCACAACATCAGGATTTATATATTCATGATCGAACATTCCCGTTGAATCTTTTGAGTAAAGTCTCTTAATTTCGGCAAGTGATGAAATTAACCGTTCTATTTCCAATCCTCTATCTCCAGCTGAAATTATTGCCAAAATATTTCCCAAATCTCCAAATTCAATTTGAATTTCATAATCATCACGTAGAATATCATATACTTCAATTCCAGCAAGCCCTATATCCTTTGTATATACAGACAATTTTGTCGTATCAAAAGTCATAAACCGAATCTCCATCAATTAATTCCTTCCCATAGGCATAATATCCACCCAGTTTATTAATTTCACTTCTAGCATATTCTGCAAATCTAACTGTCTTTTCAAAAAGTTCTCTTCCGTTTATTGCTAAATTTTTTCTTGCTACATCAAGCGAAGTCATAAGTAAATATGAGGCGCTTGTAGTTTGAGTTAAATTTATAACTTGCCGCACATAATCGGCATTTATTCGCTCACCACTTAATAAAATTGAACTTTGCGTTAAAGAACCACCTGTCTTATGCATACTAATCGCTGCCATATCTGCACCAGCCGCCATCCCTGAAATGGGCAAGTTTTCATCAAAGGAAAAATGTGCTCCGTGCGCTTCATCAACCAGCACAAGCATATTATTCTCATGCGCTAATTTCACAATAGATTTTAAATCCGAGCAAATTCCATAATAAGTTGGATTATTTACTAAAATTGCCTTAGCATCAGGATTTTCACTAATTGCCTTTTTTACATTGTTAATCGACATTCCAAGCGATATTCCCAATTTTTTATTAAGTCCAGGATTAATATAAACTGGAATTGCTCCACAGATTACCATCGCATTAATAGCGCTTCTATGAACATTTCTCGGAATAATAATTTTATCCCCGGCCTTACAAGTCGCCATAATCATAGCCTGTACCGCTCCGGTAGTCCCGCTCACCATAAAATAAGCCTCTTTCGCTCCAAAAGCCTCCGCCGCTATTTCCTGCGCCTCTTTAATAACCGAAGTTGGATGGCATAAATTATCCAGCGGCTTCATCGAATTAACATCCATCTGCATTGCTTCCAGCCCAATAAAATCCCTAAACTCCTTATTTCCACGACCTCCTTTATGTCCTGGCACATCAAATCTCACAACCCTGTTGGAAAGATGATTTTTCAATGCATCAAAAAGAACAGTCTTATTCTGTCTGTCTTTATCAATATTTTTGCCCATTTTTTCAACTCCTTCCATATTTTTATTATTAAAACTATTTAAAATGATAAAATATAAAAAAATATTTTTTTGAAATACATGATTCAAGTATAAAATAATTTTAATAAATATTCATTCCGCTATAAATTTCAATCATTTCCTTTCTAAGTCTATCTGTAATTTCCAGTCTTTTTTTCGGTGCAATTTCATAAACATCCTGATTAAAAAGATAGTTTTGCAATTCGATTTCCTTTATAAGCATTTTTGTATGAAAAATGTTTGACTGATAAACATTTACATCAATTGCATCGTAAATTTTTAACTTTTCAGGCTCAATATAATCCTGAATAGAAGTTATATTATGATCTGTAAAAAATTTCTTTCCTGAAATATCCCTTGTAAAACCTCGTATTCTGTAATCAATTGTGATTATATCAGAATCAAAGCTGTCTATTAGATAATTTAGCGTATTTAATGGTGAAATTTCCCCGCAAGTTGCAATGTCAATATCTACCCTGAAAGTGGAAATTGAATTATCTGGATGGTATTCTGGAAAAGTATGCACTGTTATATGGCTTTTATCCAAATGAGCATGAACTGTATCAGTATCCTGGCTTGCATTTTCTCCTTCTTTTTACTATTTTTATTTTTCCTCAATTTTTTCAGTTTCCTTATCTTTCCCAATTTCCTCAAAGAATGGCTTTCCTCTATTACAAGACTTGTCAATATTTTCAGGATTTATTCTTTCCTCTGCAATTAAAACATTTACAGATGCCCCTTGCGGCTCATAATCCTGCTTTGAAATGTTTAGAACCTGCGCTCCTATCATTTCTGCTACACGAATAAGTATTTTTGTAAGCCTCTCTGAATTATACTGTTCATCAATATATGCAATATAATCCTTTTGCTCTCTTTCTGTTTCGGCATAACAAATATCATAAATATTAAAACTTAACGTTTTAGTTAAATTATTAAATCCATACAGCTTAATTTTATTTCTTTCCAACTCATTCATCACTTCCTCTCTTATTCTCTCATAAATTTCCTTTGGAACGATATCAAAAACTTATTTCCAATACAAAAAAATCTGTATATTTCCTAAATTTTATTTACAATTTTAAATATATTTTTTTCACAAATTATAACATTTATATACAATTTTTACAATAGAGTAGAATAACTTATCTTGTAAAATTTTGTGAATTAAGTTTATTGATTATAAAATGAATTTCCCTTTAAAGAATTAAATCATCTGGCTAAATTATTAACTGTGGAATTTAAATTTTATATTATGGCAATTTTTATAAAATCATTCTATACTGCTATTTTATTTTCATCCCATTACATAAATTTCGTTTTCAATCACACAAATTTTTATAATTCTCTCCTTTTAATATCCTGTTTTTAAAAATATTAAAACTTCATGTCTGTAATTATCAATTCTCCATTTTTCAAGTCCAATAAAAATATTTTCCTTCAAATTCTTCAATATACGTTATTTTTTTCTATCTGAAATCTTTATTGAATTGTAAAAGTTCCCTGATCCAAAATATTCCATATTTCAACTTCGCCATCTTCTGTTCCTGCAAAAATATTGAAGTCCGACTATTTTTGAATAGGCATGATTATTTTCTGTTTTTTTACTTCAAATATTTTTTAATCTATTTTCAAAAATGCTTATTGTGTTTATTTGCTTATGATCTTCCTGAATTTAATTATAACATTTTTCTCCGCTTGTAAATATTTTTATAATTTCCATTTTTACATTTTGAAAGTTTTTGGAAATTAGTTCTTTTGTATCGACATCATAAGAAAAAAAGAATATTATTTTTTTAATATAAACAATTCTTCCACTCGTTATAAAAATTCATAACTTGAATTATATCTCCCATATCAAATACAAGTTCTACTATCCTCTTTCTATTTCCATCACATTTATATACTTTTCCCACTTGGAGTAGAAACAAAAAAATATACTAGAAACAAATAATTGATTTTTCCTTTATATATTTTATAATTTCACAATTTTTTTACTTTTTCCTCCGCTTTCCTTCTCAAATTTTTCCCTTATTAAAATATATTAACTTTTTCCCCAGTCGTTATAATCCGCTTATTTACAGGTTCAACACCAAAATCATTTATTTTTGTTTTGTACTTTATATCTTCTTCTAAAATTAATTTCATATTTCCCTTAATTAATACACAATATCTTCTGTTGGAAGATATCCAGCATTTTTCAAAAATCTGTTGCATATTTTCACTTGTTTTTTTGAAAAATTTCATTGTTATAATAAATTTTCCAATCTCCATCAGGCTTTTATCCGTATCAAAAATATATTTAAATAACATAAAAGTATCATTTTTCTTTGCATTATATGCATAAAGTCTAAATGTGTAATATTTTGGCTTTTTTTCTTTAGATTTTTCTAGGTATATTTGTAGGAAGTAATTTTTGTAATATCATGTTGAAAATCAATTAGTATATTAAAAAAATATTATCATAAGTAAGTTCTCTTTTTCCTTTGCATTATAAAACCAAACCAACTTCAATATTTCCCTATTCCAACATAATATGTCATATAATCGTCTCCACATCACAATAGATACTTCCTTTTAATTGTGAGTGATTGATAGCTCAATTTCTTGGATACATAAATATTTGGATTTTTAATCCATTTACACATACTTTTATTTCTTTAGTTGCACTTACATTTTGTGTTTGAGAATGAAATTCTGATACTAACAAAACAAGTATTAATATTGATTTTCACTTTTCTCTAAAATTTATAGTTGATGATTAGTACTAAATTTTGTTTAATAAGAACAGTTTATATTTTAATTATTTATTTAATTTCTTAACAAAAATCGATATTTAAATAATAAATACACATAACTATTTTAAAATCAAATTCAAAGATTATAATTACCTATTCAAATTTACATTGTTAATAAAAGTTTACTCATATTTTTCTTATTAATTTCAAGAATAATAGTTTAATCAATAAAATTGAATTTAATTAATGCTTTATTGACTAAAAAGAAAATCAAATTAATGATTTTCTAAATTTTAAATCAAATATGAATTACATTAAGTATACTCATAAGAATTGGTACAACTAATATAAATAAAATCGTACTTGTAGTAACTGACATTCGTAGAATATCCAATATCTCCATCTGGGTTTCATTTACTAAAATAGGCAATGCTGCAAATACTGGTGCTGCCGACTGAATTACAAAAGTTTTTATTTCCTGGTCATTCAAATGCATAATGTTCTGCACTTTCAAAAGCACAATCATGATAATTGAAGAAAACTACAATCTTCCAAGTAACGCCAAATTTGTATCCAAATCAAATCTAATACTATGAAGCCCTGCATCCGCCATACAATCCCAATATACAGCAGCAAGCGGTGTGCACAATACTTCCGAGATACTCTAGTAGTTTCCACAATCGGTGTCATAATTTTATTCCCTGAAAGAAGCACAACGAAGGCGATAACAAAAGCAATAAGTGGTGGTGATAATAACTTTTTCAGATTAAATCCACCTTTTCCATCTCCACTTCCTCCTTCCATTGGATCATTTGCCAAAAGCATATATCCCAAAGTCCATATTGATACTGTATTAGTAATGTAATACATCAAATAGTATTTTGTGAGCAGCTCCTCAAAAAGAGCCATATTCGTAGAAGTCCAATAAATATTGTATTTGCATTGACTACAGCATTATAAAACACTCCCACGTCTTCCATTTCTGCATTTTGCACTATCTTTTATAACAACAAAAGGCAGCAACATATCCAATAATCACTGAAGCAAATGTAAAAATTAGACGGTTTGACACTCCTTCAGGGCATCCATCATTTAAATATTTTAAAGACTGAATAAAATATTGAACAAGGCAAAAGCCACATTTGTTATAAGTTTTGACACATTTCACTGAATGTGTGATGAAACCAGTGTCTCAAAATATATCCAATTGCAATCATAACAATGATGGGAAAAATACTCCCAACGATTTCAAAAATCATTTTAAATTCCTTTCTTTTTTATTAAATCTATTAAAAGCAAAATTTATAAACCAAACAAGGCAGGACTTTGAAAATCCTGCTCTTGCTTCACTTTATAATTTACATAATAAATCTGTATAGTTGGAAAATTCCTATTCGATCAAATTATCATATAGAACTCTCAGCACTCCAGTCCTGTCACATTGTTTCCTTTGATAATTCATCTTACTAGCTGCAATGTCATTCTTTGCTTCTTCAGAAACTCTTTTACAGTCATATCTCTAAAACTTTCTCTAAAACTTTTCATAAATTTACCTCTTTCTTTTCAATATCATCCTTTCTTATAGCTTAGTTTCTTACTCTTCACTTTTATAAATATGTTTATTATACAATGCTAGAAAATATAAGTCAACATAAAAATTTCCTTTATCCTCCTTTTAAAAATAATAAAGATAATACAATTTTTCATACTGAAATCACAAGTATCTTTGAGCTAACTAATAAAAATATACTTACAAAAAGTACGTTATTCATATTAGATAAAATAAATGTTAAAAATAACAATTAAGAAAACATATAAAAATCAGGAAGAAGATAAAATGAAAGATTTAATCAAAAGAAACGAATTAAAAACTATAATTTATTTTTCTTTACCAATTTTAATAGGAAATTTATTTCAGCAGATTTACAATATTTCAGACACAACTATTGTGGGAAATTTTTAGGAAAAGAAAGCCTTGCAGCTGTAGGCTCAAGTTATCAGATTAATGTACTTATAATAGCTGTTTCGATAGGGATTTCATTAGACAAGCATTCTAATTTCTCAATATTTTGGTGCAAAAAGATATGGACAATTTGAAAATCACGGCAAATACAGGATTTATTTTTCCATAATTTTATCTCTTATTGTTACAACATTAGGTTTTTACTGTCAAACAATATTTTAATTTTAATTAATGTTCCGCAAAAATTGTTACTGGAGGCAAAATATCTATTTAAAAATTATTTTTTATTGGAGTTGTCCCAACTTTTTGGCTACAATTCTCACAAACACGCTAAAAAGGCATAGGTGATTCAAAAACGCCGACTTACATCTCAATTCACTGCAGTGATTTTAAACATTATCCTAGATATATTTTTTGTAGCAGTACTAAACTCTGGAGTTGCAGGAGCTGCAATTGCAACTGTTATTTCACAGTTTGTTTCTTTCTTTGCTTATTTTACATAAAATTTAAATATCCGAATTTAATTTTTCAAAAACATTATTTCAACTTTAAATTTTTAATATTTTAAAAGAAATACTGATTATTGAATGCCAGCAATGTTACAGCAAGTTTTAATCAGCCCTAGGATTTATTGTTATTCAAATTTTGTAAATGGATTTGGAACAGACTGTATTGCAGCTTTTTATTTCTGCTTCCAGAATTGATCCTTGCAGAATTGCCATCCATAAATTTAGGACAGGCGTTGATGACTTTCTGACAGCTCAAAATTATGGAGCTCAAAAATGGATAGAATAATTAAAGGTGGAAAAAGATAGCCCTAATTTTAGGAATCACATTTTCCATCATAATCTCAATTATTATTTTTATTTTTCCAGCATTCTTTATTTCAATATTTAACCGAAATCCTGAAGTGATTTTTATAGGAAATCAATATTTACGTATAATCTTTCAGCATTTTACGTAATTTTCTGCACAATGCAAATACTAAATGGATTGCTACTAGGCTGGAAAACTCTTAGTTCCACTAATAGCTCTATTACTTCATTTTTGTATGTTTCAGTGCCTCTAGCCATTTTTACTTTTCCAAAAACATCGTTAGGTTACAACGGAATTTGGATTGCTCGCACCGATAGGCTGGACAGGGAGGACTGCTAATTCGAGTGTAGTATTTTATAAAAATTTCTAAAAATATAGAAAAATTACAAAGAATTATAGTAAAAATCAAGATTATTTGGTGTAAAATTTCAAATAATTTCATCGAAAGGAAAATTTATATGGAAGAAAAATTTACACTTGTCCACTGGAATTAACTCAAAAATATTATCAAAAATGGACAGTCATCATATTATGGCTTTTTAAGACACGGAAAAAGTCAGAACAAAAGATTTCAAAAATCAAATAAAAAGGCAGTAACGAAAAATGATTATCGAGCATCTAAACTATTTAATTGAAGAAAAACTCATCGAAAAAGGGAATATGATGTTTATCCAAAAAGACAGAATACGTTCTCACTGAAAAAGGAAAAAGATTTGTTGCCTATTTTGGAACTTATGCAAAGTTATGGAGAAAAATATTATGTTTTGAGAATTTCTATTTTTATTTAAAAATAAGGGTTTTCACTGACCCCCTTTGTTAAATAATAATTATAATTAAATTTGAGGAAAGAATAATTTACATAAAATTCCTATTCTTACTTTTTCCTAATTAATTTTAAATTGTTTCTGCATAGTGATTCCATCTTTCTGTTATTTCATTTGATTTAAAAATTAGCAGCTTTATATTTATTATTGTTGTATTCATCAATTTTTATAAATTATTATTATTCATTAATTTTTATTTTCATTTAAATATTCCTAAATTAATATTTATTAGAACTTTTTATTTTAATTACTTTTCTTCCAAAAATAATCATAAAAATATTGATAAAATCTGCTTTTTAATTTTAGAAAATCATAAAAATAAAAGCAAATTCGTTTAATATCTAGTTAATATTTAATAAAGCAATAAAAATTAATTTTATAATATTAAATAGGGATACCTGCTAAACATTATTTATAATTTGAAATTTAACAATTATGAAATTATTTTTGAGCGACACTAAAATCTTAACTTGGCTCTTTTCTTTAACTAATGCCTCAAAATCCTTCATTTACAATATCTTTCAGTTTAATTCTCTTTGTTACTAACAAATCCTTTGAAAAAATATCCTGTTTCATTAATTCCAATGTTTTAGGAAATACGTCTGATATGCGATAACTCCTTTTATTGTTCTTTCCTGAATTACCACTTCATTAGGCTGAATTGATGCTTCTGTTTCCCAGATACTTACAAACCATTAACTCTCCATCTTTTTCCGCTGCTTCAGTGACTGTTGCAATACTGCAGGAACCCCTGTCTACTTCATAAGAGACATTTACTCCTCCATTTGTTCTTTCCTTTATAAATTTCAACTGAATCTACTTTTGTAGGATCTACAATAATTGCTCCCAGTTTTTAGCGATTTCCTGTCTTTCAGGTGAAACTTCCACAGCATAAATTTCTGTTGCTCCAGAAGCTTTTAAAGCATCAATAATAGAAGACCCAATTGGTCCGCATCCAAATACTGCTGCTGTATCCTGTGTTAAATTTACTTTTGTCTGACAGCATAAACTGCCACTGCTGCAGGTTCAGTTAATGCTCCTTGTTCATAATCAATTTCATCTGGCAATTTATGAGCTTGATCCTCATTTACAACTACAAATTCAGAAAAACCTCCTCCTCCACCTGCAAGTCCAACAAAATTCAAGTTTTGGATCCAAATTATACTTCCCAATTAATCCATTTTTGCCAAAATTGGCTCAACTGTAACCCTATCTCCAACTTTAAATTTAGTAACTCTGCTTCCAATCTCTATAATTTCTCCACAAAATTCATGTCCCATTGTAATCGGTGCTTTTTCTCCTGTATAGGATGTGGTTCATTTACAGGAATAAAAATTGAGTCCTCCCTAAATATTCATGTAAATCACTCCCACAAATTCCTGCATATTCTACTTTAATCTTTACTTTGATTTTTCCTTCTTATCTCTGGAATTTCAACTTCTTCTACTCTTACATCTTTTCTATTATGCCATCTTGCAGCTTTCATTGTTGCCATCTTATTCCCTCCTATGCTTAGGTCATTTGTAAAAGTCTAAAATCTCCAATAATTACAATGCTTTTACACTTGTAATTCTTACTATTTTTCTCCAACATTTTTGATATAAAAATTTTAATATTTCAGATTAAAATACTATATTTTGATTTTTATATTATTACTTTTTACAATCACCCTATTATACTATTTTAGACTTTAATAGTATACCCTATTTTTCAAAATCAATATGTACCTACAATTTTTGTATCTAAATATTTTTAATAACAAAGTAATTTATACTAAACCCCATTTAAATAACGAATTTATTACAAAACTTTTTCTAATAAAGGATATAAACCTAATATTTTCAAGTACTTAAAGATATAATTTTATTTTTAAACAGAGTTTAGTATGAACTAATCTGTCGGAGCATTTTTCTGTGCTGGCAAAACTGTTTGAGCATAGCGAGTTTTTTTGTCAGTGCAGAAAAATGTCATAGACTAGCTATAGGTTGTAGGGATTTGCGGCAATGAGCAATCCTACGAATATATATAAAAAGTTGAATGATTATGAATTAGCTATTGAACAATTCTATTATAAAAATTTATTCTCATTTTTAAACGGGGTTTAGTATTAAATAAAATAATATTTTATATCATTTTCTAATAATTAAATTCTATTAAATAAAAATGAAGAGTTTTAAAAACGTCCCCAAAAATGTCTCCCAAAGGTATTTTTAAATCTCTTCAAACTATGTAAATACTGTATTATTTTTTTATAAAATGGCGCACCTGACAGGAGTTGAACCCATAGCCTTCTGATCCGTAGTCAGACGCTCTATCCAATTGAGCTACAGATGCATGTATATCCATTCTTTTTATTATGGCGGAGAAGGAGGGATTTGAACCCTCGATCCAGTTTTAGCCCGGATACTCCTAGGGGAGCGCATTCGGCCTCTCTGCCACTTCTCCAAAATTGTTAAATGAGCGGGTGAACTAGAGTTCAGGCAGACATCTTGCGATTTCAGTTTTCAAGACCGGTCCCTTAGCCGTTCGGACATCCACCCGTAAACTACTTAATTAGTATAACATACATTGTTATATTTGTCAATAACTTTTTTAAATTTTTCTAAAAGTTATATAAAAATGCGTATATAGTAAGATCAAATCTAGAATAGAATAATTATTTTTATAACAAGGCACCAAAAACCCTTGCTTTACAATATATTAAATTATACTTCCTATTTAAATATGTTCGTTTTTCAGGCATTCTAATATGAATTAACTTTATCTATTTCAATTTCCAAGTTGTTGGCGAAAATAATATTAACATTGGAAAAATTTCTAATCTTCCTGCCAACATTCCAAAACTTAAAATCACTTTTGAAAAATTGCTTAATTCGGCAAAGCTAAATGCTGGTCCAACTTTTCCCAATCCAGGCCCAATATTGTTAAATGTAGCGGCTACAGCACTAAAAGCTGTCATAAAGTCATCTGTAGAATAGGAAACCATTAGCAATATTCCTCCAAAGACTAACGAATAAACTAAAAAGTATACTGCAATGCTCTTTTGCATTTTCATATTTACAGGCTTGTCATCATATTTTATTGTAACTACACGATTTGGGCTTATCATTTGAATTATTTCTGCAAAATAGATTTTTACCATTAAAACGACTCTTGATATTTTTAATCCTCCAGCCGTAGATCCCGCACACGCTCCAAAAAACATTAAAATTAACAGTATAACTTGCGAAAATAATGGCCATTTTCCAAAATCAGCTGTGGAATATCCTGTTGTCGTAATAACTGACGAAACCGAGAAAAATACATCTCTTATACAATGTAAAATCGAATCATAACTTTTGCAGATATTTAGAACTATTAGGACAATCGCTCCAAATACAATTAACAAATAATATTTTTAATTCTTCATTTTTAAATACATCTTTTATCTTTCCAATTAAAATAAAATAATAAATGTTAAAGTTTACTCCAAACACTATCATTCCAATTCCAAGCACCACTTCAATGTAAGGGCTATTATACGGTAAAATGCTTCCATTTCTTGCTCCAAATCCACCCGTTCCAGCTGTACCAAATGCCAGAAGTGAAGATTCAAATAAATCAAGTCCTCCAAACATTAGTAAAATTATTAAAACAATTGTCATAACAATGTAAATTTTGTAAAGCATTCTGGCAGTTGTTGACAATTTTGAAACTAATTTTCCAAATGTCGGTCCAGGAACTTCAGCCTTCATTACGTGAACCGATGTTGCAGAACTTGGAAAAAAATTGCAAGTGCCAATACCAGAACTCCCATTCCACCCACAAAATGGGTAAAAACTTCGCCAAAAATAAATTAGAATGGCTGATTTTGCTAAGATCTGTTATTATACTTGATCCAGTTGTCGTAAATCCACTTACAATTTCAAAAAGCATCAACAAACGACGGTATTTCCTTTGTAAATACAAACGGTAATGCTCCCAAATATGAACATCAGAATCCAAGACAGCGACACGATTATATATCCCTTCTCTTCCTTGAATCCGCTGATTTTCAGGAATTTTTGCTGAAAGCAGGAATCAATTGCCAAAAGAAGAATAATTACAGATCCATAGGCAATTTTATACTTTTGCGCTTTCATTATAAAAAAACTTATAATCAAAAGGCAAAACCATTAATCCAGCTTCAAGTATAAGTATCTTTTCCAGTTATAAAACCTATCATTTTTTTATTCATTTTTACTCCTTAAATTCAATATGCACAATAAGAGTTTATAAAATAACATTTTTTCCAATTTTTTAATTTTTAATTCAGTTCAATTATTAGTGCATATTTAAATTTCTCAAAATTTAAATTTTATTCTAAAATATCATCAAAATCTTCGATGGAAGATGCTGTTGTAACGACCATCACACTATCATTACATTTTTATTACATCATTTCCTCCTGGAAAAAAATCATTTTTCCATTTCTTAATATGCTTGCAATCAACATACCTTTTTTTATTTTTTTAGATCTTTTCAGCGGAATATCAATAGCATTGCTATTTTCATTAATTTCAAAATGTAATGAAATTCACTTGATTCTCAAGCCTGTATAGAAAAGCTCATTGTAGAACCACGCATATTAGCCTTTTGATCTTACAACGCTTATTATCATATCTGAAATAACTTTTTTTAGGCACAACTGCAGATGTTCTTGTATTTTTTTCAAGCATTGGAATCAGTAATGTTCTGCTCATTTTTCGTAATCAATTTAGAATTTGTTATGGAATTTACAAACATTGTAATTACTGCATTTTCCTCATCACTATCTGTAAGAATTGCAGTTGCATCATAATTACTTATTCTTTCCTGCATTAAAAATTCCTGGTCAGCTTCATCCCCTCTTATGACAATCGCCTTCGGATAAGCCTCACTCAGTTTTTCTGCCCGTTCCTTATTATTTTTCAATAACTTTTACTTTAATTTCTGATTTTCCAGCAATTTTTCCAATCAAATAGTGGGAAATTGTTCCTCCACCGACAAGCAATGCAGAATCAATTTTTAAATTACTTTTTTCAATTTTATCGTAAAATTTATGTACTGCCTCCTTTGATCCTGCAATATGGACAATATCCCCTTCTAAGATAGTAAAATCTCCACTTGGAATAAATACATCTTCACCTCTTCTTACAGTACAAATAATCACTTTATCCTTTGAACTGAATTCGAGTTCTTTTAACTGCATTCCATTTAAAAAATTATCTTTTTGAACTCTTATTGAAATAAATCCAGCTCTTTGACCAAAAAAGTTTTCTACACTTAAAGCGACTGGAAACATTAATTTATTTGCAATACTTTTTAGCAGTTTCCTGTTCAGGATTTATCATAAGTGAAATTCCAAGCCCTTCCCTTACAAACTGCATATTTGAACTATATTCAGGATTTCTCACTCTTGCTATTGTAAATTTTGTTCCAAGTTTTTTTGCTATAATAGAAGAAATTATATTTAACTCATCTGATTCTGTTGCCGCAATAAAAATATCAGCCGTATCTGTCCCCGCTTCCAGCAAAGTTTCATAAGAAGCCCCATTTCCAACAAGTCCTGTTATATCATAAGTTTCCACAAGTCTATTTAATATTTTCTCTACCTTCTCAATTAGAATAACATCATTTCCTTCTGCCGAAAGTTCACTGCAAAGCGACTCTCCAACAACACCAGCTCCCGCTATAACTATTTTTCATATTTTTTTCTCTTTCTTTATAAAAATTTTTTTATTTATTTTTTTATATAATATATTTGATAAATTATTTTTTTATTTTATTACCTTCATTTTAAAAAAATCTTGAATATATTTTTGCAACTTCCTTTGCATAATAAGTAATAATCGCATCTGCTCCTGCCCGTTTCATAGCATACATTTGCTCTATCACAATTTTCATTTCATCAATCCAGCCATTTTGAGCCGCAGCCTTTACCATCGAATATTCCCCAGAAACACTGTAAGCCACAATCGGAACTTCAAAAGTATCACTTACTTTTTTTATTACATCAAGATATGCCATCGCAGGCTTTACAATTATAATATCCGCTCCTTGCCGTAAATCTTCGGCAACTTCATCTATTGCATCCTTTGAATATTGAAAGTTCATCTGATAGGACTTTCTATCGCCAAATGTGGCGCTAGAATCTGCCGCATCTCTGAAAGGTCCATAAAATGCAGATGAATATTTTTACAGAATATGCCATTATTGGAATATTTTTCAAAAATGATTTTTGAGCCAAAACTTCTGAAATTTTTTTCACACGTCCATCCATCATATCCGATGGAGCTACAATGTCAACTCCTGCCCTTTCGCATAAGAAAGTGCCGTTTTTCCCCAAAACTTCCAAAGTTTCATCATTTCTTTAACATAGCCATTTTCATCAAGTATCCCGCAATGTCCGTGATCCGTGTATTCACAACAGCAAATATCACAAATCACAAGAAAATTATCATAATTTTTTTCTTAATAAATCTAACTGCATTTTGAATAATTCCATTTTCATTATATGCTTCCGTAGCTACAAAGCATCCTTTTTTTCAGGAATACCAAAAAGCAAAATCGAATTTATTCCTAATTTTACAAGTTCATCCAATTCTTCCGAAAGTCTATCAATTGAATATCTAAAAAAATTCCAGGCATCGATGGAATTTCACTTTTTAATATTTTCACCTTCCTCAACAAAAATCGGATAAATCAAATCATCCTTTGAAATATAGACATCCTTTACAAGATTTCTAATAACTTCATTTTTTTCTCAGTTTTTCTATGTCTTTTAAACATTTTTTTACTTCACCTTTTTTTCATTTTCCTCTATTTATAATTTAAAAATCAGATTATTCAACAATCTATTTTTTTATTTTTCAATTCTATCCAAAATCTTTTGAATCTCGCTTTTCATAGCACGTGAACGTCTGCAATTTTTCCCGCTCGTAGAAACTGCAATTTGAAACTCATCATTTTTTACAATTCCTCCAAACATCACATTCATCTTAGTTTTTGAAGATACATTATTAATCAGTATCCCTTTAGAATCACAAATTTCAGCCACATTTTCATTCAATTCCTCATTATCCGTAGCTGCAATAACTAAAAAATACTCTTTTACAAGTTTTTCAATCTCATCTTTATCATTTTCAATTTTTCTATTATTCTCTATTCTCAAGTTTTCCAGTTCCAGCAACTTCTCTTCTGCAATATTTTCCGCAATAACCGTAATATCAGCCTCATATTCCATAATTTTGCTAATCTTTTTTTAAATGCAACTTTTTCCGCCGCCAATAACCAAAAACTTTTTTTATCTTTTAAATTTACAAATAATGGAAACCACATATTTTTAATACTCCTTCTGTTTTTTTATTTGATGACAATAGAATAACATATTCTAAAAAGAAAAAAACAAGCAATTTAAAACATAATATTTTTTTCACTATTTTTTTACAAAAAAACAAAAAAATAACGTGATTTTTTTATAAAAAAATGATAAAATAAATCTATTTGATAACTACGAAAATAAACAAAAAAATCTAAAAAAATAAAAAAATGGAGATATTATGAAGTACATAAAAAAATTTTTTTGAACAATTTATCATTCTCATTCAATTTATGACACGAATCCCAATACCGCTAAAAATCAGCTACAGCGAAAAAAAAACTCGGAAAAATCAATAAAATTTTTTTCCCTTTAGTCGAGCTAATCATCGGCTTAATTTTATATTTTTGCAAATTTTTTTAATTACAGTCTATTTAAAAAAATATTTTTTTATAACAAAACAATAATTGCCATATTTTTTTAATAATTTTAGAAATCCTGATTGTAGGAATAATCCATATTGATGGGCTTGCTGATACTTTTGATGGACTATTCAGCTATGCAAAAAAAGAAAAAAAATGCTAGAAATTATGAAAGACTCAAGAATCGGAACAAATGGAGCAGTTGTTTTTAATTTTATATTTTATCACAAAAACTGTCCTAATCTCTGAAATAATCACAACAAACCCCAAAATATCTCATAATCTTTCCGATTATTGCCAGACTTTCAACCCCAGTAAACGCTGGACTTTCTAACTATGCCAGAAAATCTGGAATGAGCAATGCCATAATTTCTGAAAATGGCATCTTTGAAGCGATTTTTTTCACTTGCTCTATCAATTATTCTAGTTTTTTATATAATTGACATAAAAGGAATTATTACTATATTCATTGCATTTATATTTATAATTATTTTTTTATGTTAAATGTACGAAAAAATTGATGGAATAACTGGCGATACAATGGGAGCTTGTCTTGAACTTACTTCAATTCTAGTTTTATTTTTTTAGGAATTGTTTTACGATAAAATACAGTAAAAATAATTGATAATTGTAAAAATAATAAGACAAAAACTCAATAAATATAGTGTTTTTCTAAAAATATCAAAATTTCATTGCAAAAACACTGAAGAAAAATAATAAAAATTAGAACTATAAAGCATTATAACTATTAGAAAATTTAGACTTTTACAAATAACTATAAAAATAAAAGAAAGGAAAAAAATAAAATGACAGAAATTTTATTTATACGCCACGGCGAAACAGATTATAATAAAAAAATTTATATTACGGACATTTGAATCCAGGTTTGAATGAAACTGGAATTAATCAGTTAAAAAAATACAAAAAGAAACTTGAAGAAATGAATGAAAAAAATCGACATAGTTTTTTTCAAGCGACTTGAAAAGATGTAGACAAAGCCTTGAATTACTTGAACTTGATGAAAATATTGAAAAAAATATTTTTTTCAGAAGAGTTAAGAGAACTTAATTTTGGAGATATTGAAGGAAAAAGTTATGATGAAAATTAGAAAAGAATTTCCGCATTATATTGATGAAATGAAAAATAATTGGAAATATTTTAGGACTGAAGGTGGAGAAAGCCTGGATGACTTTACAAAAAAACGGGTTGTGAAAAAAATTGATGAAATAAAAGAAAAAAATATCAAAATGGAAAAAAATTCTTATTGTAGCTCATGCTGGTGTCATTCAAACTGCAATTAGTTATTATTTATTTAATAATTTAGATGGATATTGGAAATTTAAGCTGGATAATGGGAGTATTACGAAGATGGTTGTGACAGATGATGGGTTTATTTATTTTGATTATATAAACCATAAGCCGCAATAATAAAAATCATATAAACTTAGGATTTGAGTAAAATAGTCACAGTTTTGGAATTTATACTAAACCCCATTTGAATAACAGATATGTTGTAAATCTTTTTTGTGAATTTCGACACGATATTTGTTACAAATAATTAAAATATTCGCTTTAAACGAGGGAATAGTATTAGTTTTAAATCAGTTTACATTTGTCATCCAGTCAATAAATTTGTTGTAGATATTATTTAATAAGGGGGCGGCCCTTGTCAACAAACAAATATCTTCTCTATTTTCCAAGCAGGATTTGACATAAATATTTTACCTTGCCATAATTAACAAAAAAATCAATCAAATTTTAAAATTTTCTTCAAAAGTATGTTTTAGTCCATTGTTCCTTTGTGTCTGAACAGTTTGAATTATTGAAAAGTGTTCATATCTTATCAACGTAAAGATTGCTTTTTTTGTCCTAAAGGCGAGCACCCTGGTCGAATTTCTCTAAGTTGTACCAAGTTTTTTCAGTTATTATTTTGTCTGAACCAATGTTTGTGTATTTGCTATCATGTTTTGTGAAGTCATTACGTTTGCGACTGCGTAATGAGTTGTTCTACTATTACCATTGTCACCATTGTGTAATCTTATGTAGCTCTTCCACAGTCCGTTTCTGTTATCTTGGTTTGACATTTCTTAATCCGTCATTAAACGATTTTGTATTCAGATATTGGTAAATTAATTGAGTTTATTGGTTCAACTGACCAATTTCCATTTTTGAGATATTGAAAGATTTTCCAGCTTCTCCCAAGTAATAGTCAAAGCCGTTTTGTTTTGCACTGTAATCATCTCTTGAATTATATTTGTTTTTGTAAATAAGAAACTTGTCCTACTAAATCGTAATATGAACCTTTTGGGAGTATATTTAGTTTTTGTAATTCCCTAATGAAATACTTTTCAGATTTTTCCTTTTCCTGTATACTTGCTATCAGAAATTTTTCCATTTTCAGCACGGTATTCATCAAAAAAGTCCGTATTTGCTCTGTTATACGAAATATATCCACCTAGCAAATGATCATTTCCATTTTTATCCTTATTAATTTTAAAATCGTGTCCAATTTGTACCCCGTAAAGATTTCCTTCATACTGGAATCTGTCTGTTCCATTTTCATTTAATCCGCTTCCATAAATTCTTGTCCAAATTTGCCCTTTATCAGCCGACATATTTTCTAAATCAAGAATTCTATTTTCTCCTCTTCTTTCGTGTAAAGTTCCAACAGTTGAGTATCCCATTTCCATATTAACTTTTGGCATCAATACATATGCAGAAACAGATTGTGCCATAATGTAAATTGGACGGCTAGAACCAGAAGATCCGCCAGTTGTTCCCCCAATTATTCCAGCAGTTGCCCCAGAGCTTCCAAGTGGCGAGATTGTCCAGTAATATTCCCAAATTCCATTAACTTGTCTACTAGTAAGCTGTGCTTCTGCTGCACCAGCAGTTTTTGCAGTTCCAGTAAATGTAGTTGGTGTAGAATTTCCAGCAACTTTTACAACTGGGACACTATTTAATCTTGTGAAAGTTGCTGAACATTTCCAGGAATATAATTTTCAAATATATTTTCTTGTGGGGTATCATCAATATAAATTGGTACTACTTTTGTTGTTCCAGTTGCATTTCCTGTGATATAAACTAAATCTGATTCTGAGTTTTCCCCATTTTCACCACCTGGTGCATTCAAAAGAGTATTCATTTTCAATTCTACCATTATCTCCATGATAATTTCCTTCTATAATAAGTTTATCCTTATTCGAGATCATTTGTTAACTGAATAAGTCCACTGTTATTTAAAGTTCCATCATTATTAATTCCATCAGATGTCAATTTTATATGATAAATTGAAGTTACCCCATCACTTTCTGTAACATTACTTTCATCAAATGATAAAAAAGATTTTTTATCTATATTTAATGAATTAATTGTTGCTCTTTGTTCAGAAAGAGAACTATTTTTACTTAATCCCCAGTATGCTCCACCTACCAAATTTACATTTAAAACAGATTTTCCATGTTTTGTCATCAAACCTAATATTTCTGTCCCACCATCACCTTCAGTGCTATCATCTATTCCATTAACTGTCAATTCTGAATAAACACCATTTGCTTCATCTGCATCAACTTCAACTAGCCAACCATCAGCGGCTGAATGAATTTGTGATTTAGAACCATCAGTACCGATTAAATTAAGTTCTGCATTTTTTATACCATATCCATTTTTAGCTTCAACTTTTACAGTAGATACTGTTGAATTTGGTGCTGTTATAAAAACATCTTTTAAAGTTACTTTCTGATTTATAGCATTGGAATTTGCTCCTGTAATTGGATTTGTTACTGTATATAAAATTGCTTCTTTTGATGGACCAAAATTCATGTCAATATTACTTGATACTCCAATCTGACCAGTCGCTTTAAATTCAGTATTTGAATCTGTAACTGTTATCAAAGTTCTGGGTGTAAATAAAGGACTTGGCGTTCTTGAATCTATATTTCCTTGTCCTGTAAAAATAAATTTTTTACCTTCACTAATCCTAAAAACACCAGATGAATAATTATTATAATTAAGAACATCCCCATCTCCTGTACTAGAATTTACAATATATTCACCATTAGCATTTGGAGCTATAGTTGTTGCCACCGAAAGTCCACCTGTCATCAAAAATGTGATTAGAAGTGCTTTTGTGTACTTTTTGTTTCTTTTTAGAATTTTTCTTTAAAAATCTTTCTATTTCTTTCATAATTGTCTCCTTCGTTGCTTTTGAAAATTTAATTAAATTATACCATAGTTTCTGTCAAAAATATAAAATTATAAATCAGCAACTCTCTGATGAAATATTACAAAAATTTTATTATCAACATAAATTAAATTTTAATATAGCAAAATTTCTAAACATCAGGATATTCCCTCACAACCTTCGTAATATTACAAGCACCTTCAATCACAGGAAACATCATAACCGCCCCAGTTCCTTCCCCCAATTTCATATTCATAAAAAGCATCGGCTCTAAATTCAGTTCCTTCATAATATACTTCATTCCTGGCTCTTCACTTAAATGTGAAGCAATCATAAATTCTCTGGAAACTGGGCAGATTTTGTAGGCAATAAGAGCGGAAACAGCGGAAATAAAGCCGTCTATCACAACAGGAACACGATTTTTAGCACATCCTAAATAAGTTCCAGCCATTCCGGCAATATCCAATCCTCCAACTTTAGCCAGCACATTTATTATACTTTTTTGATATTCTTCTGTTTTAAAAGTTTTTCAAAATTTATTTTACTTTCAAAAATCCATATTTCCTTGTTCTTTTCTAATCTTCTTTTTCCTTCAGCATTTTTACTTTTTCATTCAGCAAACCATTTACTTGAATTGCCTTTTTTTATAACATTTTTTTTATGTTCCAAAGTTTTATCATCAATTCCGCTCCCATAACCAACAATCTCATCTATCGGCAAATCCGTAAGAACCTTTCCAAAACCGCACTGCTAGTTGTAGTGTTCCCAATCCCCATTTCTCCAGTTGCAAACAAATTATATCCATCCTTCACAAATTCATCAACCATCTCAATCCCAGTTTCTATCGCTTTCACAGCCTGCTCATAAGTCATTGCAGCTTCTTTAGCAATATTATTAGTGCCAGACTTTATAATTTTTTTTTCAATGATTCCTGAAAGATTTATCTCATTTTTAATATCTGAACTTTCATCAATTCCCAAATCTACCACTTTTACATCAGCATTATAAACCATCCCAAGAGCATTAATCGATGATTTTCCATTTAACATCGCTTCCACAACATATTGCGTTATTACTCTTTTAGATTTACTTACCTTTTCCTGTTCCACTCCATTATCAGCCGCCATAACAAGCACCATCTTTTTATCAGGCTTATAATGTTTATCAATTCCTTCCAGCCGAATTGCCAATTTTTCGAGCTTTCCCAGTCCTTTGGGAGTTTTTAACAAGGAATTTAGTTCTTTTTCCTTTTCTTCCATTCTATTTTTATCTAGTGGTTTTATTTTTATTGTATCAAATAATAATTTCCCCATTTATTATTCCTCTATTCGCAATTTTATTATTTAGAAATGCTAATAATAAGTATTTTTCAACAAAGTATCAAACCCTCTTGCCATAAAATATATTTTCTATTTTTCAAATTATAAGTTTATGTAATTTTTAATAATTCAATTTTAAATATGTTTTGGGTATAGTTCCAGACTTTTTAGCAATTTTTTTCAAAAGTTTTTTTCCACCAGCCAATATTTTCTCCATATCCTCATCATTATGAATATAGAAACAAAATGCGCTTCATATTTTGAAGGTGGCACAATTACACCATTTTCTAACATTGTGTTAAAAATATATGCTGTAAAATTCACTATTTGTATTCATTGCATCTTCAAAGTTTTTACTTTTCCTTTTGCAAAAATATTGTGAAAAAGCTTCAAAATAATTTACAGTTGCTGAAATATCATATTTTTATTAATTCATTAATTTTTATTTGCAAGATTTTCTGTTTTTATTTATATTTTCATAAATTTCAGGATTTTTCCTTTAAAATTGAAATAGTTTCTATTCCAGTGCCACTGAAATCGGATTTCCAGAAAGCGTTCCAGCGTGATAAACATTCCCAACAGGCGAAATCAAGTCCATAATCTCTTTTTTCCCACCAAAGCCGCCAACTGGATAGCCACCGCCAATAATTTTCCCTAAAATAGTCAAATCAGGTGTAATTCCAAATATTTTTCTGAGGCTCCTCCCAATGAAACTCTAAATCCTGAAAATTACCTCATCAAAAATCAGTACAATATTTTTCCTTTTGTGTAATTTCACGCACTTTTTCCAAATATTCCTTTTCTGTTTCAATAAGTCCCATATTTGCAGGAATCGGCTCAATAATCACACATGCAATATCCTTATTATTTTCCAAAGTTTCCTTTAATTTTTCAAAATCCCCAAAAGGCAATGTTATTGTATCCTTCACAACGCCTTCAGTAATTCCGTACTATCCTGATGCTCAAAAGTCAAAAGCCCTGATCCAGCCTTAACTAACAGCGAATCCGAGTGTCCGTGATAACATCCTTCAAACTTTATAATCTTATTTTTACCAGTAAATGCACGAGCAAGTCTCACACACTAGCCATAGCCACTTCCGTCCTGAAGTAGTCAATCTCAATTTTTCAATCGAAAGGAAAACAGCTTTTCACAAAGCTCTGCCAATTCTACTTCCTTTTTCGTAGGCAGCCCAAACGAAGTCCCATTTTCAAACTCTCTTTTCACAACTTCCAAAAACTTGCGGATAATGTAGTCCCAAAATCATCGGACCCCAAGATCCAATCATATCCACATATTCATTCCCATCTTCATCATAAAGTTTACTTCCATTTCCACTTTTAATAAAAATCGGATACTCCTTATCAACAGACTGAAATGCCCTAACTGGACTATTTACTCCACCAGGTATTGATTCCTTTTGCTTTCTCATAAATGAATTATCTGTATTCATTTTCATTTTCCTCTTTTCTTTATTTTCATTTTGCTTTATTTTATTAATTTATAAAAATTACTTTTGAATATATTTTATCATATTTATTTTATTTTGGAAATATTATACTATTTGACAGACTAAAAATATTACTGTCTCTATTTTTATTTAAATAATTCATTTTTAAAACAAAAAAATAACTACACAAAGTAGTTATCAATATATTATTATCGGTAATTTTATTAATGGGGCGACAACCAGATTCGAACTGGTGTACAAGGTTTTTGCAGACCTCTGCCTAAGCCACTCGACCATGTCGCCACTTGACTTTATAAGTTTATCATACTTTTTAGATTTTGTCAAATATTTT
>BNJU01002115.1_pt1 | contig 38899 bp, 65 predicted proteins | sample 8539281 | NCBI WGS metagenome assembly BNJU01 (sample SAMD00202456, study PRJDB9452) | human saliva metagenome | isolation source: human saliva | place: Japan
CCCACATTTGCAATTCACCCGAGGATGAATCTCAAAGGGGCTTTCGCGCCTTGCAACGTTTCCGTCGCCCTCAGCGCAACGAGTTATAGATTAGGCCGCTGAGTGGCTCGCCGTCAAATCAAAACACTGCGATGACGAGCACACCTCTCAGAGCAGCTTATCGGACAGCACTACAGCAGATTCCTACGACCCTTGCGGATCAGGACCAGGCCGCCAGCAAAGCAGGTCATCAGCGCCCAGAACTGCCTCTTCGTCCTCTACCTTGACCTTATTGACGTGCATGCTCCACCACCCACGAGGGTGCGACGCGCAGCACTACGCCCCTTCTCAAGGCCGGTCTCGACAAGAGCGTCAACAAGAGTCGCCCCCAACGGAAGTTCCGCACGCGGAAGGTCACTGGTTGCCGCAGTCAGAGTGGCCTCGCTCAATCGACGAAAGATCGCCGGTCCCCCACAACGCCTCGGTCGCAGCCTGAACTCGCTCAAGTTCGTCTTGACCATGGACCAATGCAGTGACGCTGGCAGCCAATGCTTTCTGCGCCGCACGCCGATGCGGACGCTCGGCAACTTCAACCTCTAGCGCCCTCAATTTCTTCGCGCGAGAGGAAAGTGAAGATCTTCAGAAAACGAACGACGTCGTCATCGGCAACCTGCAAACCAGAACTGATAGAAGGCGTAGGGGCTCATCATTTCCGGGTCGAGCCAGATCGCACCACCCTCGGACTTGCCGAACTTTGTTCCATCGGCCTTAGTAATAATGGGGCGTCGTCATCACATAGGTATCGGCGCCTTCGATCTTATGAATCAGATCGACGCCGCCAACCATATTGCCCCACTGGTCATTCCCGCCGGTCTCAAGGGTGCAGCCATAGCGACGGAAAAGTTCAAGGTAGTCATTTGCTTGAAGGATCTGGTAGGAGAATTCCGTGTAGGAAATACCCTCGTCGGAGGCAATACGGCGCGCAACAATATCCTTGTTGAGCATGGTGCCAACACGGAAGTACTTTACCGATTCCACGCAGGAGATCGATAGCGCTCATCTCTTGCGTCCAATCGAGGTTATTCACCATTCGCGCTGCTGCGGGGCCCTCGAAGTCAAGAAAACGAGAGATTTGCGCACGCAAGCGATCCGCCCACCCCTGAACAACTTCGGTGGGCTGAAGCTGACGCTCACCGCTTTGACGCGGATCGCCAATCTGGCCCGTTGCACCACCCACGAGTGCAAGCGGACGGTGTCCTGCAAGTTGCAGGTGACGCATAACGATCAGCTGAACAAGGTGACCATGGTGAAGTGAAGGAGCTGTCGGATCATAACCGCAATGAAAGTGACCGGGCCCTGCGCAAAGTGAGCACGAAGTGCATCAAGATCAGTGTGCTGGGCAATCAGACCACGCCATTGGAGGTCGTCAATAATATCGGTCACGGAAATACCTTCTTCTAGTTGGAATACGTGCGCAATACAGTGTACGGGAAAAGCTCGCCCTAAAGGACGCGTCTTATTTGTGCTCACGAGGCAGCGTGTTGACCTGCGTAGCCGGCGGCAGCTAGACGACGTGAGGCCTCGTCTCCACGTCGAGGCGGGTGAAAATCAACTGATTCTGCTCCGGACCTTCAGCCAGGTAGCAAAAAGCAACGAAAAGAACCCAGTTACCCTCAGTGAGCAAACGAGACTCGGTGAACGACTGGACGAACATCGCGAGCATAAGAACAGCGCGAGGACGGGGATCAGATCGCTCTCAAGATCGCGGAGGGCTACACGGAAGATACGCGAATCATGACCCACAACACCGCAAAGGCCAGGAGCATAAGCCCAACAATGCCAGTCTGGAATAGCGCCTCGATATAGGGCGTTATGCGCCTGCATGGTCGGAGTACCATCCAGGGCGAACAACAAGATTTTTGAACAGAGGTAACCACGGAGGCTACATCACAACCCATCCCCAGCCAAGAAGGGGATGCTCGGTCCACACTGTACAAAGCTTCGCCCAAACTAACACCGCGTCTGGTCATATCAGGACTACGTCCCAATATCTCGGTTACCTGGTCCTTCATCACAACAGCCACCAGCAGGAAACTGGCAGCAGCGGTCAAAGCCACACGAACAGCGAAACGTCGCTCATAGAAACCGAGATGACGGATGATCAAAAGAAAGACAGAGTGCACTGAGGGAACCAGCATGGCAACAAACACTGTTGCCGAACCAGTGAGAATGAGAATGCCAACGCAGGCACACACCACTGCAAATTACCGTGTGCTGATTTCGATCCTGAATCCAGAAGACAAGCACACATAGAAGCAGTAAGAGCGCAATCAAACGCTAGAAAAGGATTGCGGTTTCACGAAACCTTGAATCGGCCTCCCCTAAACAGGGAGTCGTGATCCAGTAATAGAGCTTTCTGGAACTTCTTTCCAATGGCGCATATACGGGAGGAATTCGATGGCCAACGAAGAGGAGACCCACAGCTCAAGAACATACGACAGAACAACGACGATCTTCATCGCATCCATGAATACTTTCAGCATCTGTCGAAGCGGAAAAGCAATTGCTACAGTACCCCGCCGAGCTCGTTGCAAGAGTGATCAGAGCTGAGGCAAAAGTTTCAAGACGGTACTGGCTCCAAATCACCGACAGACAGCAGAGCACGATGAAGGAAGAAACAGACAGCGAAATCCTTTCGCAAGGTCACGTCGTCCAGCAAGAAAAACACGACCCAGCATGCAAGCAGCACCAAAACGGTGATGATGCCGAAAACCGAGCCAACCAAATGTGTACGAACCCCTTGGCCAGCAAAGGCCAGAAGAAAATCGCGACCCCGCAATGGGCAGCAGCGACTCGGCTCGAGCTAACTGTTGTATTCACGCATGTCCTCAAGACAGAAAGAAATTCTAGTAGGAGAATAGCAGAAGAGAAGCCGTGCCCGCCAGCGACAGGCTAGCGGGCACGGCTGTGTTTGATGAAAATCTAAGAATCGATCGTTCTTAGAGTGTGCTCGGTGGGATCCTCCCCAGCCAAGGATGTCAGATAGTCCTGAGCATTAAGGGCGCCCCTGGGCGCTGGTGCAAATAATCAAGACGGTGTCGTCACCCGCAATCGTTCCAACAACGTCGTCAATGCGCGCAACATCAAGAGCAGAACCTAGAAGGTTCGCTGCTCCAACAAGAGTGCGCAAAACCAATTGATTTCCCACGCATGTTGAGGTGACAAGGAGAGTTTGAGCCACCGCTGAAGGCGTTCAACACTGCTTCAGCCTCATGAGACTGCGAACCATCAGCATTGGGAACCGAATAAATCAGCGCACCGCTGCGATCGCGCATTTTTGTTGCGCGCATTTCCATGAGATCGCGAGAAAGGGTGGCCTGAGTGACTTCAATTTCTGGCTGCCCAATGCGCTGCGAAGCTGTTCTTGTGAACTAATGGTTTGGGAGACCAAAAGATTTCGAATCGCCGCGTGGCGGCCAGCCTTTGTCTGAGGTGTCGCTTCAGATGACATCACAAAACCCCTTAACCACGTCCGTGAATCGACATTGACTCCACTCCCGTTGCACTAGTGTGAAAAGCGAGAAACGCGGCCGTGCGAAATCTTCGCGCACACGGCCCGTTTCCTAAGCGATGCAGGAGTCAGCGATACCTCAGTCCTGCTTTTAGCTGCCAGCAATGGAGTCTCGCCCACTGATCAATCGCATTTCCAATCACGGAAATCGCCTTCAACAGCACCTGCAAAGTCGAACAATCGCACGCTCACGCAGCGACAAGATCGAAGGATCATATCGGCCAGCGAAGGAGCGCACTCTTTGCATCGACACGGGTGAGCACAGGACCGATCCTGCTGGGATCTTGCGGAACATGCTGGGAACACCATTCATACCGACGGAGAAGGCCCACACGGGTAGCTTATGCAAAGCTGCTGAGCAAAACGTTCCATAAAAGTCGTGAGCTTCAGGCAGCCACTGGGTCATGTACACAGCAGATCCGCAGACCACTGCATCAAAACCATCAAGTGAGTCAACCCTTCAGGGGACTTGCGGACAACCTCAAAGCCATCGCTGGTCAGACGGCGTGCAATCGCATCCGCAACTTCAATAGTTGCACCGTGATGTGAAGCCGCTGTTACTAAAACCTTCATTAACTATCCCCTTCGCGCCAATAACCACATTAATCCTAGCAAGAGGAAACTTGATCATCCGCGCAGCGTTGCCCCAAGAACCTTTCCGTCTTACTGACGATGTCAGCACGAACTTTCTGCACCTCATCCGGAGTCAAAGTGTGATCGCCGGCGCGAAGGCGCACAGAGAAGGCAAGGGAACGGAAACCTTCAGGAACCTGATCGCCCTCGTAAATATCAAAGAGGACCAGATCTTCGATCAACGCACTCGCGGCCTGGCGAATGACCTGCTCAACACGTGATACGGGAACATTCGTCGGAACAACCAGAGCAAGGTCTTCCCTTTGCTGCGGATATGTCGAGACAGGCTTCACCTGCATGGGTTCATCGCTCATTACGGAGATCAATGCATCAACGTCAGCTCGAGGGCGCAGGCGCGTGCAGGCAATCCAAAAAGCCTTACACGCCTTCGGTGAGAGCTCACCAGCGAGGGCAAGTTCGACACAATCTTTACCCTGACGGGCGAAGATGCGAGTAACCTCGACCCGGGTGCCAAGGAGCGACCTCAGCGGGATCCGTTGCGGCCTCGGGAAGTCGAGGCCCCTTAGCTGTTGAGGGTTCGGCAGCCAGGCACGCGTCACCTCGACGCGCACTCCCAGTTGATCGCAGATTGAGCGCGCGATCTCGACCGCATCTGCCCAATCGAAATTACGCTGGGAATCGAGAACCCTAACGGGACGGGCGTTGCCGGCGAGCACTGCACCAACATGCCAGGGCTGAGAAGAGTCCCCGCCTCAAGCGCGGCAAGTTGTTCGTCACTGGGACGGTGCTCGCAGAAATCAATCCGGTCGGCACAACGCCCTCAGGGTGAACAACCTTCGCGATTTCGAAAATCGCAACCGAAGGATACCGCGAGCCCAGTTGCGCGCGGCGGTATCCAGCAAGGTATCCAGAACCGAAGTACGAAGTAGAGGGCGCATCATCGGCAAGCGGATTACGCAGCTTTCACAGCGCGACGACGAGGATCATTCGCACTCAGGCCCTGCTTATCGAAAGAGTCTGAAACGAAGGGATAACTTTCCACCTCGGTAAGCTTTCCAGCGTGGGCCAAACCCTTGAGCCACCAAACGACGCGCGCGCTGGGCAGTAGTCAAGCCAGTACCTGCGGGGCCGTCGGTAAAACCGAGGGAATACGATCATAGCCATCCAAACGGGCGATCTCTTCCACGAGTGTGCAGAACCCGTGAGATCAGGTCGCCATGAAGGAGGAGTCACGCGAACGCGCTGCCCATCAATATCCTCAAGCGACGCATCCGACCCGTTCAAGCAACTCACAAACGCGCTCGGGAGAATAGGAACGCCAGTCAGACGCTCAGCATCGCTCAACGCAAACTCATAGCTGGTTGGCGCTGGCAAAGTGTTGAGATCAAAAACTGCGCGATCAGCCCTGACCGCCACCGTATTGAACAAGCAGATCAACAGCGCGCTGCGCAGCAACCGCAGGAAGGAGCGGGTCAGTTCCACGCTCAAAACGCTTCGCTGCTTCAGAGTGCAGCTTTGTGACGGCGCGAAGAACGAGCGACCGAAACCGCATCGAAGTGCGCAGCTCGAGGAGGATATCCGTCGTCGAATCTTCGACCTCGGAATAGGCTCCACCCATTACGCCAGCGATACCCAAGAGTCGCGAGCCTTCTTCACCGCTGGGCGAATCAGAAATCACCAAATCTTCGGGATCTAAGGTGCGCACGACCTCGTCCAAAGTTGTCAGTTCTTCGCCTGCGCGAGCGCGGCGAACCACAATGGGTGCAGCGAGTGCGGATAGATCATAGGCGCATAGGCTGCCCCAGATCCAGCATGATGGAAGTTCGTAATATCGACCGCCAGAGACAAGGAACGCATCCTCGCCATCTCCAAACGCTCGACCATCCAACGAGGAGTGGGAGCCTTGAGGTTGACACCGCGAACAATACGAGGTCACGAAACGGTCCGCACCCACGCGCCCGTGGATGGGAGCATTGTCAGCAACGACAACGGGGAAACCGGCCTGTTCGCCTCGGAACAGACTCAACAAGAGTCCCCACAAGACCCGGATCACGGAAGGCTGCACCCGTCGAATGTGAGAACTCACGAGCGACGCCTCGCATCGAGAAGCAGTACCCACGGTCCGGAGTGACGTTAATTTCAGAACTTCTTCGCCCAAGCCAAGGAAGGAAATTACGCTGTGGCCAACTGCGGGCAGCTCTGCGTCGGGGAAATCCTTTCTGCAAGATGATGATGCCGTTATGGTCGTCGCCCAAGCCGAGTTCGCGCGCCGAGCACATCATTCCATCAGAAACATGGCCGTAGGTCTTTCGGGCAGCAATTTCAAAGGGGCGCCGGGAAGAACCGCACCCGGAAGTGAGACAACAACATAGTCGCCGACCTCGAAATTGTGTGCGCCGCAAATAATGCCACGTGATGGGAGATCGCTAGGTTCTTTACCCGTACCGGGAGCGTCATTGTGCTCCCCAACATCGACACGGCAGTAATTCACAAGCTTGCCGTTCGAGGCTTCGAACTCATCGCGCGTCAGAACATGTCCGACGACAAGCGGACCGCTAACACGAGCCGGGTGAATAGTCTCTTCCTCAAGCCCGACGCGAACCAGGGCGGCTGCGAGCTCCTCGGTGGTCATTGCCGGATCTGCATCGACATAGTCGCGCAGCCAGCTCATTGGAACCATTGGCATGCCAGTTGCCCTTCCCAGTCCATTAACGCCGAATTGCCCGGAGAAGCGCACATCGCCCTCGACAATGTCATGCATATCTGCGATACCGTCTCGCAGCATCAGGGTTCGTTCGACACCAACACCGGAAGGCAATACCCGTGTAAACCTCAGGATCGATACCCGTTGCTCGAAGAACATTCGCTGACCATTCCGCAGCCAATTCCCATTCGATCCAGCCGGCTCCGCCCTTCTTTTGCGGGAACCATAGGTCCATCTCGGCGCTCGGCTCTGTAAAGGGAAGAATGACGGGCGCAAACGCGTCTTCGCATCAGCCGAACATGTGACGCGCAAAAATGGTCAAGAACGCCCTTCAAGTGCGCCATTGTCAAACCGCGATCAATTGCGAGGCCCTCAACCTGGTGGAAGACCGTGTGTGTTGCGTCCAACGCATCCGAGCGGAATACTTTTACCGGGGCATGCCATGTACAGGGGGACGCCTCGAGAAAAAGAATCGAACGCGATTGCACGGGCGATGTGTGCGTACGCATCACGAGGTGGCCATCTTCTTCATTTTTCACCACCGACGCTGCGTCCATCAATGTAGAGCGTGTCCTGCATCTGGCGCGCGGGGTGATCGGATATCGAAATTCAACGAGTCGAAGTTGAACCATTCATGTTCAATTTCCGGTCCTTCGGCAATCTGCCATCCCATTCCGACGAGAAATCCGAAATCTCTTCCATAATCGTTTCCAGGGATGACGTGCACCTTTGAGCGCTCACGCGCGGTGGGAATAGTGACATCTACAGCTTCGCTGACCAGGACCTGCGCGTCATGGCGTTCCTGAAAGCTCCTGACGCTCGTCCAACGCCTGGGTAATGCGCGAACGGGCACCTCCCAGAAGACGACCGGCAACGCCTCGATCTTTCGGCTCAATTGCCCAATTCCGCGGTTTGCCTGGACAAGAGCAGCTGAGTCTCCCATAAATTCCAGGCGAACTGCCTTCAATTCATCGAGGGTTTCGGTATGAGCAATAGCTGAAGTCGCTTGGGTGACGAGCTCTTCAATTGCCTGCTCATCCAAGGGATTGAGGCCACCAGCGGTGCCGGTCATGTCCTACTCTCCCATGATTGGTGTCAGCATTTTTCCTCGTCAAAATACGAGGGTTTTCTTCATTGTAGGTCAACAGCTTCTTCTTGGCTGGAACGAAGCCGTAGTGGACCTAGGCTCATGGGGCGACGAAAGGAAAAAGAATGACGGGTTACCTGCTGACGATTCAGTGCCTCGCATGGATGCTTGCCTACCCCCTTCTCCCACTTCCCAAGGCCCTCTTGATAAGAAGCGGATTCGTATCCAGCACCTTCAGGCAGCAAAAGAGCAGGGCGTCGTACTTTCGATGCTCACGGCCTATGACGCACTCACTGCTTCGATTTTCGATCAGGCCGGGATCGATATGATCTTGGTCGAGATTCACTGGGCAACGTTGTTCTGGGATATTCCTCGACGCTACCGGTCACGATTGAGGACATGGAACGCGCCACTTCGTCCGTTGCCCGGGCAAGTAAACGCGCTCGTCGTCGCGGACCTCCCTTTGGCAGTTACGAGGCCTCCCCCGCCCAGGCGCTCACAAACGCAGTCCGCCTGATGAAGGCAGGTGCACATGCTGTCAAGCTCGAGGGCGGTGCACAGCGCGCAGAAACCGTCAAGCTCTTGACCGAGGCAGGTATTCCAGTCGTCGCACACTTGGGCTACACGCCTCAATCTGAAAACGCTGGGCGGGCCTCGCGTTCAAGGCCGCGGTGAAGTGCACAGGTCCTTGCTCATGATGCCCATGTATTAGCTGGCGCAGGCGCTTTCGCAGTGGTCTTTAGAAATGGTCCCCGAGACCAATCGCTACTCAACTGGGTCAAGAACTTTCGATCATTACGATTGGAATCGGCGCGGGTCCTCACACCGACGGACAAGTTTTTGGTCTGGTCGGATATGGCCGGTATGACCTCGTGGTCGCCTTCCTTTGCACGCCGTTTCGCGCAGATCGGTCAAGAGCTTCACTCCGCAACACAAAGCTATATCTCCTGTGTACGCGACGGCTCATTTCCCTCGCCCGAGAATTACCGAACAAACTAAGGACTACACCGCAATGTCGCACTCAACTGGTGCCGAGCGCGCCCCGCTTGGCAATCTCAAACCTGGAAAAATTTCTCCGCGTCGTCCTGTCCCGGCACACATTGATCGTCCGGAATACATGTACCACTCGGGTCCAGAAGTAATTACTGCCTCTGATATCAAGACACCTGAAACCATCGAGAAAATTCGTAAAGCTGGCCAAATCGCGGCACAGGCACTCCAGGCGGTGGGGGAAGCAATTCGTCCTGGGGTAACCACTGACGAGTTGGATCGTATTGGCCACGATTTCATTATTTCGCACGACGCCTACCCCTCATGCTTGGGTTACATGGGATTTCCAAAGTCCCTGCAACTTCAATCAACGAAGTAATTTGCCACGGTATCCCCGATGACCGCCCCCTTGAAGATGGCGACATTATCATCGTTGACATCACCGCTTACTACGACGGCGTGCACGGAGATACATGCGCAATGTTCGAAGTCGGGACCGTTGATGAAGAGTCCCATCTTCTGATCGAACGTCACGTGAAGCCATGATGCGCGGCATCAAGGGCTGTTCGCCCTGGTCGAGAGATCAATGTGATTGGCAGGGTCATTGAATCCTACGCACATCGTTTCAACTACGGTGTTGTTCAGATCACACCGGACACGGAGCTCGGCAAGCCTTCACCAGGTTTTGATTGTCCCCACTACGACAGCTGCTCCCGCACACAGCGAAGTCATGGAAGAAGGTATCCACCATCGAGCCCATGCTGAATCTGGGCGAGTTGAATGGGAACAATGGGATGATCGGTGGACAGTCGTGACAAAAAGATCGCGGCCGCTCTGCACAGTTTGAACACACAATCGTTGTCACAGAAAAACGGCGCTGAAATCCTGACGCTTCCATAATTCTGACGTGAATTTTAACGATCCGACAAAGACGGTTATCCTTGAGAAACAGCCTTCGAAGGAGAACAGCATGACACTTGCATGTGGAATTGATATTGGCGGTTCAGGTGTCAAAGGGTGCCCTTGTTGATCTTGGAAACAGGCACCTACTCCTGCGAAAGCGTAGTGATCGAAACCCCGACCCTGCGACTCGATTCGGTTGCCCAGGTCTGCGGTGATCTTCTACGCCAGCTCGGCGTCACAGATGATATCCCAGTCGGAATCACCTTCCCCGGCGCCAATTATTCATGGACGAGTTCCCTTTATGGCGAATCTTGATCCAACATGGGCAGGAATCGATGTTGTCGAACTGATGGATCGCCACTCTGGGGCGAACCATTGTTGCTCTGAACGATGCCGGATGCTGCCGGATTAGGTGAAGCGATCTACGGCGTCGCTAAAGATGTTCCCGGAGTTGTCATTGTCACCACTCTTGGAACAGGAATTGATCGGCCATCATCAATGATGGTGTTTTACTCCAAATTCGGAACTTGGTCACCTTTGAGATTGACGGCCACGATGCCGAAACCCAAGCTTCTGCGGGTCAGAAGACCGCTCAGAAACTGGATTGGGTCACATGGGCGCCGTCTCCAGCGTGCCACTCGCACGTTGAGATGCTCTCTCCCCGACCTTTTTCGTTATTGGTGGCGGAGTGAGCGCCAATCACGAGGTTCTCCCTGCTGAACCTCCGCACTCACTGTCCCAGCAGCTACGTACTACCGCCGGTATTGCTGCGCAGCATGACGATAGCCGCGCGCGGGGCCCATAGCAGACGGATACCATCGACCGACAACAGGTGTGGCCGCTCGTTGGTTAACGAGCGGCCACACTTGCATAACAGCCGGCCTGTACGCCGGGTTCTGTTCTACGTATTCGTAGTGGCGACCATCTATCTAGGACCACCGTTGCCGATGGCCTCAAGCAACCTACCCGCAGACAACGAAGGGCACCTCTTAACGTCGTGCTCGGTCTTGCTCCGGATGGGTTTACCTAGCCGATACGGTCACCCGTATCGCTGGTGAGCTCTACACTCACCGTTTCACCCTTACTCGCTCTATGCAGCGGTTTGTTTTTCTGTGGCACTAGCCCACGAGTCACCTCGGGTGGCTGTTAGCCACCATCCTGCCCTGTGGAGCCGGACGTTCCTCGAGACAAAGTCTGCGCGGCCGCCCTAGCCGACTGACATGCACAGGGAATTTTAGCGCGTTTCCCACTAGTGTGGAGGCGTGGAAATTTGGCTACCCCCATCCGAAGGAAAGAACCCGCCTGAAGAGGGTCCATCTCCTAACCTCTCAGCACTTCTTTCCCATCTTTTGACAGATACTGGCAAAAAGATCATCGAGGCCCGTGCACAGATCACCGATGAAGAACAAGCGCAGCAGATCTTCAATGCCAGTCTCGTCACCAGCAGAAATTGAGGCCAACCAAGCGCTGATGTCTCAAGCCTGCGCACCGGCTCGACAGTTTTTAACGACGGATCTATTCGACGCCCTTAGCGCCCAAGAACCCCGCGCGTGACAGAGGAAGGAAGCCAACACATCACGATCTTCTCAGGACTAGTCGGTGCACTGAAGCCAACTGACCTTCTTTGATAATCGCCTCGCGATGGGAACAAAACTGCCCACGCTTGGAAAATGTCACCGCCTGTGGAAGTCAGTCTTGGGCAGCGCGCTCGCAGAAGATTATTCTGAAAAGCTCATTCTTGATTGCCGCTCATGACTAAGCAGGTTCTGTTCATGCCGTGGGCGCACCTGCGAAGTTCGCTTGAACGCCTACGGAACGGAAAACGTTCCGTTGTCTCTCACAACGCGAAAGTGGCGCGGAATGCTTGAGCGGGCACCAGCTTTGCGTTGCAGTGAAACTGAAAACACTAGCGATTTGGAAGATGTTTTGGCCGAAGTGACACCAACGCCACGATCTCAACATGCACGAGGCGCCATATACGTGAAAGAAATCGAAATTTCCCCGCAAAAGCTACCTCAGGGAGGCAGTACGCGAACCCCTCACACTGGTGACAGTCGAGGACTGAAGGATCTCGACTCGTTGAGGGACTCTGGCCGGGTCCTCACAACGATCTGACCGGTTTCCTCGGCAAAGTAGAGTTCATCGGCGAGTCAGGCGAATACGCTCAAGTTCCATGGGAGAGCTCTGTAAAGCCCATTGTTCCCCATCACGAACTTCGATCACCGCGAGCGCCCCATTCTTCGAACGTGCGCTCATATTCGTCAAGAAGCTCAGGATCAATCTGGCCAGCACGTTCGCGACGCTGGGCAATCACACCGCGAAGCTCATCATCAAGCTGAGCAACCCCTTCGGCGAAACGAGCCTTCGTTGCTCTGATATCCGCCTCAATAGCCCGAGCTTCCATTCATCTGCTCGCGGCGGCACGTGCTGATTCCGGTGTCTTCAGCAGCAAGCTGCTCTTCAAGACGGCAATACGAATCCATCTGAGCGATTTCATGTTGCATCGAATTATCACGCAGGGGAACCCGGTTCTTTCGATACGTTCGTTCTGGCGATCCTGACGAGCCTTTACATCGCTGTGCATCTCATCCTCGATCCGGGCCACCCACGTTCGCAGTCTGAAATAACGGTCCTTTTGCGTTACCGCAGCGCGTTGCAGGTCAGCAAGACGTCCCAAGCTCTCGAACCGTCCTCATGTGGGATGAGCCTCGGCGGTGGCGCAGGGCAGATTTTCTGGTCTAGCTTTTGTAGTCGCTGTGATTGCTGAGGATGAGGCGCTACAGGTAACTTCCTCCGTATCCAAATGTAGGCTCCCGTCTGTAGACAATGGTAGGACTTTCACCTGCAGGTGATAGCTGCGGCGTGCTTCTTTCCCTCTAGGTTTTCTGTAGGTGAGGACAGAAGCCACAGGCTTTCCGTTGCCCAATGACCTGGCACAAATCAGACTGCAGCCACCATCTGGCGAATTCGCTGGCGGGATGATGACGTAGACCGCGGTGATAAAACGTCAGCGTCACTGGCACGTACAGCATCAAACATCGAGTCTCCAGCACCGACCAACCGCTACACGTCGAACCATACTGTCGAGATCTCCTCCGACCAAGAGGCCCGTTGCCCTTTTGGCATCACCCGCGAACCGTATAAGGAACTCATGCAAAGGTGTTATTGATGGAGCCGATCCTTCCCAAAACCGATCGCTTGACCATCAGCATTCACCCCTCGGTGAAAGTACTCATATCGCTGAGCTCCAGTGCCTGCGCACAGCCTGCGCGACGCCATATCTTGTCGACGTCACCATTAGTATGAGCATTAAAAAGCGTCACGCTGGCGATTCAGCGCGGTGATGATCTGTCCCTTCGAGCCTCCTTGATTGAGTGAAGACGCCCTCTCAGCAGCAAGGTGGTGAGTGATGATCATATTTGCACCCCACTGCAGAGCTTCTCGACCACTGCCTGGGTGGGACTCTAGCGCAAGAAGAATTGATCAACCTGAGCCTGTAGGTGCTCTGTGCACTAATCCACCTTTGTTCCATCCATGGGCAATTTCAGGCGGGATACCACTGATTCATCAGCGAACGAACGTCACCAACATTCCACTTCGTCATAGCTTTAGTGTAGCCGGGTGACTGACAGGTCACACCGATAGGACGAAATGTCCCACCACTAACCAAGACACAGGAATTACCCACAACTCAAAACTGAGGGGTGCGGATTTTAAACTCATCCCCTAGCGGACTCACCGATTATTCGGCCGTGAACGACTTCCAACATAGTTTCACGACCGCGGCCTCAGGACAGGCCGAAGACACTCTGATCGTCGCCGAGTTCGTACCCGCATGGATCTGCGGGACGCCACACAAACCTGAAGATATCCCGACTCAACCGTGCCCATCATCCACGTCGACAGGGCAGGATCCGCTCCGGCATGGCCCCGGACAAGCAGTAGTTATTCACCCGATTGTTCGCTTGCGAGAACTAGTGGACCTCTACGCTTGATCCGAAGCGTAGAAAATGGCGTTCTGCAAACCCTACGAAAAGAGTGGGGACTCCCGTCGAACGAATCGAAGAAGAGCCGGAGTCTGGCTGCGCGGATCTCAAGGTAGAGATCGAAAGATCTGGGCGATCGGCCTCAAAGTTGCACGCGGCGCCACTATGCACGGAATCGCCCCTGAACGTGGCGATTGATCCTGCACACGCATTTAGCGAATCATCCCTTGCGGCCAACTGATGCCGACGCTGTTTCACCTTCTCGGGAAGGATCTACCCAGATGTGCCCTGATGCCGCCCATCTGCTTGTCCCCACCTGATCTGAGTCCATTACCCTCAATTAGCCACGCGCCCAGAGCCAATTCACTGGAAGAAGCTCGCTGGCGCATTCGCACCGACGGCCTCGTCGGAATCACAGTCGGAAGGACTCCACGCAATGAGCACCCTGCCTGATCCCGAAGCGATCGAAGCTGCTGCGCGTCGAAGTTCGCAACGCACAAACCCCGATCGAGCACAAGCCTGGAATGGATTCGCACAACCGCTCGCGCTGGTGAGAACCACCAGGACATGCGTTCCTCTGCAGCGCAGGCTGCACACGGTGTGCAGAGGCTGGCTGCTCCCAATATCTACGAATGTTAAAGACCGTGAGCAACCTTCTGCCGCTGGTGGAGCAATCTGCACAGCCGCTGCGATTTTTGCGATATCGCCACTGGCCGCCCCCACAGAATACGACCGCGATGAGCCAACGACGTATCGCAGAATCGGTCGCACAGATGGGACTTCGCTATGCAAACCATCACCGGCGTCACTGGAGACGACCTTCCCGATGGCGCAGCATGGCCACGCAGACAACGCGCCAAACCGTGCCAAGAGCCCAGGTACTGGTATATTGAGTTACTCGTCGATGACTTCCGCGGCTCGAACGAAGCCATCGACATGGTCATTGAAGTTGCAACCCCAAGTTTTTGCCCACAACCTGAAACTGTCCCGCGAATCTTAAGCATTCGCCCGGCTTTCCGTTGCGAGCGTCTCTCGCGATGATCCAGCGCGCCCACGATGGCGGAATGGCTCACCAAACGAATCTGATTTTTGCATGGTGAGACCCGCGAAGAGATCATCGAGGCCATGCGTGACCTTCACGAACCGGTCAGATCTTCACGCTCACGCAGTATTTGCGCCCATCTCCCGCATCACCCGGATCGACCGTTGGGTGCACCCAGAAGAATTCATCGAGCTTTTCTGCCGAAGCTGAGGCGATGGGTTTTTGCCGGAGTCAGGCTGGCCCCCTGTCTCGCCTCCCACCGCAGGCTTGTTGTAAGTGGGATCGCGCGCCCGAGGCTTCGAGATCCCCGCACATCTGGACACATTGAAAACTCCGATCGACCTCCTGCAAGAAGCTGGATCGGTGCTCGACCGGTTGAAGAAGCGACAGGAACCCATCGTTCAATGGCTGCCGCACAGTCTGCACAATGACAGGGCAAGAAACGAGCGGCGCAAGAACACCGGGAATCTCTCCCGCTCATGCACTACTTGCTGCCGCGCGTCAACGTCCAGATCGCCCAAGTCTGATCGATGCTTCTAGCGGACGCACTCTGTCGGTGAAGAAAGCGCGAGGCTAACCCGCGGACTTGCTCTCGGTATCTCCATTCCCTAGGATTTGAAAACTGAAGACCGCATTGTTGTGTGCGTGCCAACAGCATCTGGCACTTTATTGTTCACATCAGCAGTCGTCGTGATTCATGGGTCAGTGTTCCCTGTTCTCGCCTTTTGGCTTCCGTACAACCAACGGCAAGAAATTTACGAGATCGTATCCCCCTGCACCTGATCATCAGCGCCGATGGGCATTCCGTTGACGGAGTTTCGACACTCCCAGTTTCCTGATTGAAGAACGCATCACAGGCTATCAATCAAAAGCCCCTGCTGGGTGGAGTTTCGACATGTTACGAGCAGACTGCGGCTTTTGGTTTTCACGTCCGGCACTTCAGGAAAATGCGCCGCTCAGCTCAGCCATGCAAATCCATGGTGGGCATCTCAGTGCTTTTAGGATGGTTTCGAGTACTCTCCAGGCTCTGCGATCTGCGGAGTCGTCGCACCGCTGTCACATATCGGGGGTTTCAACGGAACCAATGGATATCTTTCACTCACGGTGGAACCGTAGTTGCTCCTCTTCCAGCCCTCTCAGTGGTACGAGGAATTGTGCGCGGCGATTTCGATCATGTTTGTCGTACCCGCTATGTGCCACATACTGCTCGCCAATGCAGCTCATGAAAATAATGTGACTTTGTCATGGCGACATACCCCTGGTAGGCGGCGATGCAATGGGCGAATCACTGTATTCGAAGATGCGGGGCTGGGCTTTCCCCTCATCCATGTTTGGGGATGACAGAGCTGGCGGAGCTGGCACTTGCTTAGCCCCCGAGGCCCGGCAGCGTCATCCCGGAGCCATCGGATATCCCTTCCCCTACATCGAGTTACGTCTGGTTGATCCGCAAGGAAACCCCGATTGACGAGGCCGGGCACAGCGGCTCTATTGAAGTGCGCGGTCCCGGGGTGGCAGCATGCTACTGGGGTGACGAGCCACGCTACACAGATGAGTGGTTTTCAACCTCAGATGTTGGGGTTTTCGATTCGGACATGTGCCTTCACATTCTTGGTCGCGCATCACGGTTTATTAACACCGGCGGCGAGCTCGTCTCCATTCACTGTTGAAGAAGTTCTTCGCACTCTCGAATCAGTTGCTGATTGCTGCGTACTCGGACTGAAAGATGAAAATCTGGGGACAGATCGTTGCAGCAGCCTTAATCCCCGCTTCTGATCAGCGCCCGTCATTGCGCGAATTACGTGAAGAGCTCAACGAGGCCTTGGCGCCTTGGCAGCATCCTCGCAGTATTGTTTGGGTCGATGCGCTCCCCCAAACAACAACTGGGAAAGTCGATATTTCCAAGGTATCGCAGTTATTTAAAATAGAAGCTACTTATTGAGAAAATGTGGGGTGCAGACGGATGTCTGCACCCCACAAACGCATAAAAGCGGCTCTTCAGAGTTGAGTGGGTGAGCGGGTGTTGGTCGGGAGGGTTGCGGGAGGTCGAGGTCCCTGATGATGAGCGGACTTCACCCCGCTGTCTTCAAGGACCTCGACAATGTCTCACTCCCTACCTGCTACTGCTGGCCTGCGTCGCTTGATCGTTGTGATCGGTGTGATCTGCTCGTCAACTTGGAGGGTTTCCATCTGATGAGGGTGGCTCGCACCCCACAGGCTCTGGTGCTCGATGTTGAGTCATGCAACCAGCTGGTTGGCTGCCCGAGTTGTGGGCTGAATCGCGGCAGGCCACGGGCGTGTGGTGGTAGAGGTGATTGACGCGCCCGGGCCGATTCCGGCAAGGATCCGGTGGCACAAACGACGCTGGCGGTGCCTGGAAAAGACCTGCCCAGACGGTGACATTCCTGGAGCACATGACGAGCGGGTGTGCGCACCCCGGGCGCGTCTGGGGATGCGGGCGATTCGCTGGGCGATCCGTCAGTTACGCTTCGAGGGAGCCACCATCTGCAGGATCTGGCTCGACAACTGGCAACTACGTGGAACACCGTGTGGTCCCATATCAAGCCGTGTCTGCAAGCCGCATCTGATGACCCTGCCTGTTTCACAGGGGTTCAGGTACTGGGAGTCGATGAGCACGTGGCACCACCAGGACCGACGCCGCCGCCCACGTGAACTCACCCGGTATCGTGGACCTGACACGAGGAAGGATCATCCCACGGCCCGCCTGTTGGACCTGATCCCAGGAAGGTCTGGCACCGTGCATGAGAACTGGCTGGCCGAGCGCGGCGAACAGTTTTCGCTCCGGTATCCAGATCGCGACGCTGGATCCCCTTCCAGGACAGCAGGGAACGCCATCGCTGGCCAGCTCCAAGACGCCCACCAGCGTGCCAGGCGCCTTTCACATCGTCAAGCTCGCCGGCGATGCCCCAGGTGAGTAAGCCGCCGCGTCCAGCAAGGCACGACCGGTCACCGCGGACGCAAGGGGATCCCCTGTATCAGATCCGGCTTCTTTTGCGCGCCTGCGCGCGCACGCTCACCCGTGCCAACAAGAACGCCTCCGTGAGGCCTTCACGGCAGATGAGGCGCATATCAGCGTCGTTGTCTCCTACCACTGCCCAGCAGGTGCGTGAGTCTTCCATGAAGACACACCGCCCAAGGCCGACGCCTGGCCACACACCTCATTGAACACCTACCAACGTGGCTCCATCCCAGACTCGCTCGCCTGTGCCGGACCCTACGCAAGTGGAAGGATGCCTCTTGGCTCACTTTCGACACAGGCGGAGCCAGCAACGGCCCCACCGAAGCCATCAACGGACAATATCGAACTCAGGCAGACGCACCGCCAGAGGCTACGCAGCCCACCAACCACAAACCCCGAGATGCTCCTCATCGCAGGAGGCTTAGACGCTCCACCCACACTCAACTCTGAAATAGCTTGGATGTCGGAAATCTGCTACCGTAAGCGATAAACTTTCGTAATGAAAGACAAGGGAGCCAGGTGAAGGAAGAAAAACGTGATTTTATTAATTAAAAGCAGCATCATTGGCATCAAAGCAACCCTCGGAAGGGTGCCTATCGCTTTAAGGCCCAGCCTGGTTTATATAATTCTTATGCTGGTGTCAGTGATTCCGCTGCGGCTGCTACATTTCCCTGCTGGATCGATAGGAAGGATGATTCAGCTCGGGCTTCCTATACTTATGTATTTCATCCTAGCCCCGGTACTGGCAGCAATGAGCATCAGACAAGAAGAGTTATCAAGGGGGAACCTTCCTGCCTTGATTGTAGCTGGCGTGATGCTGTTTTTATGTATTCCAATCAGCCGATTAGCGTACTTCGCCTTTTGGGAGAACCAGTATTTCACTTTTTGGGCCATTCTTGTAACTGTAATTCCTTTTGTTGAGACTGTTGTGGCGACCTTAATAAAGATTAAAGTCGCCACAACAAAGGTGCAGTAGTTAGCGGCTAAAGATGAAGCTAGCTAGCGCTTTGCAGCAGGCGGTTGTCACGTCTGAATCCGGAGTTCCAGATGCAAGCGGATCACGAAATATTGCGTCACTCAGTGTCGTATTATCCTCGAACTCGGTAGCTGCGTTCCCTTCTTGTTTGGCACCTACACTCCATGCGATTTCCTTGAAGCGGTTAGCCAGGCGCGCCTTATCGGTGTAGTAACTGCCCAGGAAGTTAGACAGGATGTGAGTATGTTCATTCTGCTTGGGTAGTTCACGAGCAAAAACAATCGCATCGCCGTCTGAGCACATGTCTGCATAGTTGCAGGTGTTACGGATATGATCACCATCTTTGTAAAGCGTGTACCCGCTGAGCCCAGGATCACTAAGGTAGTCGTCTTTTTGGCCGACAAGACCGCGTGCTGCTCTGTCTAGATTAACCTGGCGATCTTTGTTCCAGTTCTTGAGTTTCTGTAGTTCACCCATTGCTGTGGCAAGATCGCCTGCCCATCCAGTCCAACGGTCTGGAACCACGTTGGTGTTGAGGTATCCGAGCGTGGTGACTGCCATGTGAGGCATGTCTACTTCGCCCCCAGCAACGTCGATCAGGTGCTGTTTACGATCACCGCACCAGCGTTGCCAAGCTGCAATGATCTTCTTAGCAATCGGATCATTTTCCAACACGCTGGCATCAGCGCCTCGCCAGGGTTCAGCTGCCACTGTCCATTGGAATGTGGAACCGGAACCGCCTTCTGCAAGGTATTCCTTCGACAGGTAGTTCAAGATAGCGCGCCATGTAGAAACCTCGACGGTAACGACATCTCCATGGGAGGTTGAAATATAGTCGCGTCCGACTTTATTGTCCTTGCGAAGTTCGTCGAAGCGTTTTTCTAGATGCCAGATCAGGTCAATCGGCGAGAGCTTCTCATAGTCGGTTGCAGTGTTGGGGTTAGGGTCTTCTACGGTCTGTGGGGACACGTAGGACACCGCTGGCCAGGCGTTGGAATAGGCGACTTTGTCCAGATCCCACTTGCCTCGATATCCGGAAATCTCGGTGAACTGGTCGTAAGTCCAATCCTTCGGGATTGAGAAGCCGAGGTTTCCTGAAAAACCTGTGGACATGTCAGAAACGAAAGCAGTGCCGGCGTAGCCCGCCTCAATGACCCGGGTACAGATGTTGCGGGACGCGTAGATGCCTACTCGGTACCCACCGCCGAGGCTGTCACGGACTGCTCGGAAATAGGGCATGATGTGCGTTGTGACCTGGTCGTCAGTCGCGTCAAAGTCCACAGCGAAAACGCCACTACGAACGTGCTAGGGAATCCTAGTCGTTGCGCTGCCTCGCGGGCCTTCTTTGCGTGAGCTGCCCGTTTTCGGGGGTGAAGTATTTCAGAAGATGGCCGTATTCCTGGAAAATCGGGAAAAACTTCAAACCTCCAGCGGTGATGCGTTCCAGCTCGCCAGGACGGATCGCTTTGAAGTAATCAGCAGGGTCTTTATCTTCCTGACCTGGTTCGGTTAGGTAGTGGCCTACGATCTTGTAACCATCAGCTTTGAGGATGCGGAAGCTCATCGGTGATCTCGAAGCGAGTATCTGACAGGCGACGTAAGGCCGGTTTAGGTCACCTACTGGTCAGTAGGCTCATCCACGTAGTGGGATCGATGACATCGGTGACGGGCAGGGCGTAGTCCTCTGGAATTGTTCGATCGCGCTCAAAGCTCGGATCCCAGGAGGTTCGAGTGTTTTCTCCGTATCCGTTACAGATGAACGCTGTGAATTAGGAATCCCACGTTGAGAGGAAAATATTCTTTTTCCTCATCCTTGCCTCTCACCGAAGAGCGATAACAGAACGATTCAATTCGATACGACGAACATCACCCGCTAATGCGAGTTCCATCCAGCGATCGAAATATTCGTGCCGAGCGTCGGTGTCGACGCGCGTCCACTCCTGTGCAGTCAGGGGGAGGGACAAACGTTGCTCACCGTGAGCTCGCACATCCGCCCAACGCTGAGCAGCACGATGGAAGGCCTCTCCAATGGGTTTTGGATTGCCATCCTGTCCCAGCAGTCCCAAGAATGCCTCGAGTGCGAAATCCGAGAGGTCACGGGAGACATCGTGAGCACCACCAGGTGACTCCTTCGAGGCCTGGCGATACTCGCCGCCTCGCTGCCCCATGAGAATTTCTACGGTATCTGTGAGGAACTGCGGAGCCTCTTCTGGATCCACATAGTTCTCAGGTGCACCGATTTCTTGAAGCCATACTCCACGCGAGGGGTCCTCGGCCCACGCAGCCGCGAGTTCGCACAGGTAACGGGCAAAACCACGAGCTGCGGGGCGAGCACCAAGACGCGGACCAAGCGACCAAAAATCCATGAATGGACAGTGGTGAGATCCCCCAATGACGTGGCCATTTGGGAGAAAAAGGCTGGTCGTTTTCAAACCATAGATCGTCATCATGACTGTGGGTGTGAACACCTCGGGCCACTCTTCACGGGCAGTACCGAGCATTTGCTCAACCAGCGTCCGCTCTTCCTCACTTACTGGCGAAAGGATGACGCGATGCGGCAAAGTGGAAGAACCCATTGCCAATCGACAAGCCGCCAGCGGCGGATACCACGCAGAGCCTGGAGCCATCTCGCTGACCAGATTACGTTCTGCTTGAACGACATCAGGGGTCAGTAAAGAGATTGCGTCGATGCCAAGAGGTGACCCACGAGGCAGGAAGTCAAAAGATGAGAGGTGTCGCTGAAGGACATCCACAGTCACCTGAAGACCGCACTCCCCGCAATTTCAACCACGGTTGCAATCATCCTCCAATTGCCTTTTGGGCGAATGAGAGTGCGATTGGGTTGAAGCAGCGGCCACAGCGGGAAAATCCTCACGTGATCAGCACCGATAGCGCGGATCGCGTGGAAATCATCCCGCACGGCCTCGGAGTCAAAATCCAACCACGAATGGAACCATCCCTGCCGGGGAGTGTAGTTCACACCGAACTTCATGACGACTCACCTATTCACTTCGCGAAGGAAACCCGCAGCGTAGTGATCTGGAGCAGACAGATCGAAGCTCCACTCGTCAGCCACCGCGGAGCTCGGGTTCCTTTCGCTCGGACGGTAACGCAGATCGCAAGCGGTGACAGAGGCAGCCTTAGGGGCACGGAAGGTGACGCGTGAGGGCCCACCTTCGGCCTCGTACAGGCGGATCACAAGGTCACCACTGCGGTCGGGAGCCAAGGCAACAGACTCAACGACCGCACCACTGACGCTGAAAGGAGCGTCGACGGGAGCGCCACTGACCTCTCGCTCACCCAGGTTAATCTGCTGACCGGCGGCGACTGCCCCGAGAACTGAGGCATCGGGAACGATCCTGAAATTCCACTGGTGCTGTCCCTGATCCTGATCGGGATCGGGGAATCGGGCCGACTTGACCAAGGTGGCGCGCACCTGCGACCGAGTACCGCGCCTGTCATTTTGGTGACGCGTGACGTCCCATCCCATAGGTGGCATCGTTTTGCAGATCGCCCACGAACGCGAGGCATTTTCCAAGCGGACCCAGCGGTGAGCAGAAAACCTCGAAGCGGTAGGCATCCCACGAGGTATTCTCATGGGTCGGACGGGTAATGTAGCCCATCTGCGTTTCGTACTGGGCGTGATCGTGTGCAGTTCAACCGGGATCGAAAGCTTTGAGAGCTTTTTCGTGCTCGTGCCAATCGGCCTCAACGTGGAGGTCAATTGACTTTTGCTTCCCGAGGTGAAAAATCCAAACCAGCTCCATACTGGAAGAATCAATCCGTGCGGTGGAATGGATCTCTACTCGATCGTGTTCAACGACGACGTTGGACACTGAACGGTCAGTGACTACACGCAGCGAGTGCGGTAGAAGGGATCCAAATCCCAAGCGTCCCACATATTCGGAAGTCTGATGAATATGGAATTCTCCGGCCTTTTTGACCGGCGGGAATCCACCACGATCAGATTCAATTTCTCGCAGCGAGGTCAGTTCGCCGCTTGCAGGAAAACACGCGCCTTGAAAAGGCATTCGTAATTTCGTAGCGTCGTCAACCTGAAGCAGGTGAACACCCTGGGAGTCCCTTTTCTTCCACAGGAGCGGCAACCGACAGAGGTGCAGTTCCATGAAGCGGAAGGAAGAGGCATTGGCAAGCAGTTCCCCGGTCTGACCGTCCTTGCTTGACGCGTAAGAGCGTGAGCGCCTTTCTGAATGAGCGCTTCACAGCCTTCACGAATCTGCTTATGAGCTCACGGACTTCGCGGTAGACCCAAGCGATAGATGTTCCGGGAAGGATGTCGTGGAACTGGCACAGCAAGAGGGTGCGCCAGTAGGAACGAAGCTCCTCATGGGGTAATCCATCAAGCCCTGGATTGCCGCGTAGGAGACACCACAGTTCAGTCTCGCGCAGGATCGATTCGCCGCGGCGGTTCCCTTGCTTCGCATCGATCTGCGAGGTGAAGGTACCGCGGTGCAGCTCAGGTGCAGAGTTCACCGACCCACACCGGAATCTGGTCGGCATCTTCAGCGCCCTGATCAAAGAACCGCTTGGGAGTTTCCGTGACAACTTCAGGCGCGCCGCGGAGTGAGCGGAAACGGTCAATGCGCTCAAGCATTTCATGGTGGGGCTGCCACCGCCGTCACCGTAGCCGAAAGGGCATGAGGGAAACTGCTGCATGTCCTTGTCCTGAAGTTCCTCGACGGCGTGAGTGAGGTTTTGACCGGTTACTTCCGCACCGTAAGCATCCATTGGCGGAAGTGCGTAAAGATTCGTGATCCATCAATGCCTTCCCACAACAGGGTGTGGTGCGGGAAAGTATTGACCTGGTTCCATGAAATCTTCTGCGTCAGGAAGCGTTCAATTCAGCTTCTCGCGCAATTTGAGGAAGTGCGGCAGAGTACCCGAGAGTCGGGAAGCCAGATTTCTTGGCACGGGCACCCAGTTCATTTTCGAAGAAGTCCAGGCCCTCAACCAGCTGGCGGCACATTGCCTCGCCACCGGGAAGAACAGCATCGGTTCGACCCACATATTCCGCCGACGGAACAATTCCGGTGCTTTGCGACAAGCTCGCGAACGCGTTCGAAAAGTTCAGGTCATCTTCCTGCTAAAAGCTAGCGACATGCTGAGCAGCAGGAAGGGCGAAGATTAAGGAAGAACCGTCCTCGATAAGACGAACGACGTTGGCAGAGTCCTGTTGACCTTGCGACGTGTTTCGCGCAGCAGCCACAACCATGCAGGAAGTCAATGTGTGCGATAGCCAGCAGCTGATTCGGTGCGCTCCGGGGTAAGCAGCAGCCTCGCATAAAAGGCTTAAGAACTTCACGTGCTGCACCAGCAGTTGCGACCACATCGTCAAGATCAAGGCAATCAAGCGCACGATTGAGTCAGCAGGACATCCCATTCATGATCGCCGAGCGAGGCGCTGCCCCGATCATCTCGTGCAGAACCTGAATATCAAGTGCCAGTCCGTAGACATCTTCGTTCACGACGACAAGGTCTGCTTGGCGGAAGTGGTACAGCTCTTGGTGCGAGGCCGTGAGCTTGCCACCATCGTGAGTGGGCTGGAAGGAGGAATACCCAGAGCAGGGGTTTTGCCGCTGCCTCGATGACATAGTCGATGTCACTTCCGGCCTTTTGTGCGACAGGAAGCCACCGGCTTCGAGGGTTCAGGGCCCTGACAGTCTTCCTGACAGATCCCTTACCAGTGCTTCCAGCGTGAAACCTACAGAGTGTTCTTCAAATCCCAGATCGATTCGAAGCTCAAGACTGACCTTGCGGAAAGTTCCAAGTCGCTGGGGACTTGCCCATGGAGCTTGAACCACGTTGTCTGCCATGCTCCGCCCCATGTCTGCCCCAATCTGGGCGAGTGAAGTCAGCTTTCATGGCCTGGGCAAAACGCACTGGCTCCGAGATCACACCGTCTTCTATGGGGCTGGCGCCACTGGTGACATGCGGTGAAGAAATCTTCGTGTACTCACGCGGAAGGATTCGTTCCTTCAATGTGCGGTGTCACACGCTGCATGAGGATTTCTTTATTATCGTGCATCACGTTCCGTCTTCTGCAGTGCTTCTACTTCGAGGCACTGCGTTCAGACTATAATCAACTAATCCGGTTTAGTGACGAGGTAAACTTGTAACAATCCGATTACGACCCGAGAGAAGGTGTCGCAATGGCGCGTCCAACAACCGTGATATTGCGCGAGAAGCAGGCGTCTCCCGCGCAGCCGTATCATTCGCCCCTCAACGATCGTCCCGGCGTTTCGCCTACACGCGAGCAAGAATAATCGATATCGCAGCCAAGATGGGATGGCGCCCAGTGCGACAGCACGCGACTTTCTTCCTCATGTTCCAACGCAATTGGCTTTGGTCTTGCAACGCCCACGTGTCAACAATTCTTCGAGCGCTTCTTCTTCGAATCTCATTACCGGTGTCCAGGACGCCCTGAGACAACAGCGGCATTGATCTTCTCCTCCACCCTCTCACTCAATGGAAGAAGAACTTAAGGCATACGAAAAACTGGTGGGCTCAAGGACGCGTCGACGGGACGATTGTGGTTGACCCTCGCGACGATGATCCCCGTCCACCAAAGCTCCAATGAATATGGGCTTCCAACTGTCGTTATTGGGCAAAGAGTTTGATGAATGCGGTGCTGTTATTGGTGACGACGTACAGATGGTGCGACTCTTGCACTTCACTTGGCCGAGCAGGGATGCCGACATATCGCCTTTGTCTGCGGTTCTTCATCCTCTCACTCACATCCAGCAGCGCATTTTCCACACTGCGCGATTTTTGGCCGGCAGCACGGAATCTCAATCACTATCGCAGCAGATAGCGAGTTTTTCCGAGGCCTCGGCACTCCAGGCGACACGAGCACTATTAACGACAAGCAGCCTCCCTGACGGAATCATCTTTGCTAACGAAATCCTGACTTTGGGTGGCTTTACAGGCAATTGCTCACGCGGGACTGAAAACCGGTGAGGATATTAAGGTCTGTTCCTGCGAAGACTCCCCATGTTAAGAATGTTCTCTCCTGCAATAACTGCTATATCTCGAAATCCGCAACACTCGGGTTTGCAGGGGCACATCACCTTCTGGAGCAACTACACGGCGAAGCCCACGCACAGCTTTCCGATCAAGAACCACGCTTATCGCTCGATCTTCAACTAGCGTCAACCCAATAAGCTACTCATCCTCTAATTGGAGATGAGTGAAAACACATACGTATACCTTTGATGGCGATAGTGATTTTAGTAAGCTTTTTCCTTATCTAATTAAGGAAGGGATGCGCCTCGTCACCGTATTGTCATCCATTGGTTCCGGCTTTGCAGGATTGACTGCCGCACGTCGCCCTCGAGCATGCAAACGCCGACATCACCCATTCTCTGCCCGTACATCACACCATCTTTCAGTCCTCCTCTACCAGGGTTGCGACTGGAATTCTCTCTGAGGGCGATATCGCGCCAACTACGCGCGAAATCTTACGCAAGCAAAAGAACGTCGAGGTCTTCCAGGCACTCGTCGAAGATATTGACGTCGAGAACCGAACTGCGTCAAGTGGCGTAACCACAACGAATACGCTGGAGACTCCCTATGACACCTGCTTGTCGCAGCAGGCGCAGGCCAGTCCTACTTTGGCAACGATCACTTTGCAGTTTTTGCACCGGGCATGAAGACCATTGACGATGCGCCTCGAGCTCGAGCACGAATTTTTAGCGCTTTCGAGCAGAGCTGAAATCGCCAGTGATCCTGAAGACATCCGGCGTCTTCTGACTTTTGTCGTCGTAGGTGCAGGCCCCACTGGTGTTGAGATGGCAGGACAGATCCGAGAGCTGGCCTCTAAAACACTCAAGGGAGAATTCGTCGTATCGATCCCACTCAGGCGCGAGTCATTTTGGTCGATGGCGCTTCCACTCACTGCCGCCTTTCGGCGAGAAAGCTAGCCACAAGACTTGGGCTGAACTGGAAAAAGCTGGGCGTTGAGCTTAAGATGGATGCTTTTGTCACCAATGTTGACGCTGAAGGTGTCACCTGAAGTACAAATCAGGTGAAGAAGAAACCATCGAATGTGTCTGCAAGGTATGGGCAGCGGGCGTTTCAGCCAGCCCCTTGGAGCACGCAGATTGCGAGCCACAGGCGCTGAGGTTGATCGAGCAGGCCGCGTCTTGGTCAATAAGGATCTCACCTTCCGGTCGCCCTGAAATCTTTGTCCTCGGTGACATGATGTCCTTCCAGGTGTCCCTGAGTAGCGCAGGGCGCAATCCAGTCCGCGCGTTTACGCAGCAGATACGGTTCTGGCTCGTTTAAACAACCACTCCCCAAGCGAAGTGAATTTCATACTTCGTACAAGGGATCCATGGCGACCATTGCCCGGTTCAAAGCTGTCGTGCAGATGGGCAAGATGGAATTCACCGGTTTCATGGCATGGGTTTCGTGGTGTTTCCTCCACTTGCTCTACATCGTTGGCTTTAAGTCGCAGGTGGGAACGCTGGTGAACTGGTTCTTCAGCTTCATTTCGGCGCTCGTTCCCAGCGCACGACACGAAACCAGCAATTGGTTTGCGCGTCTGGCGATGGAGCAGCTGGGCAGCGGAGTTTCCGGCAAGCTTGTCGCTGGAGAGACGTCGTCGAGAGATCGTTCAGGCAGCCCAGAAGAAGCTCACGAGGCCGAGGATTCACCAGATAACGCTGAGTGAGTCGTGTAGGTCTGAAAAAGATTGGGGTCCAGGCTTTGAGGCTTGACCCCAGTCATGGGCCTCTACTGGCCTCGAACCGATGACCTTCTGGGTGTAAACCAGATGCTCTAGCCAACTGAGCTAAAGGCCCAAAGCACGTTTCCATAATGATCGCACCAGTACAGAATAGAGTACAAGCAGCAGTACTTGGAATCAGACGCTGCTGAGATGCATTGCGCACGCTGACAAGAGCGAGCACAACACCGTTACGCAAGAATAAATTGCGCGAAAACTCAGTGCTTTCTCGAACGTGCGGTTAGACGAATACCAGCCCATTCAGGAGCCAGCGCACTTGCCGAAGTCGCGTGGAGCCCGGCAGTATGAGCAGCCTCTTCAACATCAGAAACCGGGACAGTTCCGGGACGTCCGGCAGGAATCAAGACGCAGATCAGGCCACCATCGTCAAGGTTTGACATGGCATCGACCAACAGATCCGCCAGATCTTCCTCTTCGGCATCTCATCCGCGCGCCAGCAAACGATCGCTCCATCGACGACATCTTCGTAGTCGGGATCGACAAGCTGATTACCGCTCTCTTCTTCAGCAGTTGGCGCAGCGGCTGATCCGCATCATCGTCAACGTAGAACTCTTGAATAATCCCCGTGCCTTCGTGAACCCTAGCTTGACACTCACCGGGTTCCCTTCGAGCCACGACGAGACAGTGTTACATCGCTTTTCACGGCTTCAATCGTAATGCACGCAGCGCAATTATTTTGTTTCTCTCGATTCTGTGATTTTCCCAGCAGCACCATCTGGCCTTGACAAATGAGGCGCGAATCATGGGCCTGAAGTCCCATTTTCACTCGCATTTTCCACTCGCGGGTACCAAAATAGACCCGTAAGCGAGGGCGTGCCCCACAAGGCGCTTCCGCTAAGTTAATCAGAGGAGTTCGAGATCCAGTGAGCGAGAACCACCCCGTCGTCAACGGGTTACTCAGCCAGGTGCCGACATGACCCCGCAGAAACCTCAGAATGGGTCGAGTCACTGAGTGGCCTGATCGACAGAAAACGGCGGCTCACGTGCACGCTCACATCTTGCCGCACATGCTCGATGAGGCACGCCGCAAGGAATCCAACTTCCTCAGGAATACACGACTACGTCAACACGATTCCTGTCGATCAAGAACCTTACTTTCCCGGCGACGAGGCCATGGAACGCCAGTACCGCCGCTGGATCCGCTGGAACGCAGCAGTCAGGTAACCGGGGCTCAGCGCCCGGGCATCAAGGTCGATGGACATCTCCTCCTACGCCTCGGTTTCAACGCTCTCGAGGTAGGCCTCAACCACTTCTTCCGCGGTAGGGATCACGCGGGCGGCGGCGACACGTCTTCTTCCAGGTCATGCCTCTCCCGGACCTTTCGCGCGCGCTCGTGAAGGGCGCTCTCTGAAGAAAGATGGACGGATTTCCGCCAGCAGGTTTCCACTCACGGACTCCCTCTCTACCCCACCCTCGCCAGCTCCCCAACTCGGGAGTTCCCGACGCGTCTCCCTTGGCCTTCGCCAGCAGGGCGATCTACCAGGCTTGGTTTGACTAAGTACCTGCACCTGCGCGGCATTGAAAGACACCTGCTACCGCGCACTGGGCCTTCATGGGCGATGGCGAAATGGACGAGCCCGAATCTCGCGGCATGCTTCAACTTGCCGCGCAGCGAACTGGACAACCAACTTTCGTCGTGAACTGTAACCTGCAGCGCCTTGACTGAGCGGTTCGCGGCAATGGCAAGATCATCCAGGAACTCGAAGCCTTCTTCAGAGGCGCGGGTTGGAACGTTACTAAGGTCATCTGGGGTCGAGGTTGGGACCAGCTCCTGGCCTCAGATAAGGATGACGCCTTGTTCACCTGATGAACGAAACTCTGGATGGCGACTACCAGACCTTCGGCGCAAATGATGGTGCATACATTCGTGAGCGCTTCTTCGGTCGCGATCCGCGGACCAAGGCGATAGTTCAGAAACTGGACCGACGATCAGATTTGGGCATTGCAGCGCGGCGGCACGACTACCGAAGGTTACGCCGCATACAAAGGCTGCAGCCGGCACACTGGTCAACCGACCGTTATCTTGGCTCACACTATTAAGGGCTATGCGCTGGGTAGCCACTTCGCTGAGTCGTAACTTTCGACGCACCAGATGAAGAAGCTCACTGTGGAAGACGCAGAAAGCTTCTGCGCGATCGTCTGCAGCTGCCCATCACCGATGAAGAGCTGGAACGCGATCCCTACATGCCTCCTTACTGCATGCCGCCGCGATCGCAGCTCTGCTGTACGAGAGGAACTGCGGCTGAGAAAGCTGGGCGGTTGGGTTCCACGACGCCGCGATCACCGGCTGAAAGCTCCTGAGCTTCCCTCAAAGCCTTTCGAGGCCCTCTCCAAGGATCTGGCAAGCTCGAGTTGCCACCACTATGGCTGGTTCGCCCTCAATCAAGGACCTCATCAAGGACAAGAACGTTGCGTACTTCGTTCCGATCATCCCCGACGAGGCGCAGTACCTTCGTCTGGATGCAATCTTCCCCTCGGCAAGATCTTCAACACGACAGGTCAGCCTACACTCCGTTGATGCAGATATGATGCTGTCCTACCGCGAGTCTGAGCAAGGCCAGTTTCTGCACACCAGTATCACGAGGCCGATAGTGCGGCAGCGTTCCGACGGTCGTCGGTACCGCTTATACGCACCCACAACCTCCGATGGTTCCCCTTCTGCATCTTCTACTCGATGTTCGTTTCCAACGCACGGGCGACCGGTTCTGGGCTGCCGGCGATCAGCTTTCAGAAAGGGCTTCGTCATCGGCGCGACCGCTGGGCGCACAACCCTGACCGGTGAAGGCCTTCAGCAGCAGTGGATGGCAACTCCCCGTTCTGCGCATCCACGAATCACGCCCTTTCGTGACTGCGACCCCGCTTACGCCTACCGAATTGCGCACATCATGAGCGACGGCCTTGAGCGCATGTGCGGCGACGCGGGTGGACGCTTTGTTCGAATGTCATGTGCTACCTGACGGCTGTACAACGAGCCGATCCACCAGCCCGCGGAGCCAGAGAAACCCTGATATCGCTAACGCGATACGGGTATCTACAGCGTCGACGACCACGCAGAACTTCGGAGGCCCCGAAGGCTCAGCTCTCGCCTCCGGTGTCGGCGTGCCGTGGGCACGCGAGGCACGAGCTGCTTGCACGTGATTGGGGTGTCGATGCAGCGGTATGGTCGGTCACCTCGTGGACCGAGCTGCGCCGCGAGGCACTGGACGTGGAAGAATTAACTTCCTCCGCACGAACGAGCCTCAGCGCACGCCCTTCGTTTCCAGCCAGCTGCAGGGGAACCGAAGGACCCTTCGTGGCGTCTTCTGACTTTGACCGTCTTCTGCCCGACCAGATTCGTCAGTGGGTGCCCGGCGACTACTACGTCTTGGGTGCTGATGGCTTCGGCTTCTCTGATACTCGTCGCGCGGCTCGCCGTTGGTTCCACATCGATGCCGAGTCGATGACGGTTCGTGTTCTGAAGGCCCTGGCTGACCGCGGTCGAGATTGATCGCTCCTTGTCCAGCGGGCAATCGACCGCTATCAGCTCTTCAACTACGCGATTTCCGAGCACGATCACGCCGGCGAAGAGTACGCTTCTCGCCTGCGTAGCAACAAGCGCAGCAAGCTGCGGTGGGTGTTGAGTTCTCTCGAAATCCCACCACCCACTTTTTCGATTGCGTCTATCAATGCAACATGATTTAAAACGCAGGAGCCTGAAAGTCGAAACTGCTGCATGCTTTCAGTCTCCGGCGTAGTGTCTGTTGTGCTAAGCAGCGATGCACCGTGTCGGTGGCGATGTGAGGCAAGTGAGCGTGTTACCTGAGTCTGCAGTGACTACCCCCCTCGCTGCCAGTATCGTTGGGGTTCCCTCAATCGAGCTACAACGGGATTGAGACAATCTCATGGGATTTCACGACAAATGTTGATGCAATGTTTGCTGCCAGACAGCCTATTCCAAACTTTGATTGATAACTTACCAACGCAGCGAACGACGCTTATGCCGCTAGACGTATCATGGGTGGCCAGGCAGCAGCTTGCGTTCCACTGGCGCGAGGAGATTTAAGTCGTATCGAAAACTCCGGCATTAGACATCGCAACACTCGTTAAGAGCTTGCGGAGCGCACTATCTACCTATGCGTGGAGTGAAAAATCGCGACGACTTCCGATCGATAACCGCTGACGCACAAAAGGCATCTCTGGTCGTCAGTACAGTGGAGAAAGCGCGTTTATTCATCCAGAGGATTCTCAACGTGCATCTCTGCAGCCTTTGTTCGATTCTCTTAGCTCAGCGATGCTCATGCGGGCAAAAACTGCAATGGAGCGAGCAAAACTACAATCTGAGTGCTGACCTTGCCAAAATCGACACAAGCTTCGTCGAACAATTACTGCTGGATCTGGTTAAACGTTTTAAAGATAAGTTCTATCCCCTAGGGGACATAACGCAGCCTTCAATATGCCAAAAGTATCTTCAAGGGTTAGTCTCCGAGGGCGCGAAGACTGTACATGGCATCTATTTGTATGCTGAACACGCTTCCTTCCACCCGGTAGAGCAGTTTGAAAACGCGCCAAAAATAGGACGCTTTCTTGCTGCGCGGAGAATTTGAGAGTGGAAGCCGCAACGTGGTGAGACACGCAAAAATCACCATCGAAAAACTCCACTTGAGCCCCTACCCCGCTCTGGAGCTACAGGAACAGCAGAGTAGCCGGACGACTAGCCACTCCCAAAAGTCTGTCACTCTTATCGAAAAAGGGCCAAGATCGGAGGTGGTGCAATCGCGATCCTGACGGCGGAATTACTGCCTACGAGGTCCTATCAATCCGATACCTACCACCATCCCGAAATGGGCGAAGGGACAAAATCGCACGTGCCGGAATTAAAGGAAGTCTCAGCGCTGCGGGCGGATGGGGAGGCGCATTCTTCGGTGCAAAAATCGGAGCAGCGGCTCGGCGCGAGCTTGGGGCCGCGCTCGGCATTGTTGCAGGAAGCATAGTTTAGGCGGGTGGTTGCAGGCGGTTCGGCTGGGTAGGCAACACTTGTCAACGCTAGCGCCTTCTCAGGTGAAAACTTGATTCAATCCTCATTCGCGGGAAACGACTAGCTGGATTGATAATGTCTAAATATCAGCCAATGAGTACTATCACTTTACTGGCTACCTTGGGCACAGTACTTCTGGTGGGCCAGACGACATACAGATTCCTCACGGCGCAGTTTTCAACGAACATTTGTGATAGAGGTGAGACTGTGGGACGTCTCGGGTCCTGACTCTCAGTTTGTCGATAACTATTGTGCATATCATGCACTTTATCCAGTCGTGTTTCTGTATGGGAACACTGCTTCACTTTGCTCAAAATCTGATTTCTGCTGGGTTGTCTGTCTTTTTATTGCTGGTTTTATATCTACTGCCATTATCCTATCCCTGATGGACTCAACAATGGCAGTGGCATACAGCCATACGGTTTCATCGACGACGGCAAAATTATCGCATCAACACACATCAGACCAACACGCAGACGTGCACCCCATTGGACAGCAAACCATGACTATCAAAACCAGGTATGGAACTACCCGACACATGGAGGCAGCTCGATCTCAGCAACCCCTAATTCCCCCTCATCCCTCATCTACCCGCATACATCAACGACACTCCAACAACCTCAAAACTCACTCTTCATCGCTGTCAGCACCCCAGAAAGAACCACAGGGTTCCGGCCCTAACCTCATCATCACAATGGATCCGACCGGCCAAAACCCCATCCCTAGAAGACGCAATCCCTGGATGGCTAACAATCGAGAGAATTCCATTCCCCCATCCACAGTCCAGACGCAACCATGTCAAGCGGAATCAGCTAGATGACCGTCAGTACCACACCGCTATCCAATGGACATGGACACAAGAATTGCAGAACATAATATCCGTGTCTGAGCACACTGAGCTCTACAACAGCTACATCAACCCACATCGCCAGACCTACCAGACTGATCGGTAGCGTGAGATCACACGAGTGAACACCAAGACACCGAATCCCAATCGCCCGCGATCGATCATCCCCACAACCTTCATCACTCTTTCATCAATATGGCCATCAACCCCCGTAGATGGTTTTGAAGATAACAACGTGGAAACACGCCGGGCGCCACTTATCGGAGCAAATATCGACGGATAGCTGCTCAACGCCCGCTGCGCAGGCGCTTCTCGCGCCTATTACCGCATGCACCGATTACCCACTTTCTATTCGTGCTCCCCGCATATACACCGATACCACGCAAGTTATGCGTATTCCAAGCAAACGAGCACTCAACAGTCCTTCTGTAGCGTTGGCGACGACAACTACGTATATCTCATTGATACCGAGAAGTTCTCTGCAGTATGGTCTTAGCAACAGCCCTTTACGCACGCAGAAAGGGAGACAATGACGCTCCCGAACTATATTTTTGACGCTGCAATTCGTGCAATGAGCCACGCAAATTTCGAGCAAGCACAAAGGCTCCTTGCTGATTCCGCCATACCAAAGATAAGTAACCGCAATCGCGTCATATATACAAAAATGGGCTGTGGAATACACAGCGTGGACACGATGGGCGAACAGCCCGACATTCGCCTACTTTCAAGCGTTACCGCCCTCTCCACGCCAGACGGTGTATCAGTTTGAAACACCGGTAGTCCTGAGGCTATCTATCACTAACAACCTCATTACCATCAAAGGTCAAAGAACAGACCGTACGCTCCCTAGAGCCCATGCTACGACACCGCTCTGGTGCGAACTGGCTATCACTTCAACTGCGCCAACACGCCTGCACACCAGGAGCCGTTAAATGTATGAGCTTCATCGAATGGAACCCCGAACAGGTAGCCGAGTGCGCAAAAAGTGTGATGCCGCAGGTGAGATCTTCTCAGAAAAGCATCACCTCAATTTCATCGCATATGCAACACCAAGAACCCTCGAACTTATTCAAGACTATTAACGGGCTTATCGCGGGGCTCCCTAGCCCTGCATGCATGGAGTCTCCCAAAGCGTCAACAGCGGTCAATCAAGCCTTCCAGGAAACAGAAGAACAGAACCGCCATGCGTTAGAAAACAGATAAGAGTCTACGGTCACAACAAAAGGCAAGTAATACCGAAATCCCGACATATAGCATCGGTCGAGAGCGCAGTAGCAATGAGCAGCGAACTTGGTGTAGTTATCCCAGGATTGATTCTCTTTCTCATCGGATTGATGATCTGGTGTTCAGAAACATACAGCGATGCGCAAATTGCTGTTTTCTGGAGGGATATGTCCAGTGATTTCTATTCAAAACGAGGAGCGAGCATACGCCGCCTCGCATGGACGTTAGCTGCAATTTCCAGCTGCACAGTATACTTCTAGAAACAGCCGGCGCACCGCGCTCACTCGTTCTTATCATTGCTATCTTCGGGCTTCTCTTTCTTCTCATTGCTGTCCTCTATTTCCTTCCGCTCCCGGTCCCTCACTGCATAGACGCGCAGTGGCAGTGGCACAAGCGCCAAGGCTTTCTCGATGAAAATCGCCAAATCATCGCTCCCACACCGAGTCTGGTCAATAATTTGACATTCACATTTGGAGATATCTCAATGTCTTTAACCGCGACAATGGAACTCCCCGACACATGGAGGGCGTTATCTCTCCCGAATCCGAAGCCGATACTCACTCCACAGATTCCGCCAATAGTTAACGCGACCTTCGCGCACCCCCGTTCCCCGTTAGATGATGCTCTCTTTGTTGCAGTCGGAATTCCGGAAAAGACGACAGGGTTCCGACCGAATTTCATCGTGACCATCGATTTAATGGGGGAAAGCCCGATACCCCTCGATAGAATTATTCCCGGCTGGATGACTATCGAAGAGACACGTTTTCCGATCCCAAAAGTGATGACACACTTATGACTACCGGCCTTTACGTTGACGAAGGACTCTCCTACACAGCGATCCAGTGGACCTGGACTCAGGCAGTGAGTAACAGAACTGTCCGCCTCTATGCGACAGCAACCGCAACAACGACTTCAATTAATTCAATCGCTGATCAACTTCCCCGGATGCTCGAGACTTTGCAGGTGATTTCATGACTACAAAAGATCGCCCCACAATTTCAATTCCGACTTGCCTCACAGAAGCGTTTCGCACTGCGGCGCTCGAGTCAGAAAATGGCGAAAAAGTATGGTTAGAAGCTGAAGAAGCGGCTGGACAGCGCGTTGAATCCGTTTTTTCCGCAGGCTGCCTGACCGAGGACGCGATGAATCTGTTTGCCCCTATCCAGAAGAGCACTCATCCGATCACTATTTATTCACTCTCACCTCATTACACACCCAACGTAATACGTCAGCTCTGTATTTTTCAGGCCCCGGTTTCGACAACAGTTTTGCGCTCCGTCGGAGAAGAAAGTCATATCTATCTGATCGATACGGAAGAAACCCCCCACGTTTTACTGGCAAACTCACCGATCTTCACTCGTGAGAACGATTTCGACGCTCCAAGACGCATTCAGTCGCAGGCAGTTGACGCGCTCAGCAGAGGTGATATCGAAAAAGCCAAAGAACTGCTCATAGACCGGACGACTCGATATATGAATCCAAGGTTTCACCAGGAAATTGAGGAAGATAACTGGGAATATTCAGCGTGGACTCGATGGAAGCGCGTTGCCAGCCGATATAAGCCAATTTCCAGCATCGCAACGCTATCAACTCCTTCGGCAAGCTACAAGATCGCAACCTCACGTGTGCCATCCAGCTACCTCGCTCCGCCCTGCATGGTTCGTCAACAAAGTTCAGATCCGGCACAAATCAAGCTCGAGGGCTACTACCAAACGATGCTCTGGTGCGAGCTCGCCAACTACTTCAACCTCTAGGAGGTAAAGTGTCGCAGGATATCGAATGGCATCCAGAGCAGGTGGCACAAGCGGCGAAAAAAGCTGATGACGCTGGAGAAAGCGCGACAACAACACGACTTTCTTCTATTCCAGCTGCTGGCGCCAGTCAAGAAACACTCAATTCATTGATTGATGCGATGAACGATTAAGCTGATCAGATAGCCTTCGCTGCTGCAGGAATATCGCATGTGGTGACAGAGGTAAACCAAGCATTTATCCGCGTTGAAGCAGACAATCAGGATATAGCCAAATCGGCGATTCTTTCATCCAGAAACGACCACTAATTTGCGAGCCACCTGGTTTTGGGAGCGAGAGAGCTAATCTCCCGCTCCCAAACTAAACGAGAAGATCAATCGACCTGTGCGCCTCGGTAATGAGGGTTCGCAAGGTTTTCCGGCGAAAGAATCGCCTCGACCTCTTCATCCGAAAGCAATCCCATCTCGGCAATCACTTCGCGAACGGTCTTCCCCTCTGCAGCAGCGCGCTTACCCACAACATCACCAAGGTGGTGCCCGATCACATCATTGAAGTACGTAACAATACCAATAGAGTTCTCAACGTAGGAGCGGCAGACCTCGGCATTTGCCGTGATTCCATTGACGCAGCGCTCACGAAGAGTGTCACATGCGTTGACCAGAAGATCGATAGATTCAAAGATTGCCTGAGCGATGACCGGTTCCATCACGTTGAGTTGCAGCTGGCCAGCTTCAGCAGCCATCGTTACAGTCTGGTCATTTCCGATGACCTTGAAGCAGACCTGATTGACGACCTCGGGAATGATGGGATTGACCTTCGCGGGCATGATGGATGAACCTGCTGCCATTTCTGGAAGGTTAATCTCGTTCAGTCCTGCGCGCGGACCGGAGGCAAAGCAAGCGCAAGTCATTACAAATCTTCGACGATTTCTGACTGTGCGCTGGTACCGCATGCATTGACACGCACATATGCACCGGTGTCCGGGTTACCTCAGCAAGTGGGTTGCGGCGCCGACTCCGAGAGCCGGTAATGCGACCTGGTGACGGTAACTTCGCGTCCTGATAACCAGTAGAGGTGTTAAACCGGTACCGATCGCCGTTGCGCCAGTTCGTTTCCAGGAAGCTCTGCATTCACTTCGAGACGTGGATCTCCTCACGAAGCGTAACTGCAAAGGCCGACATTTCCTGTCAGCGTCATCGGCACCGCATCCTGCAGCTAGTACGGCTATGGTCAGCACATCGGAATTATCGCCCTTCGCTGCACGAACGCATCGGCAGATCCTCCGGCACAAAACCTCGATCTTTCCGTGGGGGGGTACTTAAGCAGATACGATCGGATATGCGTCGTTTAAATCGACTACCGAATGATTCACATGGTCATTGGGATTGATCGTCATAATCACCGCGAGGCTTGAAGCATCTCCAGTGCGCGATTCGCGATAACCTCATTGGCATTCATATTGACACCTGGTACCCACACCACCTATGATTGATCAATCGGAGAATTGATCCTTACGGGTTCACAATCAAAATATCGTCACAAGCCGCAACAATAGCCTCTTGCGGTCTTAGCGCTGATCACGTGGGTTCACGATTTGCCAGGAGCGCAGGCCTTTTCACTGGACGATTGCGCGGATCATCTCGGAACCTGGTTGATTGTCCGACCACGGTTGATAGTTCTCAAGGGCGCGAAGCGTGGCCGTTCCAGTATGCCTCATCAGGAACTTCTCACGCATGAATCTTCTTCGGTTATTGCCTGCCAGCAGGTTACCTCCTTGAGTTGGTGTGGTCATGACAATAACACCATTCTGGGTCAAGTTTGACGCTACTGCACCGCTCGCAAACACTGCTCGCAATATCTCAATGGCCACCACGCTGGTTACCACGCTCGGGATGGTGATTGCCAGTTCATGTTCGATGGCCCGAAACGGCGGCGCCTGAAAATAAAGTGTCAGATCAGGCGCTCAATAACGCACGCATCATCGATATTCTCCGGCACTACTGAAGCGTTTGAAACGAAGCGCATCCTGTACAACCTGACGCATGCTCAGCGTTCCTCTGCCCTTTACTGCCCCTTCGGTACTCAACGGGTGCAGCATCTGAATTCCGAGCTAGGCCTGTCCCAGCGCATCGCCTAAAAGGTCTGGAAATGGTACCCGCCGTTATTGTACGCGGTTGGGTAACGAACAGGCGCGCCCTGTACTCCTCACGTGACGGAAGGGCTCAGCTCATCATCCCAGCTGGCCCAAAAGCGAATCGGTCCTTCACGCAGCTCTGTATGAGCTTTTTTCGATAACTGCACGCACGCGGTCTTCAGGAACGACAACATTGCCGACATGTCCATCTGCGCATGGAAAATACCCAATGACGGCGTATGGAATGACGTCACCATCGCAGAGGGCACAACTTCTTCAGTGACCTCGTAGCGCAGGTGCTCCCATCACGCGCAGTGCAGGGAGCCAACAGGCTCCCAGCAATACGTAACTGA
>BNJU01003799.1_pt1 | contig 38865 bp, 45 predicted proteins | sample 8539281 | NCBI WGS metagenome assembly BNJU01 (sample SAMD00202456, study PRJDB9452) | human saliva metagenome | isolation source: human saliva | place: Japan
GGTGGGAGAGAAAGAAATTAAACAGAAGAAAGGTCTAGTTCATTTAAATATTAAATAAATTTAAATGAGATTTAATGGTCAAATGAATTTAGGTTGGAATTTTTCCAGTAATAATAATGGTACAATTTTAGGAATTGGTGAAGCAGGAATTGAAACATTTAAAGGTAACTCTGCTTGGATCATTAGCTAGAGAAATTTTGTCAAAAATTCTCTGGATGCATGCTAGATCATAGTAAACCTGTAAGTAGAATTCTCTTTAAATTCTGTAAAAAGAAAAATCCTGATGTTGATTATTTACACAAAGTTCTAAATTTATGTAAATCCTATTGGGATAACTCTAAAACTAATATTTTTGTGATAGGGCTATTGAAATTTGCAGTAGAGATTTTATAGATGTGACGTATTAGTGATTATATAGCAACTGGACTTACAGGTTCGAGATAAGGTAAAAGAGTCAACATGGCAAGACTTAGTTAAATCATCTGGAGTCTCTAATAAAAAGTGCGAAAAGCAGGCGGAGTTTTGGGATAGGAAAAGTCTGCTTTCGCTTGCTCAGAATTAAGAACTGTATTCTACAGTACTTTTGATAAAAATAGTCTAAAAGCATATCAGGGTGTCTCTAAATTAGTCTCATTTGAAATTTTGATAAAGTTATATTACACAAGGAACTGGGTACTATGGAAAAATTTCTGATAATTCTGCAGTAAAGTGAGTTTATTTTCTATGGGATGAATATGTAGAAATGAATTTGAGACTGGTTATGCATATCTGGGTTTATAAAAAGAAAATAATTGGATGAAGAAATTACTAAATCAATAATTGAAAATTATCTAATCAGTATTTTAGAAAATCATTTTAGAAGTAGTAATTCATGAGTAGTTATATCTAAGAAAAATTCATAGTTTAATGGAAAATTACAAAGAAAATTCCATTAACATATAATTATTATCAAGTGTTGACTGATGGTGAGATCAGATACTCATAAAAGATTTTTCCAAAATCTTGGAGAACTTGAATTAAAATTACCCTATAAAAAGATTTCAGAAGAAAGGTATTAATTAGTCAGAGAGATAATGGGATGAAAATTTTGATAAAAGCAAATATTCAAGTTCAATTCCATTTTCTGGAGTCTGTATTTAAGAGCACAAAGTATAAATAGATGAAATGGAAAATCCTCATGCCAACAACTGGGAAGAAGATAGACATAGTAATAAAACTGAGCTAAAAAGAAAAGGAACTATTTTCTTTTTATAAAGAAGAAATTCTAAAAATTGGAAATGAAACTATTTCAGATGAGATGGATGCGGTGGGATAGAGAATTTTATTCCAGATAATATTGAAACTAAAACAGATAATACTCTGAATCTGAAAATATAAATGATAATATAAAAGTTATACTTCTTTTGAAAAGCATACAGAATTGAAAATTGAAAAAGAATAAAATTTATCTGATAATAAAGAAAATTTTACTAGTGAAACGGATGAGTCTGGAGAAATTTCGATGATTCTGATTTTTATCTCCTAATTATTACTATGAGGATGGAGATTATAAAAATAAAAACTTCTTTGATAATGAAAATTTTATTGAAAGCGATTATCTAGATGACAAACATGAGCTCATTTTGAGAATGTGACACCATTAAAATTAAGATTATTTTTATATGATATGGAAAATAATATATATAAATTATCTTTTACTTCTGTTAGAAACAACTAAAAATACATATATAAAAATTTAGCCTCCGGTGAGCAAAATAATACATGTAATTTTAGAAAAAGCTGAAAATGAGGACAGCACTAAAGTTTAGGAAAAATAGTATTTTTATTGGTGAGATAACTAAAGAAATAAATCTCACATTTTATAAAAATTAAAAGTAATGAAATTTATTCTATGGAGGTAGCTATTTATGGACATAAAAATATAAACTTTTTCCATATCCAGTTCTATGGAATAAAAATGATGACTATAAGACGTCTACTTTTGATTGTGATATTCAATTACAGAAATTAAGAAATTTAATTTGAAAGTTCATTTAAGCTTAGATAATACAGAGCTTGCGGAAATGATTAGAAATGAAGAAGTTGAGTATATTTTACATATTGAAGTTCTGCAGCATCTATGAGATTAGTCAAAAATACAAAAATGATAATTTATCATTTGAATTAATGAATAAAATTTGACTGGAAAAATTAACCTTTGCCCTTTCATCGTGGCTAAAAAGATTTAATGGACTTTACTAATTCATGATTGAATTCTGAATATGATAATACACATTTCAAAATCTATAAAGGAAGTATTTTGTAATAGGAACTCAGTAAAGTCTGTGAGAAAGGAAAAATGATTTATCTCACCTCCCGTCTATTTTTGATGATTTGTAAAAAGAAAGCGACGAAAAATCTCAATAGAAATTAATCTTAGTTCAGATAAAATAAGAATAATGTTAAATATTAATAATTACAATAATTACAGTAATTTTAAATTTGGAAATAACGACAATATTAATATCATTAATTCATTCCTGATTTTCCCTCACTAGTATTTGCATTTGAAAAACTCGAGAAAACTTGAAGAATTTAAAGAATACCGATGGTTCTCTTCTATATATATTTGAAAAAATATTCTAAATCTTTTTAATGAGTTTATTTAAAAGTGATTCTGCTAACTTCTTTTGAATTAGCTCAGGAAATTTTAGAACTTCCAATCAGTAAATCTCTTATAAGCCCTAAATAATATAAATAATTTTAGAAAAATATCGAGAGAGTAATAAATATGAAGATATACTTATGAAGGAAGAAGCACTTTATTATTTTAAAACTAATGTAGAAATTTTTTAAACATGAATATTTAAATAAAGATAATAATTGGATTATCGAAAAATATAAATCATTTAAAGACGAATCCCTTTTAGGTGAATTTAAATTGAGGTACCGGATTTTACATTTAGAAACTAATGAAGAAAAACCGGAATATACCGATTTCAATAATGTACTGTATGATAGCTAAAAAGAGATTTATCTAATATTCAAGCTACTCGATGAAAGATTATACGTGGATTAGCACACTATAATTTTTGGGAATTATATGCTATATAGGAAAGGTACAAATGATATTGATAAAATAAAATTCTTTCTGACTTTTTCTTCCAATCCAGTAAAAGAGAAATCTGATTACTCATTCTCTTTCCAGATTATGGTGGATAGGAAGACGGGTCATATGATAAAAAGGCAGATCATATGAAGCCTTAGAATATTTAAAACTGATTTCAGAACAAAGTTTTAAGTCTTTTTCCGTAATTTACCAGTAATCCAAAAATAGTACGTGCAATTTTAATAGCAATATCTCGAAATAGAACAAAAATGGTAGCAAAGTAAAATAGAAAGTTTTTAGAACTTATTAGATATGTCAATCTTTTTAGGAGGAATGATTGTTCTGGACTACCTTTCGGAAGAAGAGTTAAAAATAAAATTATAGAACATTATTATAAACAATAGATTGTAAAATAAAATACAACAAATTTGAAAAATTTTTACATAAAAATTAATTTTGAAGAATTTATTGTTGCATTTAATATTCTAATTTAAGCCTTATTAATATTTTTACCATTCTAAAAATTCATAACTTATTAATCATGATTTCTTTTCTTCTGGTCTTGATTCTGCCAGCAGTGAGGTAATTGCCACCAATGTACTGTCAGAAATTATGTCATTTTGAACAATAAATTATTTTTGTTTAAAAATATAGAAAATATACTTGAGCAATTCTTTTACACCCATCAATAAAAAGGATGGTCTTTAACAATAAAATAAAGTAAATTTGCGCTTTTTCCTGAACAGATGGTATACATCTTCTCAAATGCAGTTGATAAACTGAACCTATAATACCTTCTAATGACCCTTTAGTTTTTCTTTTTCCAAAAATAGTTGAAAGTTTACTAGAATGTCATGCTTTCACTAATTTCTTACATTCATTAAAGAAGTTAACTGATCAAGCCTTTTCATTAGAAATTTTAGGCTTTTTGAACAATCTGATGATCATAATCATCTAATAATTCAAGTGCTTGAGTATATTTTTGAATAACATCAAAAACTTCTCTGGAATCAAGTTCAAGAACATCGGCAATTATATTTGATTGAATTTCTACAACCTTGTTTTAATACATTTAATCTTTTTGCATTAACAGCATAACCCTAGCAATATACTCTTTCAAGATAGATGTAGCCCATTTTCTAAAAAGCAATACCTCTTGGAGATTTTTACCCTATATCCGACAGAGATAATCATGTCAAGATTGTAGTAATTAAAAGTTCTTTCGATGAGACCTGTCACCTTCATTTTTGAACTTGTGCAAATTTTTGACAAGTTGAGCTCTCTTCAATTCATTTTCCTTAAATATATTTCTGATATGTCTCTGTATTGCAGAACGGTCTCTGTCAAAAAAGCTTTGCCATTTCTTCTATTTGTACCCACACAGTTTCCTTGTCAGGAGCTACTTCCACCAGAGTTCCAGTTCACCATCTTTATAAAGAATACCTTCATTATTCATAGATCTTTCAATTCTATAATTTAGTTCTTCTCATATACACTAATTATAAAAATTTGGTTTATTTTCTATATGTAAATGAGATTAGCACAAAGTATAAAAAATACAACGAACAAAACAATGATAATTATTCTCTTTTATATCAATAGTAAAGTTATCATAAATCTCTGGCGATTTAAAATTGAAAAAGTCATTTTTCTGATAAAATTAAAGTATATTCTAGTAACACCAACAAAACCTAGGAGGTTCCAAATGTCATCAACAAAAACACATGTGAGGAAAGTATAGATTTGAAAATTGTCTTATGAGATACCGCAGGGTGTGCTGCTACGACCGTAATGAGCTGGAAAAAGTGATTCACTCTGGGCGGGAACTTTTGTAACGAAAAGTGCACATTAAATCCAGAAAAGGTAATCGCAGCCACGTGTTACGACACTGAGCTTGGATACATAAACTCTATGGGACTTCCAAATCTTGGAATTGACTACTATCTTGAATATCTTCTGGAACTGCAGGAAAGACTTCCTGAACGTACATTCTTTCTGTCGATGACAGGACTGTCTTCGAAGAAATTCATATATTAATGAAAAAGTCCCTTGATAGCGGATTTAAGGTCCGACAGAACTGAACCTGTCCTGCCCGAATGTGCCTGGAAAACCTCAGCTGGCATATGATCTGCAGACTACTGAACAGATTCTCTCAGAAGTGTTTGAATATTTTTGACAGACCACTAGGAATAAAGTTGCCATGTATTTTTGATATTGTACATTTTGAGTCAGGCGCGACTGTTTTCAATAAATTTCCTCTTACATTTGTAAACTGTGATAAATAGTATCGGAAATGGACTTGTAATTAACGATGAAGTGTCGTAATTAAGCCTAAAAAGCGGTTTTTGGAGGAATCGGAGGCAGTATAAAAGCCTACTGCACTGGCAAATGTACACGCCTTCTATCAGCGTTTAAATCCATCCATACAGATTATCGGTACAGGAGGAGTTCTTACAGGACGTGATGCATTCGAGCATATTCTGTGTGGAGCAAGCATGATTCAGATTGGAACTTCGCTTGAAAAGGAAGGGACTGAGGTATTTTCAAGAGTTACACGTGAACTGAAGGAAATAATGGATGAAAAAGGCTACAAAACATTGGAAGATTTTAAAGGAAAACTTAAATATCTGTAGTTAAATACACACAATTACAGGGCGTATTATTAATATTTTTATAATTACGCAACATCTCTAATCAGTTTTACTTTGCTGTGACTGCAAAAAGCCACGGCTTGTATAGGAGAAAATATGAGATGAAATAGAAAACTTCAGGAAATAATTGATAACATGTAAAGTGTATTTTTCGGAGGCGGAGTATCTACAGAATCTGGAATTCCTGACTTCAGAAGTGCCAATGGAGTGTACAGTATTAAACTTAACAGGCATTTCTCGCCTGAACAGCTTATTTCCCATACAATGTATCTGAAATATCCTGAAGAATTTTACGATTTTTACAAAAAACACCTGATTTACACTGATGCAGAACCAAACCCTGCCCACTACTATCTGGCAGAACTTGAAAAGAAGGGCAATGACTGCTGTAATTACTCAGAATATTGACAGCCTTCATGAAATGGCCGGAAGCAGGAAGGTGCTTAAACTACATGGTTCCGTTGACAAAAATACATGTATGTCATGTGGTAAAAAGTATGGTCTTGATGAGTTTTTAAAACTTTGTAATCCTGTCCCCCACTGTCCTGATTGTAACGGGATTATCAAACCTGATGTTACATTGTATGAAGAAAGTCTTGATATGACAGTGTTTGAGGAAGCCATTTATCATCTTACACAGGCAGATACCCTTATTATTGGTGGAACTTCCCTCGTTGTCTATCCTGCAGCTTCACTGATTCAGTATTTCAGGGGTAAAAATCTTATACTTATTAATAAATCAGTTACGTCCCAGGACGATTATGCAAACCTTGTTATTCATGACAGTATTGGAAAAAGTATTCAGTCAGCTGAAATAAGTGTTTGTGGATTGTAAAATAATGATTAGAAATAATAAAAATAAATAACATAATAAAATTTTTAGAAATGAAAGAGTTGAATAATGGTACAGGTATTATTTGTCTGTCTTGGAAACATATGCCGTTCTGCCAATGGCTGAGCTGTTTTTCAGAAAAATGGTCGATAACGAAGGATTAAATCAGCAGATTTATATTGATTCGCAACTACCAGTTCGTGGGAACACGGCAATCCTGTCCACAGTGTACAAGGGAACGTCTTGCAAGGGAAGGGTATAAGCACTGTTGGAATGTGTCCCGTATTTTAAATGATGATGACCTGTCGGCAGACTATATTATAGGAATGGATGAAAACAATATTATAAATATTGAAATTTCTCCGTAACAGACATTCAGGAAGGATAAACTGTCTCCTTGAATATGCAGGGGAAGACAGGGATATTCTTGATCCGTGGTATACTGATGATTTTGATACTACACAACGATGTGAGTCCAAGGCTGCAAGACCCCTGTGAATTCATAAGAAATATGATTTTAATATGTAGTAATAGAAAAATACTACCTTTTTCTGCAGAAACTTCGATTTTGCCGGGATAGATAGTATTTTCTCCTACTATCCATATAACTAACTTTAATCAGTTTTTCCATGAAAAGCAATTCCTACAAGGGTAATCTGCTTAATTCTTTTCTTTTTAAATTAATATCATACTTTTATTTATTATCTGTTCAATTGCTTCTTTAGAAACATTTTCTAAATCTTTTTATTTTTAACAACCTTGAATTCCAGAATAAAGCCTCTTTCTTCTTTATTTTTCGGTTCTAACAGTAAATCGTATCTTCGCAGTCCTCGCTTCTTTGTTGAAGTTATATATACTGACTATCCAAGTAAAGACTCATCCCTAATATCAAACCATGATAGAAATCTTGTGTTTTCATCCATGCAGCTGGAAGATGTCAATAAAATTTCCTATAAATTTTCTCAAAATTGCAAATGTCACTCTTTTTAATGCCTCCATTGTTTTTAAACTGGCTCAGTACCAAAAAGAAGTATCTATAAAATTCATCCTTAAAAACTCCTTTACTTCCTTATTGGGCAACCGTAAAGAATAAAAATTTCTTTCTATTTTTCCTTTCAATAGTCAGATAACCACTAAATAAAAAGTTCCCATATCTCGTGATGATCTAATAGAGATGATAAATCTGATTTCCTGAAATTACTTCCTCAGCTTTTTCTCCATTAAACAATGTTTCCAGAGATTTGTTCAGTTCTGAATTTGCATCCGTCAAAATTTTCTTAATTAAAAATTTTCCGAAGTTCCTACCAGTATGCTTCCAGTTCCTTATTCTGTAAAAATTTTAAAATACTCCATGGATTATATGTTCCTGAATTTCCAAATTTATAGCCGTCATACCATAATTTACCTCCGGAATTTCGTATGCCATATCAAAACTTTCAAGTGCTTTCTCAACTTCACTATGGGTAAATCAAAATAATCTGAATATTCGTATCTAAAAATAGAATAAATACTCAAATGTATTGAGATAAATATACATACTAATAACTCATAGTAATTCTGTCATTACACCCATTTTTAAATATGGTTTGTTTTAATGCTTCTCCATGAAAACATCTTAAAAAAGTAGCTTCATCATAATAGTGATATTCATTGCCATAATCAGGACTGTCGTATTCATCTATTACTGCACTGCTTCTTTTTATAATATTTGTACAGATAAGCTGTTAAATCTCTTAATGAATTTTCATAATCTCCTCCTGCTTTCTGTAACCATATTCTATCAAAACTGTCTCTCTCGCTTTCATTTAAGATACATCTGATATACTCAAATTGATTATATAGCCTTTTGATAAGGCTTTTTCAGTTTAGATAGGTATTCTTCCCAGGTATTTGTCTTTACACCCTTTGAAATAAAAATAACCGGATACTGTCCCTGTTCTGAGATATATGAAGATTTTCGATATTTAATCCTTTAAATAATTGTCTATTTTTCTTCTGCATTCTTCATATCAAAAATATTTTAAAGTTGACATATTCAGTGTCTTTCCAAACCTTCTAGGTCTTGTAAAAGTTTTACCTTGGAGCCATCATTTAAAAATCTCTTCAATATGCTGAGTCTTATCAATATAATAAAAGTTATCTCTTATTATTTCCTTAAAATCTTCTACTCTATTGGAATTTTCTTCATAACAGCTCCTTTCATCAAATATATTGATAGTATGTTTTATTCTTTAAACCTTTATATTATTATACAAAAGACTGAAATAAGTCCAGTCTTTAAGTTTTTACTTTATTCTCAGTATTTCTGATATTATATTATTATTTCCCCATGTGAGAGAATCATAAAGCTCGATCTGGAAATATACCATACTCTAATTTTATTTTTAAATTGTTTCTTTTTAAAAAGTGATTCAACTTTTTCTTTTTAAACTTACAGGTTTACCGGAACAGCAATTTATAATTCCAGTTATATCAGTTTGTAAAAGCCGCTTTTTGAAATCATCTCGCTAATATCTCTATATTAATAAAGTCATATTTTATTTTTCCTGTAGTAAATGGAAAAGTTTTAGCTACCTTCTTCTTCTTTTGCAATATTTTAGAAAAATAGAATTATTATTCCTATCATCACCTTGTACATAAAATACTCTAAGCCATTTTATTAATAATTCTTATCGCTCTCTTCTAATATTTTCAAAAGATTGTCTCAAGCTATTTTTGCTATACCATAAAAAGAAATAGGATTAGTGCTAGTATTGTTATCAACTTCTCCTTCCCAGTATCCAATTTCATGCATAGTTCCTATAACATTTATATTTTTTATACCAGATTCATATATTTGCTTTTAAAAATTTATAATGTAATGAAATATCCTCAAGATGAGTAATGGAATTATGTGCAAAACCATTTCTCCATGCTAAATGAATACAGGTCTTCACATTATCTAAATTAGAAAAAGATAGTCTGTATTTGCAAATACTATCAGTTTCTATTTTCTTACTTTATCACTTATTTTATCTAAAAGAAATATCAGCAGCTACTACTTCAATATTATTATTTAATAAATATTTTATAACATTTTTCCTATGTAGCCATTAGCTCCCGTTACTAAAACCTTTTGTTTCATCTATTCTCCTAATCGAATATTTACCAAACTGAATTATTTTTATATATATACATTCCCTATTTCTTGTTTTCTTTCCTTGTCAAAAACCATCCCCATTTATTAAAATATTTTATAGCTGAGTTTATATGTGCCATCATCATTTTTCTTGTTTTATATGATGCTTTTCCATGTTCATGAATTATCTCTACTTCAGGATAAAATATCACTTTATATTTTTGTCCAATTCTTCTACATAAGTCATAATCTTCCATATACATGAAATACCTAGTATCAAACATTCCAACATTTTTCAAAATATCTGTTCTTATAAACATAAGACATCCAGATAGAATTGGAACTTCCATTATTGAGTTATAATCACACCATCTCATCTCATAATTATAATCCATTTTATCTACAATAGATTTTTATTGGAAAAATCTTCAGATATTAAATTTAATGGTGTAGGTAATAACCTACAAGATTTGTTAACCTCTCACTGGATTCATATATTTTCGGTCCTATCTGCCCCAATTTCAGGATTTTTCTCATGTAATCAACCATTTTTCTCAATGGTATTTTTCCTCAAAAGTTATATCAGCGTTCAATATTATATGAAATTCTGCTTTTTCTTTGAAGTTATTATCCATTAATTTTTAACACGACATTATGACCTGATCCAAATCCATTATTTGAATTATTAAAAGATGTATTCTATTCTATCATCCGAAAAATTATTTATAAAACTTCTCAAACTATCCTCTTCAGAATTATCTGATATCCATAATTTAAATTTCAATTTTGTTTTTGAAAGCAACTTATAATCTGAGATAAATCTTCCGATTAGTATTATAAGTCACTATACAAGCTGTAAAATCATACATACAGAACCTCCTCCCTGTTTTTACTTAGTAAAATTGTAATCTTTTAAAGTAGTTTTAACAACTTAAATATTTTTAAAAATTTTATATTTTTCCCATTCTTTTTGTTTCAAAATTATATATATTATTTTATAGGATTTCCAACAGCAATACAATTTTTCTGGTACATCTTTTTGAAACTAGAGCATTCGCTCAATTATAAATTTTTCCAATAGTTGTACCTGCTAAAACTGTAACATTTTCTCCTAACCAGACATTTTCAGAAATTCTTACAGGTTTTGTAAAAATTTTTCTATCCTTCACTATTTCATTGGGACATGAATGCTCTAAAGCTTTTTAAAGAAGAATAATTTCCATAGTTTAAATCAGAAATATAAACCTTACTGGCAATTAATACATTGTCTTCTATAATAAGTGACTCTGCACAAGATAAATGGACATAGTCATTTTATTTGAACGTTATTCAATAATTAATTGAGGAGCTTTTTATTCCTGAATTTTCATTATTAAAATTATAAGCCTCTATCAGACATCCAACACCAGTAGTAAAATCTTCTCCATATTTTATATATTTTTCCCTCTTATATCAAATGGAAAACAGATTAATCTGGCTTTTGGAAAAATATTTTTGTTTTAATTAAGTTAATTCCCAATTTCCACAATTCATAAAATGACTTTTCCATGTTTTACCTTTCCATAATGATTTTTATTACATTTTTTTCATAAATTTGTTCAAGAACTTTTGCTGATTCTTTTCCATTCAAATTTTTGCTTATTCTAACCCTTTTTCAATCATTTCCAACTGTAATTTTTATCTGATAAAATCTTTTTATACGCTTCAAAAATTTCATCTTCATTTAAAGGATCAACTAAAAATTGCAGCATCTCCTGCAACTTCAGGTAAAGATGATACATTGGAAGTAATTACAGGGACTCCTGCAGCCATAGCCTCTAGAACTGGCATTCCAAAGCCTTCGTACAATGATGGAAATGCAAAAAAAATCTGTGCAAGTTTGTAAATAGGAATTTTATCTTCTTCATCAATATAACCTGTAAGTATAATATCTGTTCCCATTGATTCTATTAATTTCATAATATTATCATATTTCCATCCTTTTCCACCTACAATTACAAACTTCAAATCATCCTTAACTTCTTTTTATATTTTATGAAAGCTTTTTATTGTTCTTTCTATATTTTTCGAGGTTCTATTGTTCCTAAATATAAAATATAATTTTCTGGTAATTTATATTTTTCTAACATTTTCAAGTTCCATATCTGTATAATTAGTAAATACTTCTAAATCAATTCCTGGTGTTACAATTTCTATTTTTCTCATCTACATTAAAATGTTTAATAATATCTGATTTTGCACTTTCTGAAATAGTTAAAATTAAATCTGATCTCTCAGCAGCATATTTATATTCACTAATAGCTTTCATATCCCCCATAGTTTCAGGAGCTGAAAAAAATACAGTGTCATAAATAGTAACTATTACTTTTTCCTTTTTATATTTTTGAGGAATTGTAAAATTAAAAATGATAGATATCTGATTTTGTTCCTAAAATAAGATTATGAGCTTATATTCATTTTTGTTAAAAATTATACATTGTATAAAGTAAGCAGTTTATTCTGCTTTATTTTTTTATATCATAGTCTATCTGACTCTTTTACATCATGCCTTCCCATAAAATTAATAAATTCAGCTATATAATCATTTTTATCTGATTTGCTTAATTCCTTAACTATATTATATATATACCATCCTACTCCTGTTTTTCCAACTGCCCATTGTAGTTCTAATGATATCATTTTTATTCCCAACTTTCTTTTTAAATTTTTAAAAACTTGTCATACATCTGTCTATATTTTTCTAATATTTTATCATAGAAAAATTTTTCTTCATAGTACTTTTTTAAAATTATAAACCGGAAGTTCTTCATAATACTTTTCTATTTTACTTTCTAAATCTTCAGCATTATTTTTTTACTAAAAATCTTTATTTATTATAATTTCAGGTATAGCACAAATATCTGAAGCAAAAACCGGCTTATTATAGAGATATCCTTCTATTATTGGCAACCCAAATCCTTCACCATATTTTGCCAGAACAGTTACCAAATCAGCTGTTTCATAAAAATTTCTAACTTCTTCATCAGAAACATATCCCAGCAATTCAACATTTTCCAACTGATACTTTTTATTTTTCTCTATATTTTTCTAATAAAAGTCCTTTTCCCAGCTATTTTTATATCATAATTTCTTTTCTTTTTGCTAATTCTATTAGTAAATCAATATTAGCTCTTTTCTTCAATGCTTCGAACTGTAAAAAAATCTTTATTTTATCTGTTTTTCCAGTTAACTTTTAGATGAATATTTTTAAATCAATTTTTCAAAAAGGAGTTGTATTATATATGATTTTAAAATTATCTCCCCTATATAAAGATTTTTCTTTTGTAAATTTTGAAATAAAATGTACTAATCCTGATTTTTATAAACTTTCTTCTCAATATACTTAAATAAATTTTGTAATTTATGATTTACTGCATTAGATTGATAATAAAGTCCATCATGAACAGTAAAAAAATATCTGTTTTTAAAAGAAAAACTCATAAGATAATTATGAGAATGTATGATATAGTTGTTCTTTTTAAACTTTTTACTTATTAATTTATTTAAATTGATAAATCTGAATTTATTCTTTCTTATTCCAATACAGTTTATCCCATTCCAGTTAAATTCAACATTTTCATCATCAAAATATAATATTTCTCATATTTTTCCTAAAGATTGAGCCTGAAATAAAATTACATTTTCTACCCCTCTTTTTAAATTTTTAGAGGATTATTGAATCCAAAATATATCATACATTTTTCATATTTCTCTCATATTATAAAATTATCTCAAAAGTTCTTTCCATGTATTACAATAAGGCTTTTTCTATCTCCTTACATATATTTCCATCAAAACGAGTATCTTTTTCTACGATAACTGAGTTCCATTTTTAAAGCCAGTTCTTCAGCTGAATCAGGATTAAAGAAAATACATCTTCATAGTTTCCCAATGTTTCATGTGCATAAGGTAAATTTGCTAAAATCAGCTTTTTCTTAAACTCTTTTTGCTTCTGTAATTGGTAATCCCCATGTTTCAATTTTTAGATGGAAATATTACTGTTTCTGTCTTATTGTAGTATCTCATTAAGTTTTCCCTTGACTGCAGTCCAATAAATTTAACACATTCCAGTTTATTATATTTTTCAGTTATTTCTTTTGAATAAATATTTTCACTGCCATCTATTGTCAGATAAACCTTGAAATTCTTAATATTTTTATTCTCCAGAATTTCAGCTGCCTTACAAATTATCTCAAAATTTTTAAAAACTCTTGGAAAGCTGGGATAAACAAAGCTATTTTTTCTCAACCTCTGTATTTGTATCTATCTTTAAGTCTTCAGATTAACTTCCGGGTGTGCAACAATGATATTTTCTATTCCAAAAGCTTTTTTAAATTCTTTTCTTATCCAATCCTGCTGAACAATAACATAGTTATTTTTCTTTATGTTTATTTTATAGGCATATTTATAAAATTTTGAAAAAGAAATAATTTAAATGATTTTTCTTTCTTCTTTTTGTCATTTTATAAAACATCATTGGATTATGACAATATACAACTCTTTTTATCTGCTACTACATTCAGAGTCATATCATGTAATGAAAGCCATAAATAAGGTTTCAATTTTTCTGACAGTTTCTTAAAATAAATATATTCGTAATATAATCTTTTTAGTAACTTTTTAGAATCTTTAAATTCTATGAATTCTATTTTTCCTTCATATTCTGAAAATAAGCTTTTTATCATGAACTAAAGCTACTACTTTGTATTCTTCCAGAAAAATTTTCCTCAAGACATTTTAAACATTCCTTGTATATTGTTAAAGGTCCGCCTTCACTGAAATTGATAGCGGATATTATTATTGTTTTTATTCATGTTTTTTTATTCTCGTTTCTTATTATTTAAAAATTATTTCTATCCTTTCTATCAAAACTGTCTTATCTAAATTTAATAGTATAAGCACTTTTCTTTCAGATAATCTGAAATACAATACATTCTAATAAATTTATTATACCATTTATATCCTTTATTTATAACAATTCTTTAAAAATTATAATTTTGTACTTCTTTGTATTCTTCAGGTGTTCAAAAGATATATGTAAATCTGTTAAAAAAATATTTTATTTTCATATTCTCTTTAATCATAATATTATATACTCCACTAATAAAATATTCATTATAATTACAATCATCTAAATATTTCTGTGCAGATTTTTAAATATATTTTTATTTTTAAAAATAATATGCTCCACTAAATCGCTTTTATTACTTATAACTTTTTTCTATGGTTCTAATAACGTTTCCTAAAATCATTTATTTCGATATAGCTAAATCTTGGATCATTAGAAGTAAATGTTAAAATTGCTCCATCAATATCATTCTTGCTTTTTAAAATAAAATCATAAAAGTTTATACAAAAACTATGATCACAGTCATTAAATAAAACTGGATTTTCATTATCAATTAATTCTATTCCTTCAAGACATATTAACACTGCTCCATTTAAAACTTGATCAATAATTTTCAACTTAGCATTAGGGTAATATTTTAAAATTTCCCTATCTATCTTATATTTCTTAACATGCTCTTTTAGTACAACAAAAATAAGCTCATCAATTTTAACAAACTTTATAATTGACTGAGTTGCCCAAAAAGAAAGGTTTCCCATTTAATTCAATTAAGGGTTTAGGGAATATCAATCCCCTCTTTTTAAATCTTGTCCCTCCACCTGCCATGAGCATTATTAAATTTATATTTCCCATAAATAAACTCCTGACAATATATTTTTATTTTTTTAATCTATCCTCTCTCTTGCACTATCTAACATTTTTATTCAGCTCTTCTTCATTATATTTCAAAAATTCATCAGGTCTTATTGCTCTATCATCAATGTAAAAACCACCTTTTTCCTGCTATGGTTTTCCAAAAATTATTTCATCATAAGGAATATCCATTTATCTAACCAATTCATTGTCATTCTTGATGTATGAACATTAATTAATCCTAAATTTCCTCCATGAGTTCTCATTTGTCTTGCCGTAAATATTAATATTCTAAATCCTTCTTTTTGTATTCTTTCAATACAATATTATCATAGGTTTCAAATCTTCATATCTTTCATTTGATTTTTATAGGACAAATTGTTCCATCTAAATCTACGACTAAAAGTGCCTTTATTTTTCCATTTTTATCCAACTCCTTCATCATATTTATAGCATTTAATATAAAAGCAAAAACTTTACTTGGTATATCAATATGTAATGGAAACTATCGATAAGAATAAAGAAATCTCATACTCTTATTACTTCCATATCGTATCCATACTCTTTTACCTTTTTAATAAACATATCCTGTAATGATTTTTAAATTTGCACTCTCAATTTTTAAGTCCATTTTTAAATCATTATTCAATTCTATTGTAAATAAACCGTTATTCATAAAATCATAATTTCCTAATATTGAATGAGATAATTTCGCTAAATCATAATATTCATTAGTATACATTTCATCTTCACTTAATGCTCCTTTCGGATCTATTAATTTTAACATCTCAGATGATTTATCATACAAGGTATTTGAGAAACAGGGATCTCCATGCCCATGACTTCAATATATTTAAATTTTTATTAAAAATTTCATTATAATATTTTTATATTCTACGAATATTTCATCTATCGAGTTATAATCAGTTGAAAAATTTTATACATAAATCTATTTCTCCATAAATTTCCATTTCTTTTTAATTTTCGTATTCGTTCTTCAACTTTTTATAGTACAACTCATTAAAAATTTTATTGAATTTTTCCTTTGATATATTTCTTCTCTCTCTTGTTATTATAAATTCAAATATTTTATTTAGATAATTTTCAAAAACTCTCTTCGTTAAATGAATTATGAATCCATTGTAATGCAATATCAGGAATATTTAATCTTTCCATCGTATATGAAGCTCTCTCGTTATTTTCTTTTATAATCATACAGCATTACCATCCATTTTGCATATGATGTGGAAGCATATAATAAAAATCATGCTCTTTTTTCATTTTTATTTTATCAACAGAACTTTTTGTTATTGTATATTTATCACTTGATAAAGAATTAAAAGTACTTGCTTTCCAAAAACTTCCTGAGAGTAAAAATCTCTTAATTCTGATAAATTTATTTTAAAAATTATTTGGTAAAATTTCTTCTTTATCTAAAAATTGATTTTTATTATTATCTAATGTTCTTTTTGTCAGATATTCAGAATAACTTTTGTATATTTGGAAATACCATTATACTGGAATTATATTTATTATCTACCATTATTTGATTAATATACTTTGCATTTTTCTAAAAATATAAAAATTTTTCTTCATTTACTATGACATTACTTGATAAAAAAATGAATGTATATTTTTCTAAACCTTCTTTATCTTCAAATAATAAATTTTCTCTTAAATTTTCAATTTCTATCTTATTTTTTTAAATATTCGAATCTAATCTGAGTATTATAAAAATTTTTCTAGAGTCTGTTTCAATCTTTCTATAAATTTAACTTTCTTGTAAATAATCTCACTATCTTTTTCCTATAATTCCAGAAATTATTCTTGATGGTTTTTCATATCATCATAAACAAAACATATCCATTTTTCTCCCCTTTTTTTATTTTTACTAAAATATCTGATTTTTATTCTAAATATGACAGAAAAATCCCCATAAAAAATATAATATAGGATATTTTTATTATTTCTACTGAATCAAATAATTTAAAGGTCAATATCTCAGGAATCATTAAAAATTAAATTCAAAATTAAAAGCTCTAGCAAATAAATCATAAGATGATATTTCAAATATCCAAACTAATATGCTTATAAAAAAATAATATTGGAATTCTTCCTTTTTAATAAATATTTTTGCATAATTATATAATTCATTTATTTGTTCAATAACTTTTTAAGATGTAAATTCCTTTTCTGGTTTTCACTTTTTGTTAAAATTATTCTATTTGCATATAGGTATGTATATCTAAAACAAAAGGTAACAAAAACAGAAAAACAAAAATGATGACAAATAGAAAAAGTAATTTATAGCTTACAACTTGTTTTAATCCTATTCCAAATATTAAAATAAACGTCAATATTAAAGTATCAAAAATCTATCTATCCAGGTTCCAATGAAACCTTTACCAAAATTATCAAGCATATACGATATTTTCCAAAATTTTAAATAAATCTCCTAATTTAAAAGGTATAAAATAATTTACATATGTATATGAAAGATAAACATTTATTAGTTCTTTTAAATCTTCAATATAAATTATAAAAATCTAATAAATCTAAAAATATGTGATACTATATATAACAAAAGTAAATAATATCAAGTATCTTAAATTATATTCAAAATTTTTACTATATTTTCTAACATTATTTATAAAAAAATTGTTGCTATACTATAAATATTAAAAATATGTAATTTAAAAATTATTTTTTAATCTTTTCAATATCATCATCTTTATACCTTTTTCTTTAATTCTATACTAAATTTTATTATAATTTCCATTTGAGACAATAATCCTGTATTCCAACTTGAAACTCCATTTATTCTACTTGGAAAAAGTACATCTATTCTTTTTAAAATCTAATCTTTTGCTTCTTTGCCATATATAATACGTATAAATCAAATGAAAAAAATCTTTTTGGAGGTTCTATCCATGTATTATAAAATTTTCTTGAAAAATACATTTGGTTGTCCATTTATATCCCAAAGAAACTCTCTAAGATAAATTGTTTCAAAAATCGACATCCCTATTGTAAAAATTTTTCAACAAAAGACCTCTTTTTCCTTTCACATATATATTTTTATTCCAATTATTTTTCCAATATTTTATAAGCTCTTATAACATCTTGAGGATCTGTCTGCATATCTGCATGCATCCATCCTAAGAAATCTCCCTTTGCTTCTTTTAACCCTTGAAAAATACCATAACCATATCCTTTATTTATCGGAACTAGTACAGTTCTTGCAAATAAATATTTAGGAAGTAATCTCTTTAAAACTTCATCTGAATTATCAGTTGAACCATTATTAACTAATATTATTTCTATATCTTCATTAGTCAAAATATTATCAAATTTATCAAGAATTATCGGTATATTCTCTTCTTCATTATAACATGGTATAACAATGAGACATTTTTCATTATTTTTATTCTCCTTTTTACGAACTTGATCCAGAAATATAGCATTTTATAGCTTATTTTTAAAAATCAAAAATTTTTGAAGTTATATAATTTAATATTATTCCTATTACATTTGAAAATTATTTTTAATAATTTATCATCTTGTTTAAAAACTTCAACACCAATAACCATAATTCCTATATCTAAAAGTCCTGTTATGTATCTTGTGAGAGCAAAAATAGAAATTCTTTTTAATGCTTTATTTTTCAATTTTTCTTTTTCAAAAACAAAACTTCTATTTGCAAAGAAAAGAAAATATCAAAGCTAAAATCCATGCAATTATACTTGAGAAAAATATAGTTTAAATTCAAAATACTTCTAAAATAAAATAAATAAAGATATTCAAAAATGTAGTTAATGCCCCTATTATACCGTATTTAAAAAGTTCTATCATTTATTTTATATATTTCCTTTTCTGAAAATTTTTATTCTTCTTTTACGGTGTTCCTATTACAATTTCAGGAACTATATATGCTTTCTTATTATTTTCATTTACAAAATTGAATTTTTGCTATTTCTTTATTTGGAAAATCATTTTTAAACCCAATATAACTTCTTTCTTATCATTAAGTTGTAATAGTTCTAATACTTTGTTTCCTTGTATATCATATCCTATAAGTTTTTATTTTATCAAAATTATAGTTTCTTACTCTTTTTGTATATAGATATTCTAATTTAAGAGGTTTTTGGTAATACCATTTCTGTTGTTTCCTCTTTTTGAATTTAAATCATCTAAATAGTATTTTTTCACCTAAAAATAAGTATATTCTATTTTACCTGTTTCTTTTTCCAATATAATAACCTTTTTGATTTTCCATTATAAAGAATGGATAAATTGGGAGAGTCCACCTTTCAGTTTTATAAAAACTTTTGAATATATTTTTTCCAATCTGAATGAACTTCATCATATCTAAAAAAACATTATTATTTATTATTGAGTATCTTGATGTGATAAATATTATTAAAATATTGTATAAAAATTTTTATATTATTTCTTTTTCTCCAATATTTCTTTTTTAAAAATAGAAGGAATTAATACTAATATAAAAGCATTGGTATTCTGGTTAATAATGCATGTCTTGTATTTATTGCTCCAAATGCTGTTGACCAAAGATTTAAACCACTCCATACCTTAGATATAACATTTCAAATGCAATTAATAAAAATCAAAGATAGTAAACTCAATATTATAACACTTTCTCTATTTCTATTTTTTTAATACTGATATATACTAAAATACCTACTATTATTATAAAAATTATCAGATACATCATATTTAAATTAAGAATATTTTGACTTTTGTTCTATTCCAAAGTTAAATATACTTATAAATTGCTGTATTATCTGATGTGTTCCTATATTTATTATTTCTAGAATCTTTATTTTCCCTATTGGTCTAAACCAAACTGTAGTATGCCTTCCAACTATTCTATATGCTGGTTCATTATCAAATCTTATCCAATTTTTCGTATGTCTATATGTATAAACTAATTGAATCATTGTTGATAATACAATAGAAGTAAGAAAATATTTTTCTCTTACTTTCAATTTTTTCCACAACAATATTAAAATTCCCATTGCAACAGGTAGCAACGTAATATAATGTAATTTTTGAAATACATAATAATACTGTTAATATCATTAATAATATATAATTTTTCTCTTTAATTCGTTAAAGTCTATTAAACTTATATAAAAATCATTATTATATTCATATATGCAAACGCTATAAATGTATGAGTTTCAGCATATGGAAATATATTAAATACGCAAATAATATACTTATTGTAAATCTAAAAATATGTTCCCTATACTTTCTAAATCTATGTAATATAAAGACAGAAGATCCAAAACTTATAATTAAAATAGCTACATTTGACATTAAAAATTGTCCATTTGGCATTAAATCCTAATTTTGCTATTAAGTTACTATCAATCTATGGAATAAAGGAAAATAACCACCTTCCATTCTAAAAATATTTCCTGTAATTCCTTTTACGAGCATAATAGAAAAAGTCATAAAATTCTTCTGCATAAGGTTCTGCTTTTAAAATGATAGTACTGGAGCTTTTTATATTTATTAAAAATGCTATTAGTGCTGTTACTATATATATTTTAATATTATTTTTCTGTTTTTTATCAATTTTAAAAAAATAAAAATAGCTCGATATCGCTAAAAATAAAAAAATATAATTTGTCCTGTTACTATAGTATTTATTTCATAAAACTCTATCCTTTGAACTAATGATTTTTTTCTGTATTTTTCTCCATTTTGAAGTAATTCTCCATACATGATATCTTCTGTTTCATGCATAGATACTGAGTTTCCTACTTCTCCATCAATTCCTTCTATTTTTTAAGGTAGCTTCTCCTTTTTAAATTGAAAAATTTAAGATTAAAAATGAAAATCGTTATCTTTGATTTTTAGACATATCTATTATTTCTATCTTGTTCCTTGTATTAATTCAACTTTTTATTTTTTCCTTTATTACTTCTTCCATATGTTGTAAATAAGACTCCATATTTTGTTATATACCCTGGAATATAAACTTTTTTGTTCAAAAACTGTTCCTTTTGATAATTCTTTAGATAATTCCCAGTTGTATAATTTAGAAGCTTCTTCTTTTGTGATTCATTTTTATTGCTACTATTGATGGAACAACTATTCCAATAAATAAAAACACCCAAATAATTAGAGAATTTGAAAATTTTATTTTTTTGTTTTTATATTATAAAAATTATATTTTTCTAATATTTCCATTAGTTCGACCTATCTTTCTAAAGATACAATATCTTATATTTTCTATTTAATTAAATATTCTAGCAAAAAGTCTTCTCATTTTCCCCATTATACTCTTTTATATAAATTATATTAGATTTTTATTTTTACTTTTTATTTATTCCAATATTGTTTAGATACTTTTTGGAAATTCAAAAGTATCTAATCTTCATATTATATCAATTTTTCATACTTTTTATTTATTTTTATTCTATTAAGACTATTGCATTATTCTTTAACTATTCATAATTTCATTTAAATATTTTGAAATTACAGTCTCCACATCTCCACTTTCCTGATTTTACCTGATTCTATCCAGATTACCTTATTGCATAATTCCTTCATTGTATATAAATCAGGAGATACTATAACTATAGTTATGCACTATCCTTTAATTCTTGCATTTTTAAAACATTTTGCTTGAAAATTTGCATCTCCAACTGATAATATTTCATCTATTAAAAGAATTTCTGCTTCGACATTAATTGCTACTGAAAAAGCCAACCTCATATACATTCCAGAAGAATACGTTCTAATTGGACTGTCTATAAATTCTTCTAATTCCGAAAAATTTTAATAATTGTATCTAACATACATCAATTTCCTTTTTGTTAATCCATATAGAAGACATTTATATAATATCTTTCTCCCTGTCATATCTGGATGAAATCCTGCTCCAAGTTCTATTAAACTAGATACCTTTCCATTTATTTTTTTATACTTCCTGAATCAGGATATATAATTCTTGTGATTAATTTCAATAGAGTACTTTTTCCAGAACCATTTTTCCAATTATACCTAAAATATCTCCTTTTCTATATCAAAAGATATTCCTTTAAGAATATTATTTTTAACATATGCATTTTACTCTTAAAAACAATACTCTTTCTTTTAATGTAAATCCTTTATCCTTATAAATTTTAAAACTCTTTTCAACATTGTCTACACTTATAGCTATTTCTTTCATTATAGTTCCTCCATAAAGCTTTTTGCAATTTCTCAAACACAAAATATCCAACAAATATCATAATTATACTATACAGCACTGCATCCCAAAAATGAAAAATCTAGTAATTTTTTATAATATAGTATTCTCTATAAAATATTATAATACTTGTCATTGGATTCATTAAAAAAATATTCCTTTATATTCTGCAGGAACCATATCTATTGAATAAACAATCGGTGTCGCATAAAAACCAAGCCATTATAACTATATTCAAAATATACTCTAAATCTCTAAAGAATACATTCAATGCAGCAAATATGAAGGTAATACCTGGTACCATTATATACTGTAAAATCATAATAATTGGTAATAATAAAACGTACCAACTTAATCCAACTTCACTAAAAGATACTGTTAAAATAACTACTATCATTGTATAAACCATATTCATAAATGCAGCATTTACAGTAGCTATAGGTAATACTATTCTAGGAAAATAAATTTTTCACTAAATCTTTATTAGCTACTATACTAACAGATCCCGCCTGAATACATGTCGTAAAAAATCCATGGAACAAGTCCTACAAATAGATAGATATGAAAATTTTTTTATACTGGATTTCAAAATAACAGAAAATACAATTGTATAAATTATCAACTGTAATAATGGATTTAAAAATGTCCAGAAAAACCTAAAATAGATCCTTTGTATCTTACTTTGAGCTCTTTATTAACCAAACTATAAATCATCTGTCTATAATTGTATATTTCTTTCAATACTCTCATTTAAATTAATTCCCTTCTTTTTGACTTAATAAAATTTAAAACCTAAAATATATAAAAGTTAAAAGCTAGATCCTGTAATAAAAACATATGGAAATCAAGAATAGCATAATGTATAATAACATACTGCTTAACTCATATAAAAATTTTTCTTTTTATATTATTTGTTAAATACTTCTTGGCAAACTGTATACTAGGTAAAGAAAAATTATAGCTACAGAATCCATAAAAATTTTTCCAATTATCTAATCCCTAAGAAAAAATATTCTAATTTATTAAAATCAAAAATAAATAATCGTTTTCAAATATCTTAGTGCCATAGTGAAAGTTTCAGCCCTAAAAATACCCACCCTATAATACTACTAATAATGTAGTATATGTGTCTAAAAATTCTTGGAATCCTTTTTAAAATATCCCCAAATCCTATTTTTCTCAATAATTAAAAATATTCCGTGAAATAATCCCCAAAATATAAAATTCCAAGCTGCTCCATGCCATAATCCTGTACAGAAGAAAACAATAAAAACTATTTATATATGCTCTCTTTTACCTTTTTCTATTCCCACCAAGAGGGTATATAAAGATAGTCTCTAAACCATCCTGATAAGGACATATGCCATCTTCTCCAAAAATTCTTGGATATTTTGAGAAATATATGGGTAATTAAAGTTTTCTAAAAAGTCAAATCCAAACATTTTTTTCCTAATCCTATAGCCATATCTGAATAAGCAGAAATCAAAATATATCTGCATTGTATATCCAAAAATTCCCTAGCCACGCTAACGGTGTACTTAATTTATCCAAGAAATTGTAAATGCATAATCAGCCCAACTTCCCATTGCATTTGCTATTAATACTTTTTCCAAGCCCTAGAACAAATCATTTTTAAACCAATATAGAATTTATCTATATCAACTTTTCTTTCATAAATTTCTTTTTCCACATCAATATATCTTACTATAGGTCCTGCAATTAATTGAGAAATAGCATAATGTAAAAGTCCTAAATTAAGAAAACTCTTTTGTAAACGAATTTCTTTTCTATATAAATCTATCACATAAGACATTATTTGGAATGTAAAAATGAAAATTCCAATTGGTAATGAAATTTTAGAATTTCCATAGTAAATTGAGGAATAAATATTCTAATCATTTCCTGTATATTATAAAGAATAAATGAAAAATATTTAAAAATCCTAAAATTCCTAAATTATAAACTATTGACAAAATTAATATACTTTTTATATTTTTCTTTTGATTTATCAATTAATATTCCAAAAAGATAATTCATTAATGTTGAAAAAGTAAAATTAGAGCATAAGACAAAACCACCCCAAGCATAAAATATAAAAGACATCAAAAATAACCAAAAATTCCTGAATTTAGGGATGGATTAAATAATATCCTAATAATGTTATTGGTAAAAATAAAAATAAAATAGGTGATGCAAAAACCATTATTCAACTCCTTTCTCAGCTAATTTTTGATATTTTTAAATAATTAGCAAAATTTTTTTACAAATTCCATATGTGCTTGCGGAAGTTCTCCTGCATTATGTTCTATTATTAATATATCATAAGAATCGAGTATTTCTTGATAATTTTACTTGATCCATTTGTATTCCTGGTAGCCATCTTTCACCTGAAATAACACCATTATTATAATATAATTCTGAATGTAGTTGATTATAATAAAGACGTTTAAATCTTTGAAAAAGCATCCGTATCTAAAAAATTGCTCTACAATCATATTTGTATAACTTGTTGTCATTCCAAATACATTATATTTTCTTTCATCTATTCCAGTATACTCTAATTCTGCTACTGGATAAGGACTGTCATTAAAAGACTTATATACATTTAACAAGTCTTTGTAATCTGCTTCATCAGAAGTTGGAACATTTGAATATGTTACATTTTTATTGAAACTTTTTGGTATTCGTATTCCAGAATTATTCATTTTTTCAAATAAATCTACAAGAGTATAAAACTCCCTAATTGGTTCCAGTGTATTCCACCTTTTAGGAAACATTCTTTTCATTTTCTTTTCTTTTGTTTCCATTAATAAAGTTGTATCAAAATTAAAAATTTCTTTCTTATCTAAGAAATTAACAATATATTTTCTTAATCCAGATTTATTTTTTTACAACTTTATCTATTAACTTATATTTAAATAGTAACGTTTCTTTATGAACTTCTGCTTTTACTTTGGAGAAATTATATAAATTAATCTTTTATTTTTTTGATTTTTAGATACTGATTAATAAAATCAATATTATTTAAATATTCATCTACTACAGTTTTTATCACTACTCATTAATTAAATAACCATCTATCCACATTGTACCATGCAAATCTTTATTTTTCCCTTTTGTATTCCATTAAATTCACTTTTAAAAGAATACAAAATTTGGTCATATGCTTTTACTATATAGCTACGGAATGGAAGATTATCAGAAAACCATTTATCGTATTCCAATTGATATTTACCAGATAAAATAGCTTTTTCTCTAGTTTTGGTTTCTCATTTGGAATAAAAACTCCTGCTAATTTAGTCTGAGGATTTAATTTTAATAAAAATGATAACATTATTAGTACTAATATTCCTAGACAGAAACTTATAAATATATCATCTGCATAATTTTTCTTTACTCCTTTTAATATCATTTAAATTGATACACCCTAATATTTTTTCAATTCCTTTGCTACATTTTTAGCACATTCTTCCCATGTATTAGATTTCCAATTTTCTTCTATATTTCTATTTTTCTTCTAATTTATCTAAATTTCTATAATAATATAATATTTTTCTCTGCCCATTCCTTTTGCATTATAAGGGTTTGCATAATCAATAAAAATCTCCACCTATCTCTTTTAAAGGGTTGCAACATCTGAAGCAATACAAAACTTCCCATAATTTAAACTTTCAGGCAGAGTTAAGCTCCAACCTTCATATAAAACTAGCTAATACTGTAAATAAACTATTTTTATATAAAATCTCTAATTCTGTGTCATCTGGAGTTATTATAATTATTTTTATTTTTATTCTTTCATCTCTTTCTAATCTCTCTAACAGTTCTTCAGTTTTTCCATCCAGGATATCCGCAGAAAAATCATTTGAGGTAAGTCTTCAGTCGTCTTCATTAATTCCAAATATGCCTGATATAGTATATCATGATTTTTTCTTGCTTCTATAGAACCAACTGCCATAATATAAGATTTATCAATATCATATTTTTCAAATACTTTATCTCTTAATTTTTATCATCTAAATTTGATTTTACTGTAACATCACTTCCAAATTTTACAGGTATCCCTTCTCTTTCTGGAAGACTGTTGTCCTTGGCATATTTCATACCATCTAACATAGCTGTTTTTCCACCATAAAATACTCACATCACTAAGTTTGTACGTTTTCATCTAAAAATAATTTGTAAAATATTTTTAGTCCACTCTGTATGTGTTTGTGGAAAAATAATAGGTGTAAAGTCATAAATTAATTGAAAAAAATTTAAATCCTATTTTTTTCTTTTTCTCTTTTTATTATATCATAAACATGACTACCACCAAACCCTACTCCTACTGAAAAATTATGTCATCTTTTTAAAGGTAACGAATAATATATTTCATTTACTTTTTGTTCATTTATTTTTGTTTATTTCTTATGTATCTAACTACAATTTTTTTGAATTTTTGAAGGAAAAAGACTAACTATTAACCAAACTATTTCCTTAAATTTTTCACTTTTGTATTGATTCTTTTCCCTTGCATAAAAGTACTGATGTTTTTGAGTTCTTAGCCACTTTATTTGATTTGTCAAAGTCTTAAATGCCTCTTCTATTGATTTTTCAGAAAATAATTTATTTATTGAATATTTATCTAAAAATTATGTATCTATCATTTAATAAAACAATATATTCCATATTTTTTATACTAGTAATTAAATTTTTAGCTAATTGTAATTGTGTCCTAATATTCCACTCACATTAGATTTTGAAAAAAATTGAATACCACATTAAGTTAAATCATAATAAATTTTATTTTCTTTTTGTAATCTTTTTTCTCTTTAATTTCTAATAATTTTTGATTTATTTGTTTTGCACAATCCTCCCAAGTAATATTTCTCCAATTTTTTCTCTATTTTCTTAATATAATCTTTTAATATATAACTATTCTCATTATAATATAATATCTTATTCATCCATGCTTTTGAATCCATTGTTTCAACATAATCTGATAAATCTCCTGCTATTTCTCTTAAAAGGCTCTATATCTGAACATAAGCAAAAATTTTCCATAACTTAAAAGATTCAGGTAATGTCAGACTCCATCCTTCATAAGCAGTTGGTAATATAGTAAATTTACAATTTCTATAAATAACGTCTAATTCTTCATCTGATGGTGTTATCAGTATTATTTTTGTTACAAAGTTCTATGTCATATTTTATAAAATCACTTGTAATACCATTTGGATGACCTCAACAATTACCAATTGTGGTATTTTTCTTTAGGCAATGATTGTAACATTAATTTATATGCCCTATATATTGTCATATAATTCTTCTTAGGATCTATCGAACCTACCCGCTAAAAATATACTCATCTGATATGTTATATTTCTTTCAAAACATCCTCTTTTGAGCAACTATTAGTATTTTTATTATATTAGAACCAAATTTTACAGGAAACCCTTCTTTTATAGGTAATTTATTTTCCTTAAAAACTCTTCTCATCTTTTTAGCAGTTTCTCCACCATAAAAAAATATAATCGCAATTGGTAGAAATCCATGTTAAATATTCTGAAAATTGTTTTTCTGCATCGTAAAAGATGTTTCAAATCTTTCTTTACTAACATTAAATCATAAATCAAGTAAATTATTTTTATATTTACTAATGATGATTTTATTCTTGAATATTGATATTCTTTGTTACTTGTATGCCAACCACAAGAAAAATTATATCATTCTCTTTAAAAGGATGAATAAATTCATAGTTTTTCTTTTTTATAAAATAACTTATTACGAACTTCATTTCTAAATTTTGAAATTACTTTTAATGGTATATAAATTGAATTCGTAATAAGTATTGCTATTAGTTTTTATACCGTGTAATTTAGAATGTATTAGTTTTTGTAATATCCTAATTCTTTCTATTCTTGCTGTTGAAGTGTTTATGACCTTTTTAAACCCTCAGGTTTCAAATATATCACTATTATTATTTCTGTTAAAATGTAATATATGCATCTGATACACTATTAGAATTCCAAAGCCACTCTAATTCTTCTGATTTTATTTCAGAAAATCCTATCTCTTCACTTACACAAAAACGAATTTCCGGATTCTCTTTAAATTTTTAGCTATTTCTAATTCAGCTCTTACAATTCCAACATATCCTCCTTTCCAAGTACGCATTGTATTTGTCAAATCCATCCAAACTGACACTTTATATACTCCTCCATTTCACCTTAATTAATTATCATAAAAACTAATAACTATTCAATTTTATTTCTTTTTCAACCAATTCTAAATCATTTTTTACCATTCTTTCAACTAATTCAGTAAATGATATTTCTCTTTTCCAGCCTAATACAGCTTCAGCTTTTGCTGGATTTCCAATTAAGATATCAACTTCTGCAGGTCTAAAGAATTTAGGGTTTATTTTTACTACTGTTTTTCCTGTTTTAGCATCCTTACCTATTTCATTAACATCCTGACCTTCCCAAACAATATCAATATCCACATATTTGAAAGCTCTTTCTACAAATTCCCTAACTGTTCTAGTTTCATTTGTTGCAATTACATAGTCGTCTGCTTTATCTTGCTGAAGCATCAGCCACATTGCTTTTACATAATCTTTTGCATGTCCCCAGTCTCTTTTTGCATCCAGGTTTCCAAGTTCCAATACATCCTGAACTCCTAATTTTATTCTAGCTACTGCATCTGTAATTTTTCTAGTAACAAATTCTTTTCCTCTTCTTTCAGATTCGTGGTTAAACAGTATCCCAGAACATGCATACATATCATAACTTTCTCTGTAATTTTTTTAGTTATCCAGTGACCATATAATTTTGCAACTCCATACGGACTTCTAGGATAAAAAGGTGTGTCTTCATTTTGAGGATTGCTGAACTAGTCCAAACATTTCACTTGTAGATGCCTGATAAAATCTTGCTTCAGGTTTTACTGTTCTAATTGCTTCCAGCATGTTTAATGCACCTATTCCATCAATATCAGCTGTTGCTCTGGTTGTTCCCAAGATGTTCCAACAAATGACTGTGCTGCTAAAGTTATACACTTCATCAGCTTGAGATATTCTCATTGCATTTTACCAACGAAACTAAATCTGTCATCATCGCATATATAAATTTTATTTCATCTTTTCTATGTTCTATATTTCCAAAAAGTAATTACACTTTTTCTTCTAATTAATCCGTATACTTCATATCCTTTTTTTCCAACAATAACTCTGCTAAGTATGATCCATCCTGTCCTGTTATTCCTGTTATCAACGCTCTTTTCATAAAATTTTATCCTCCTGAATTTATTTATTTTTATAATAATCTAACATTTTAGTAATATATCTTTTTACACTTTGAGATTTTTTACCGTTCATAAATTTTGATAATCTTGTTGTATCTCCTATCATTCTCCAAACTTCATTTTTCTAACAAAATTTTTTGAAATTTCAATTTCAGGTTTTAAATGATGTCATTTCTTGGAGTAATTGTAATACCATTTCACCACTTGTTGGAATTCCCGAACAAATATTAAGAACATCAAAATCTATTTTTTCTCTCTGTATTAGTTCCAGTATAACTTCTGCACAATATTCAACATCTACATAATCTCTAAAAGATGATATATTTCCTACAGAAAGTTTTTTTCTTTTTATTTTGCAAAATGTTCTACTAATTTTAGGAATTAAAAATTTTTCACTTTGACCAACTCCTATTATGTTAAATGGTCTTATTGTAATAATTTCTAAATTATCTTTTATATCTTTTCCTAAATATTCTGTTATCATTTTACTGTATGAATAATTATTAGCAGGGATTATAGGGTAGATCTTCCTATATTTTCTACTTCTTGATTCCCATAAACACCCGCTGTGCTTGCTAAAAATTACTCTAGTTCTATTGTCACAGTATTCTTGTGCTGCTTCTAGTAAATTCTCAGTTCCTTGGACATTTACATTATAAATTTCTCCTACATTATCATGAGTAACTAATGCAATTGCGGCTAAATGTATAATAACATTTGGCTGATATTTTTTATAATTCCCATCAGTTTCTCTTTATCAAAAAGTGAAACTGACTCCTGTTTTCTACACTGACATCCGATATTTTTCTAGTGTCAATAGCAAAAAGTCTATATCTTCATGTTTTACTATCTCTTTCAAAACAAACTGCCCTATAAATCCTGATGCACCTGTTATTAAAACTCTTTTTTCTCCATTTTTCACCTCAGTTTATCAAAAATTTTAAATTTACAGATACTCTGTTCTATTACATATTTTTAAATTGTTAATTACCTCTTTTACTTCCTGCGTATTATCTTTATTGCAAATTAAAATTGCATCTTCAGTATCCACTATTATTATATCTTCTAATCCTATTGTAGCTATTAGCTTATCTGTTCCTTGAACTACAGTATTCTTAGTTTTTATACTTATAACATTTCCACTTATTACATTTCCGTCCTGATTACTTTTCTTAATTCTTTCTATTGACAACCAGCTCCAACATCATCCCATCCAAAGTTTCCTGGAATTACATATATATTTTCCGCCTTTTCCATAACACCGTAGTCTATTGATTCTGATGGTAATTTCCAGACTCTTCTTTCAATACTTTTTCATAATCATTTGTTCTATTGAATTTTGCAATTATTTCTAATCCTTCATAAATCTTGGGTAAATGCTCTTTAAAAGTATCTAAAAATTGTTGATACCTTCCATATAAACATTCCACTATTCCATAAATACTGTCCTGATGCCAGATACTCTTTTTGCCTTTTTCAATATTAGGTTTTTCTTCAAATTTTAATACTTCATAAACATTTTTTTATAGTTGGCAAAAGTCTCCTCTTTTAAAATTATACCCATATCCTGTTTCAGGATAGCTAGGCGTTATTCCTATTGTTGCCAGATTATCTCCATTTTCGACTACATCTAAAGCTGTTTTTAGAGTATCTGTAAATATTTCATTAAATTTTTATCAAATGATCTGCTGGTAAAACTATCATTTTTAGAGTCAGGATTTTTCTTAGCAATATGAATTGCCGCTAATCCAATGCAAGGGCTGTATTTTTAGCTACAGGTTCCACAATTATATTTTTCTTTTAGGAATTTCTGGTATATGTTCATTTACCAGACACTTTATACAGTTCATTTGTAACAACATAAATATTTTCAAATTCAACTATGTCTTTTAATCTTTCTACTGTATGCTGAATCATAGATTTCCCATCATCAGTTAAAAGATAAAAATTGTTTTGGCTGAATTTATCCTACTTTTAGTAAAATCTTTCTCCTTTTCCCCTACCATTATTACTACTGAAGTCATTTTTTCTCCTTATTTATATTTATTTTTTTATTAACAATGATAAATATTTCTGATAATCATTCATTTTTGTTTTCTTCTATTTTTCTCTATATCTTTTTCATTAATCCAACCTTTTTATAGGCAATTTCTTCAAGACACGCAATATAGAAACCTTGTCTTTTCTGGATTGCTTCGACATAGTGGAAGCTTCCAGTAACGCTTCATGTCCCTGTATCAAACCAGATAATTCCTCTTCCTAGGTTTTTACATTTAATTTTTCCTTCAGAAAGATACATTTCGTTAACAGTTGTTATTTCTATTTCCCCTCTTGCTGAAAGTTTTACATTTTTAGCCTTTTCACAACTGTATTGTCATAGAAATATAATCCCGGTATTGCATAATTTGATTTAGGATTTGCAGGTTTTTCCTCAAGTGAAATTGCCTTTCCGGTTTCATCAAATTCAACTACTCCATACGCTCTAGGATCTTTTACAGGATATCCAAATATCGCTGCTCCGTCTTCAATCTTTGACATTTCCTCCAGAAGCCCTGTAAATCCACTTCCATAAAATATATTATCTCCAAGTATAAAGGGCTACATTGTCATCTCCTAAATTCTTCTCCTATTATGAAGACTACTGCAAGACTCGTTTGGTTTATCCTGAACTTTATATTCCAGCTTTAATCCAAGTTCGCTGCCATCCTTAAGCAATTCCTTAAAAACCGGTAGATCCCTTTCTGTTGAAATTATAAGTATTTCCCTTATATTTGCCAGCATAAGTACTGATAAAGGATAATAAATCATTGGTTTATCGTACGCAGGCAAAATCTGTTTTGAAAATTGACATTGTGAGAGGATAAAGTCTTGTCCCTTTTCCTCCTGCAAGAATAATCCCTTCATAATTCCTCCTGATATTTCAAATTTACTTAATTCTATTTCCCTTACCAAAAGATAACTGTTTTGGCAGTTTTCATTATAGTCAGTACATCCAGTATCAAATCCTGATGTTTTAAATAGTACAGGTCATGCTCCAGTTTTTCTTTTTGCATCTTCCACACTCTCACCATAGGGATACATAACTTGTGCCCATCCTGTTATTCCTGGTTTTATCATATGCCTGAGGTTGTAATAAGGTATCTTTTCCTTGTGTTCCTCCACAAGAGAGATCCCATTCAGGTCTTGGACCGACAAAGCTCATTGTCCCCTTCATGATGCAGAAAAGCTGAGGGAAGTTCATCAATTCTTGTTTTTCTCATAATTTTCCCAAATCTTGTTATTCTGTCATCATTGTCTAAAGTGTATTTGGGATATTTTTTCATCATGTATTTCATACTTCTGAATTTATATATTTTAAATTTCTTACCATTTTCTCCTACACAGTACCTGTTTAAATATAATAGGACCTTTTAGACTCAATTTTTTTATTATTGCCTGCAATTAACGCAATAGGACTGGCAAGAACCATCAGTATAGCCGCAATTATTAGATCAAGTCCTCTTTTTATATTCCACTGGCTTTCATTATTCAATATATCAAAAGCCATTTGATTCAAGCAGCCATTCTTCATTAATCTGGTCAATATCTATTTTTCTGGATACTTTCGTTAAATTCCTTATAACCAATACCTTCAATCCATTTATTTTTAAATCAAAAGTCTTTTTAAATAAACTGCAAAAGACGGATCTTTTATATTTTTAACTATTACCAGCATATTTATTTTCTTTTCCTCTATAATTCTTTTCCATTTCATCATATCTTCCAGAAGATATTTTCGTTGCCCTGCTTCTATTGTTGGAAATATATCCGACATAGTTATAGTCAGATCGTTAATTAAATCTTCCTGTACATTATTCACAATGTGATTTGAACCAAATACGAGAACATTATTTTTTTCTTTACATATTTTAAGCACGTCAGTCTTCAAATATAGTCTGAAATAAAAAGATTACCAAAAATTAAAAATATATCCCAATCCTTCAAAAACAGAAATATTATGGTAGAAAAGACAAAGTCTATGCCAAAATTTATAAATACATCCTTTAGTCTGAATCTTTCCGCATAAAAATCCAGCTGTCCAAAACAAAAATTTACAAAATATAAAGATTATGAATAGAAGTTCGTTAAATACTTTTATCGTATAGTCATATTTTTAGTAGAAAACCTACAGTACAAAATAAAATCAATATATAAAAACATCTTTATTCCATTCTTTTTATTTAATCCCATAAACGCTCTTTTCAAAAAGAAACTATTCTAAATTATAATTGTTTTATTATACCATTTTTTTATGTTATTTACAACACTATTGAGAATCAAAATATTACATTTGTTTTTAATAAAGAATGAATCTCCAGATACCACTCCTATATTTTTCAATTAATTTTTTTCAGATATTCCTTCGCTTTCATCATTCAACTCAGGATGTCTCAGCCCAAATTCCACATTTGCTATAAACATTCTAACTTATCTCCTGTATCATATCTCAATCCGTCAAAATTATATGCATATAGCTATTCCTAGATTCTTCATTTTAAAGTATGGCATCCGTAAGCTGTATTTCTCACACCCTTTTCCCAGCTTTGTTTCCTTCAGATATTTAAATATTTCAGGTTCCAGAACATATCTTCCAAGTGCAGCGTCACTTGGAAGATATGTTCCTGAGTAATAATATCTGGTCGCTCAGCGTGAGCGGGCTCTCACTATAAAAAAGAAAGTCAGGGAATAAACATAATGCATATGTTACAGACAGACCAGATACGGAATGAGATTAAGTTAACAAATAATGAACTGGGCTGAACATCCTGATGAAGGATAAAACGAAGAATGTGAAGAGTGTTGAAAAACCTGGGAGTGTGAGATTCGTTAACGGCCAAACAATGTAATGTTGATTCTCCATGTTAAATAACATGTGGTATGGCAGGCAATTGTTGGTAATTTCTTTGAAAAGGCGTTATGGGATAAACAAAGGTGGAATAAAGATGTTTATGATTTATTGCTGTATGGTTTTCTGCACTAAAAAAGCCTTGACCATACGATGAAATGTTTAACGAACTTCATGATGCGCTGAATTTTGTTTTGAACAGCTGGTTTGTGGAAGACCAGACAGGGCTGTTGTTATAAATTACGGCATGAACTACCGTAATGTTTTGGTTGAGACCTGTTGTTTTAGTAATCTTCGGCCAGACTATTCAAGCGACGTGTAAATATGGCGTGTCTCGCTGTTGGTTCATCGTATGAAATAACGGGAAGGAACGGTCAATGATCGAACCTGTCGGTGCTCTTCGGCAATGAAACGAGCAGCTCGCAGAAAGGCAGTGGTGGAAAGAGCTATGAGAAAGAAATGAACAGTGGCAAAATATAAAGATCCGTCTTTACGTTTGTTAAAAGACACGACAAAAAATAAATGGATGATATTATGAAATTGTTAATATCGAAAAAATGAATGTGGTAACTGTGAATAAATGGCGAATGAAACCGGCGAGAATGGGCGGTCTGGCGTGCGGCTATGCGACAGTTCTTCGCCGGTCTGGTGCGGCGGCGTAATAAATTGATCTGAATCTGACGGGCCATACTCAGAAAATAGTGAAAATTCGTCTCTGCGGTCGAAACAATACGCGATGGCGTATCAAGCCGCGAACTGATGACAGGCTCTTTGGGCTGAGAAGATGCTCGGAAAAAAACAATTGATCGAACTGTCGTCGGGCTGGTAAACCTGAAAGAATATATTAACCTCGGTCAGGGGACTGTTGGGATGAGCACAAGTGTGGTGGTGTGTCAAAGGCTGAGTGTGACTGCAGGCATCAGGATTGTTACTGAATGTACTGACTGTAATGAAACTGCTGGTCTGCTGGTGAGAGCAGTGGTAAATTTGAAATGTCAGGAGGATATGAGGGATGACTGCAAGGGAGAAAGACAGACATCCTCCCTGTCGATTCAAACAGCGCAGCCTGACCTGGTAATGATTGATAATCGCGCTGCCAGGCCGCAATTTCGGCAGAAAGGATCTACCGGTGCAAGGTAACAGAATGACGACAGGCTCAGACCGCTGGAACAAGTTCAGGATAACCAGGCGATGCAGCTGCTTCATGTGGGAAGGGAGCCATGGGGAGACTGTGTAGCAGATGTGTTTTGTGGAGGTGGTGGACTTCTGGAGGAAATAGGTGGTGAGCAACGTGTTTGGTGTCTGCTGAATCTGGAAACGTGGCGTGGTTGAGTAGGCCAGGCAACTACGCGGCGTCGTCAGGGTAATACTGACCAGTTCTATGACAACCTGATTGAGCCAAAATAGTCCTCGGCAGAGGCGAGGCAATGACCGATGACGAATGTCTGAGGCTGGGAGGTGTCTGGTTGTCTGGCTGTGAGCGTGCCTGGGCTGATGGCAGTGGAAAGACCATTCTGCGTGTGAGGTGTAAAGGTTGGATGTCAGGCTGGAAGAAAATGGAAGAAACAAGGTAGTGGGTGTCGATATTATGGTGATAACAAAAAGGTAAATGTAAATAAGGAAAATGACTGTGTGTGGCGGGGAGAGGAAGACTGACTAAAGTGGGATAGATTCGCCGTGTTGCATCAACGGCGATAAATCATGATTCGGCAGCCGTCGGCGTTAAGACATGGGTCGGTGAAAATGTTGTTACAAATGAACGTGAATATGAGTGGTGGGCAGCGAAATTAAAGCGGTGAACCTGTGCTAAAATACGGCTCGCTGCCAGCGACGGTCTGTGGGCGTCTGACCGTGATAGTTTTGCCAGCGATCGTGATAGGGGTGTGGTGATATCAAAACAACACAGATGGTGGCGGGATGTCGGCAACAACAAAGTCTTGCCAGTATCAGGCGATCTCGGGCGTTACGAGGGAGTTTCTTCGCCCGGCTGCGGAAATGTTTGTGATATTGGGTTGACGGGCGTCTGGCATCGGACGTTGTGGTGGATCTGTTTATGGAAGGTATCCAGCAGTTGGATGATTTTCAGGCGACCTGGTTATGGGGATTGAAATTGCGGAGTTCAGTGGAACAGGTGATTGTGAAAATTGAAGGATTTTATGAGTACCGTCGGGATCAATGAACTGCGGTGTTAACAGGCGTGTGCTGGTCAGGGGGCGGATGGGACTGATGGGCTGGTGTCGTAGAAATTGAAAATGACGGAGACGAAATATGAGAACTGGGCTGATTCAGAACAGACTAATACAATAGGATGAAAGACTATGTGGTGGACTGAGATGCGGTCACAATTGCTGACCATGTGCAGGAGGCTAAAAGATGATTAACTGATTAAAATATGTCGTGGGTGTGGTGGGTTTGATGGTGGTGGTGGGCGTTTAACAGGTGCATCAGGTATAGGGCGGTTGGTCGTGTGGTCATATGGTTTTGCTGTTACTGAAAAATCGGATATCGTCTTCGGCAGGTGTTCAACGGATGAAAACTGATAGAATATAAATATCGACCAAATGTTCGCAATACGCCGAGATACTCGTGATAATTTATAATGTAAGCATCGCTGGTACTAAATGACGCAAATACTGTGACAATGAGCAGGTAGTGACCGCGGCAGTGTTCATGAATCCAGAAATGAAACGGAAGATCTGCTGTGTTCGCTGATGGCAAATATTTGAATATAAGGATAATTTGAAATTATTATCAAGACCATTGCTATGAGGAGTTGTTAAAATCAGACTGGTCTAAATTAATTAAGTTGTTGCAAATAAAGAAAACTTTCTGTAAGTGTCATCTTGGTATGAGCGTGTGCGGAAGTTGCTGCGGAACCTGGCCAGGCGGGTACGATGTTCTTGTTCGAGATGCAAGTGATTGACCTGATACTCGAAAATGACATCATTAAACCTGGTGGGGCTAAGGCCTGATGGCGTGATTTGAAATGGGAGATGACAAGACCAGCGGGACATGAACGATAATCTCAAGTGTGGATATATTATAAAATATTGAATTATAAAATAAATAGGTCAGGAGGATAAATTGTAACGTTGTGTTTGGGGCAACAGACGAGATGAATCATGCTGGGATTGGAAAAGGATAATGATATGCAGATGGTGGAAGAGAATGTGCTTTGAATGGGGTTATGAAAGATGAAGAATAAAATTGCTGTAATGCGGATATGTTGGATTGGTTCGTTGGTAAGCTCTGTGGGCTGAAGCTGATGGTGTAACCGGCTGATCGTTCAGGAACGGGTGGCCAGGGCAGCGGTGTTGATGGATGGTGCGTCAGGCGCTGGGCGCAGTGACAGTGAGCAGTGAACTGTCGGGCGTGAGGTGGTGTTTGGACAGGTCAGGCAATTCTCAGGCATCAGACACACTGCCCCCTGGAAATCCATGGTGCAAATGTAGTCATAACAGGTGAGAGAGATGTGATGTGTGTGTTCTGGGATGCTGTTCGCTCAGTCGAGGAGACGTTACTGAAGTCGGATCACAGTCAGACCTGGGAATCAGGTGGGGTTCGAGATGTGGAACAGGCTGGATGGACTGAGGACATCTGGGTGTGTAAGCAGTGTGGGGTGAAAGCAGACGATGGTGGTTAGGGGCTAATGAGAGAAGCTTTCAAATATGGACTGTGTGGGAAGGTCGAGATAATGAGGCAGTGGATCTTCAGGCTGGGAAAAACCAGTAAAAATATTCGTGGCCCTGCAAGTGCTGGGTGAAATCAGCTAAAAATATAAACGGAGAATAATTGCTGGGTGGATGAAGAATAATGAGGTTGAAAAAATAAGTGAATAGTTGGTTTTATGATAATTAAGGTAGTGGGCGTGTCGGTTGAATGGTTGTTCGTCTGTGCGTGCGAGAAAGGAGATGCGCGTGCTGGGCAATTGAAAGAATGGGCACTATGTGGTGAGATGGGTTACTACGAAATGAAATCAGAGGCCAAATTAACGAGTGTGATGTCAGATGCATATATTAAGCGTTACAACTGAAATAATATTCCA
>BNJU01003313.1_pt1 | contig 38859 bp, 62 predicted proteins | sample 8539281 | NCBI WGS metagenome assembly BNJU01 (sample SAMD00202456, study PRJDB9452) | human saliva metagenome | isolation source: human saliva | place: Japan
ATGTACCGTCCCATACTTTAGTCCGAAAATATCCTGACTTTGTTTTCGTGTATTTAGCCTTTGCCATATTGCACCTCCTTAAATTTGGGTATAAAAATAACACCTGTTGCAAGGTGCTACAACACATGGTACAATATAGCTTGTTGAGGGCATATCGGTGTGAGTAGTAACTTGCAGAGGTATGTTTGGCCATCTGGTTATCCGGGTGGCTTTTTTTAATTAGTTTCAGAGTTTAAAATTCATTTGTCTCATAAAGTAAAATAGATTTTTACACTTTACTCCAAAATTTTTTGCTACATCTGGGAGTTTTGCATTTCTTGATGGATTTTTTGTCGAAAGCCCAGAACCAACTGGAGTTTCCTCAGTGATTATAGTAGCGTTTAGATCCATTGCAACGGCAATTAGCCATGGATCAGCAACGTATTCTTGTGACCAATTTCTAAGTGCTTCATCTTTATATAAACCACAGCTTTGTACATAGTTAAGTACTTTTCCATAATTTACAAGAATAGATGATGTTCTTGTCGACCGTGGTTTAAAGTTGTTCAGATTTTTTATCCAAGTAGATAATTCATCCTCCATCTTTGAAACCTCCTTAAAAACGACATCTAAAACTACTACATTATCAAGTTGTAGAGATGTAGCTAATTGTTGCCAATATCCGGGCGCAAAATCAAATGAATAATAAAGTCTATAAGGTGTAATGAAAGTATTTGAGTCAAGTAAAAATATTTCCGACATTAAACAATACCCGCCTTTCTAACAAGTTCATGAAAGGTTTTTCCGTTAGTGTTTGTAAGGCGATAAACATCTCTATATTGATTTCTTCCGCTTTGTACGCCAGAATACATTGCTTGAATAACCTTTCTATCCCATTTGGTGGCAAGTGTTCTATAAAAATCACCACCTCCAGATATTTTCTCTTGTTTCTGATTTAGCATTGCTTCAAATTGTCCTTTAAACAGATTTAATAACCTATTAAACTCGGCTTTTTCTATTCTACGGGTGTTAAATGCTTTTATGAGCAGTGTAAAACTACTGCATATAAATTTTTTTTCGAGCTCATAAATAATTGTTTCATTACTTCCAGTTTGTCTGGACCATTCATCTATAAAAATAGAATCAGGAACTAAAATTTCAGCTGCCACCGCATTGCAGAATTGTTCTTCTTTACTGACTTTCTGAGATAATCCATATACATCATTATAAAAATTATCTTTACCTATCCAAACATGTACTAATTCATGCAATAAAGAGAATAATTTCCCGTTATCTGCATCTCTTGAATTGATAAAAATTAGTGGTGCATATGGATCTGTTAGGGCAAATGCTCTAAACTCGGATACATTAAGAGGACGGTGCGTATTATTACCAACTATACCGTTCATCATAACAATAACGCCAATGTCGGCAATAGTATTACGCAGGCTGTTAAATGCCTCTCTTGCATTTCTAAAATCTTCAAACCAATTCAGGTTCAAGTTTAATTCTTTTCTAATAGTTTTGGCCGTATGTATAACATCATCAGTTGTTTTTACACTCCCAACGAATACATACTCAGATGCTCCATTGTCCCTATTGTATTCTGACATCCATTCTTGCACGCTAGACATCAAATCAACAGTATCTATTAAGTCTCTACTTGGATTATGAATGCTGATACTGTCAACTGTACGAAAATCAACTATCTTACACTCTTCCACTGGAGGTTTATCCAAGAAGAAATAACCGAAAGGAATGTTTATATTCTTACTTACAGTTTCAATTTGACTGAAAGTAGGTTCCTTTTCTCCGGATATCCATTTTTTTATTAAATCTATCACAGAACTACCAACATTGCCTTGCTGGGCTTTGCATCAACCAGTTTAATATTGTTGGATTTACTTTTACGGAAACACTTGGCATTAAAACACCTCCTTTCTTTTTAGCTGCAAAACACCACCATGCTACTCCATGTAAAGAAAAATCATAATTGACAAATATAATTCCCTTATCGCTACCTTAAATAGTGCGTCAAGGAGGTATTTAGGTGGATGGAGAGTATAAAAAATCTCTAGGTTCGGCTTTGTCCTGATACTGGGAGCGTACTGCTAGAGATTACTTATCCTTAACTGATAAGGTTTTCGCACCTCTAGGGTAGCATAATTAATGTTAAAAATCAAATACTTACTATTTTCCCGACTTCAGGAATATAGTGAATAATAAAAAATTAATATTATAAAACTTGACAAAACAATGTGTAAAACATAAAATATAATCATAGATAACTTGTGAAGGATTAACACTGGGTTCCTGAATTGGAGTAGGCTTAATGCTTAGAATTCCTATGTGCCTGGGGTTATCTTTTTTGTTTATTCTCAAGCTTTTTCTGCTCTTTTTCTATCTGTTTAATACTCTTATCAGGTGTAGGTAAATCCTCCGGCATTGTTCCGCCAAGATCCTTTATAGTATCTCGTACTTTCTTACCGACTTCAAAATGCGTTTGATTTGCATTTTTCTTACCTTGTATATTTTCACGCCTTAATTTAGCTTCAGTTTGTGTAGCTCTAAAAAGATTGGCTGCAAGTTCTTCATAGCCCATGTGATCAAGTATCTGTTGGCTCTTTTTAAGGCCTTTGCGTTTATGTATATCTGAAGCCTTAAGGCCACCATATAAACCTTGATAGCCGTAATTTTGAAATACTGCATAATCAAGAGAGGTTTCAACGCCCGCATCTTTTGCAGCAGCTACAAGCTGTTTATTATGCTCTGCCATTTCTTTACGAATGGCAAGTCTTTTCTGATCATCAGTAAGATTTTCGTAGTTGTCTATTAGTTCCTGTTGCCTTGTTTACTGCAAAATATGTTTGTCCAAGAGCAATGACTTCTTTTCTGCTATCACCATTCATCACAATGAGATAGCAAGCGTATCTGGATAACACAATATCTTGTATCTTTCTATCGGCCACCCCAAGATGTACTATTTTGTCTACGTCGACAAAATGGTCGTTAGCATTGTTGGTGCTTTGAGAACAGGCAGTCTTCGCCTTTTCAATAACACCGTAAAATTTACGCCACTCGGTATATTCAAGAACTTTCTGAAACTCTCTTGCATACCAAAACTCTTGTCCGTATTCGTTTATGTGCTTAATACTTTCGAATACTTCTTCCGTATAATTATTATTCATTTATCCCACCCTTTATAAATAAAAATTAAACCTTCCCTCTAAGCCCCCTTACATCACCTTCAACCTAATTGCAGCAAAACGTAATAAAAGTTATTAAGATGCAAGTATATCCAAATTCTTTTCAGAGTTTCTCTCACTCCATAATATAGGAGTGGCCTCATAGTTGGAAATAGCTGTTAAAATGTTTTCCGGAATTTTATTTTCATCATTTAAAAGTAATATATACTGAGAATTTTCGCTTCTCGTTTTTTTTTTTGTGTCAACCCATGAGAATAGAGAACTATCTATAGTAGCTCTACTAGGAGTGTTAATAGCATTACACAACCTCTCAGGGTGTCTTTTTGATGGACTGAATGCAAAATCATAGACGTGATCAAAGCCGGTACCGCCGGAAAACTTCACGTTCTTAAGACAATAAATATCTCGTTGAGTGAAGAACTCACTTATATCATCTATAAAAGTGGATGTCGAATGTGCCGGGAGATTAGAAAATATATTATCTAATCTTAACATTGCTTGGATAAACATATGCATCCGTTGTTCAGGATTATGTGCAGAAGCTTCAGCAACAAGGCAAGTCTTATCCTCTAAAGTTATACCAAACTGAGCAATAGTGCTTTTTATCTGCTGAATACGCTTTGATGTTAAATTCAACCCTCTTTGAACGAGGGAATTTATAGTAAAACCATCATCTGTGAAGTAGACTTTATTATTTTCAAATTTAACATATAACTGCATAAAGTCATTCTGACTATCCAAAAATGGAGAGTTGATTTCATAGTACTCACCTATTTTCGTAGCATTGGCTTGCTCCTTTAACCAATCGAAGTACTGATTCATTAAATTATTTATTCTATCCATATATATTCCCTCCTTTCATTCTGTTTATAAATTAAAAAGATACTTGTTCTGTCATTTTGGGCTTCTCAATTACATGAAACTCCTCTAAAAAAATAGCAATGTGTTTTTAACAAAAATCACTATCAGTAATATTTACTGCAGGATATGCATAGTTTCGTCCATATTCTTCAGTATATATATGCCAGTGAGGTCCCTTAATAATTTGCCCATCAGGATTCATATGCTTTGCTGTAGATGAAGTATCTAAAGAAAGTAATACAGTATTATTTCTTTTAATTAGTGCAGTAAAATTACCTTTATTAGGATTTATTTTACCACGATAAAGAGATATTGAAAATATATGTTTCTTTGTTCTACCTTGCACATCAAACCTAATATTTGTCCCTTTCGATGGCAAATGAATCTCTTTCTCAATAGTTTTCTTTAGCATCTTAATGAGTTGTTCTGCTTCTTGTGTTGTTAATTTTTTCATCAAAACTTCCCTCTAAGCTCCCCTTACACCACTTTCGACCTGATTGCAGTCGGCCTTGTCAAAATCTCTTCGTAAAATGTGCTTAATCTCATGCAATTTGGTCTTTTTATTCGTATCTGCAGACAAGGCAGGGTTAAGAACCACTGTATAATATCCGTCATCTTCCATGACAAAGCCCTTGACCTTGGGAGGTATGCCGGGAAGATATACATATCTGCAGTTATCATTAGTCAATCCATACTTTTTCATCTAACCCCTTTATTTTTTAAATTTATCTATAATTGTCTTTACCATTTCTAAGTCGTCAGCTGATACGTCTTTCGCAGCGTCAAATAATATCTTGTATTCAGGATTTTTAAAAAGGAACTGAGCAAGCTCTTTAGCGTCCTCGTTTATATAGTATGAGCTATCATGCTCAGGTTCAGGCTTGTCCTCCAGTAAATCTGACTTGTTTATGCCGAAGTAGTCGGCTAAGGCTTGTACCTTATCCATTCTAGGCATCCTAGTGCCATTTATCCAAGTTGATATCGCAGACTTATTTATGCCCAAATCATTTATGATGTCAGCCTGTTTCTTATTGCATATTTCCATGTATTTATTCAAATTTCTTGCGAATATTCTCCTGTAATCTTCATCAGACATTTGTAAGTCTCCTTTCTTATTTATATGACTCTAAGATAGCACAAAAGTAGAGGAAAATCAATAAAAATTCTACTTTTTATAGAAAAATTGTTGACATTCTACTTTAAGTAGATTATGATAATAATGCAAGAACTTGGAAAGGGGGAAAGCAAAGATGGATACAATCCAAATATCGTTAAAGGCCGCAAGGGTAAATGCAGGATTAACTCAGGTAGAAGCGGCAAAAAAGATTGGAAAGTCGCCAAATACAATAATATTGTGGGAGAATGGCACGATTGCACCGGATAGAGCTAACTTATATCTGTTAGCTGGGATATATGGCATCCCAGTAGATAATATTTTTTTGCCTAGAGTTTCTACTAATAGTAGAGAATAAGCGGCTTAAAAAGGGAGGTGATACAAATGGATATCTTAGTAAAGATAGAAGTTAATGAGAGTTTAGAGCCTGTGGTAAGTGGCAGAGAGTTGCACAAGCAGTTGGAAGTGCAAAGCAACTATACGACATGGTTCAAACGAATGTGCGAGTATGGTTTTTCTGAAAATGGAGATTATGTGGCTGTATTCCAAAATTGGAAGACAGCTCAAGGCAATGAAACGCAACAGATCGACCACCTAATCAAGCTCGATATGGCAAAGGAAATCTGCATGATTCAAAGAACTGAAAGAGGTAAGCAGGCAAGGCAGTATTTCATTCAGGTAGAGAAGGACTATAACAGCCCAGAGAAGATAATGGCGAGGGCGTTAAGGATAGCAGAGCAGGAACTTAGTACTTTACGACTTGAAAGCAAAATCAAAGACCAGCAAATAGCAGAGCTGACGCCAAAGGCTACATATTACGATTTGATTTTACAGTGCAAAGACCTTTTATCGGTGACAGAGATTGCAAAAGACTACGGAATGAGTGCGACAGGATTCAATAAAATGCTGTATGAGTTCGGCATTCAATATAAGCAGAGCGGTGTGTGGTTTTTGTATGCAAAGTATCAAAGCGAAGGCTACACGCAGACAAAGACGCAAAACTACAATAAGCCAGATGGCAGTCAGGGAGCAAGGACTCATATGTACTGGACGCAAAGGGACGATTATTCTTGTATGATTTCCTTAAATCAAAGGGGATACTGCCGTTGATAGAAAAGGTAGGTTAGGAGGGAAGATGGAATTACAAAAACTCACGATTGGAGATAACAAGCTATATCTTGATGGAGTGGAAATTAAGAATATCAAGGAATTTACATTAAAAAGCCCCGCCATGGCTGAAGCGGAGCTGAATATAACGGTATATGTTACTGTAGGCCAAGACCCTTGTGAACAAGAATAGGAGGTTAATATGGAATTTCCGAAACAAATAATGAAAATGTCAGAACTTAAAAAGCTTGGATTTCCGATACCGCTACTGATGGAGGCCTACAGAGATCCGAAGCAGAACTTTGCTACAAAGGTAAATCCGGAAAAACCAAATTCAACGATAATCTTTGACACAGTCGGCTTTGATAAGTGGATAGCAAAGAGGATAAAAATGCAAACAGCCGAGTTTGCAAGTCAGAGGAGAAGGCCTGCAAATGGAGCAGGGTGGAAGATAGTAAGAGAGGTAGGATAAATGGAGAGGTCTATCAGGATTAAGAGGATTGAGAGAGGGTAACTAGATGAGACTAAGCGATTTTTATGATGAGCCGTTAGAGAAAAGAGATAAGAAAATGAGGAATCAGTTGAGCTATGTGGAGTATGAAGAAATCGAAAAGAGCAGGCTTGAGGAGCTTGAGGATGCGGAAGAGGAGCTTGAGGAGTTGGAGGACAGGGTTACGCTCGTAAAAAACACACTGTTTTTCATCTTTGTCTTTGCAATGGGTGTGGCCTTAGGGCTGCACCTATAAAAAAGGAGGTAAAAAAATGGGAAAAAAATTGGCAGTTAGTCATGCATTAAATCTCTCGGCTAGAAAAATCAGATTTTTGGAAGCGGTAAAAGATGTTTTTGAAAGCTTTGAAACGCACACTTTGAAAAGCGTTAGCTGGGTTGGAAGCGAGCTGAGAATTGAGCTTGAAAACGGAGCAGTAAAAGTGATCAAAGATGTGGAGTGTATGTCACTTGTAGATATCGCACTAGAAATCTTTGTATACGCACCTGTTGACTTACAAAAAAATCAGAAATGGATTTATGCCTTAGAATGGCTAAATCTTGAGAGAGACGAAGCATTGACGCTAAGTGAAACACCTGTTATTCCAGCGTGGTATATCATAGATGCTCTTTTAGATGCAAAGGAGGAAGAAATGGAAATTTTTGAGGAGCCTTGGAAGGCCGAAGAACGCAGGCAGGCAGAATATGAAAGAAAGCGTGCAAAATTGCCATGTTGTGATAGATGTGGCTTACCACTGGACGGAGAAGATTATTGGGAAATCTTTGATGAGAAGTGGTGCGAAAATTGTGTAGATGCTTGCAGAAAAAGTACAGATGAGTTTTGGGAGGAGTAAACGAAATGGATGAGGTAGTAGTACAAGAGCAGAGGAACTTTCCGAAAGAGGTTTTTTCAGACCCAGAGTCTTTTAGAAATTTGTATAAAATTGGAAACCTATTTGCTCAGTCGCAATTAGTTCCACAGGCGTACCAGGGCAAGGCGATGGACTGCACAATAGCTGTTGATATGGCTAATCGCATGGGGGTAAGTCCAATGTTCGTGATGCAGAATTTGTATGTTGTCAAAGGCAAACCATCGTGGAGTGGCCAAGCTTGTATGTCAATGATTCAAGCAAGTGGGCACTTCAAAAATGTGTTGCCAGTGTACACTGGTGAAAAAGGCTCTGATAACCGAGGATGCTTTATAAAAGCAATTAGGGTAAGTGATGGCGAAGAGGTGGCAGGAACAGAAATAACGGTACAAATGGCAAAAGCTGAGGGCTGGAGTAGCAACAAGAAGTGGGTGACGATGACAGATCAGATGCTCGCTTATCGAGCAGCAGCATTTTTTGCTAGAGTTTACATTCCAAGTTCGCTTATGGGATGTGCTGTTGAAGGAGAAGTGGAGGATGGTACTCAAGCAAAATCAAAAGTTGTAGATCCATTCGAAAAAAAGAAGGTGAAAAATGATATTGACAGCTGAGAATTATTATTCCAGTGAGGCGGACAGAGAATATCTGTCTGTCTCGCAATACAAAAGTTTTTGCGGATCACTTGCACATGATGGTTGCGAAGCAAAAGCGATGTCACAGTTAATGGAAAGCTGGATAGAAGAGAAGAGCACGCCATTTCTAGTTGGCGGCTATGTTGATGCCTATTTTGAAGGCACTCTGGACACTTTCAAGAGTCAAAATCAAGAAATTTTCACAGCAAAAGGGAGTCTGAAATCAGACTACAAACAGGCTGAAAGGATTATCCAGCGTGCGGAGGCGGATGCCTATTTTATGAAGTTTTTAAGTGGGCAGAAGCAAGTAATTATGACTGGAGAAATCGCAGAAGCACAGTGGAAAATAAAGATGGATTCTTATTTGCCTGGCGTTTTGATAGCAGATTTAAAAGTGATGAAATCACTTTCAGAACATACATATATTAAAGGCTTTGGGCAAGTGGAGTTTGTAAGGGCGTGGGGTTATGACATTCAAGGTGCTATATATCAAGAAATTGTAAGGCAAAACACTGGTGAAAAGCTGCCATTTTACATTGCAGCTTTGAGTAAAGAAAAAGAACCAGATATCAAAATAATTTATCTGGATGATGATTTGCTTGATGAGCGATTGCGAGAAGTTAAAGAAAATGTGCACCACATTCTTGATGTCAAAGAGGGCAGAATTAAGCCGACAAGGTGTGAAAAATGCGATTACTGTAAACGCACAAGAAAACTCACAGCACCAGTACATTATTTAGAGTTGTAAGGAGGTTATATATGAATTCAGTACAATTGGTTGGGAGATTTACAAAAGATCCAGAAATCAGATATGCAAGTACCAGTGGAATTGCAGTTGTGCATTTCACTTTGGCAGTAGAAAGAAAGATTGCTAGAGATGAAGAGCAAAGTGCAGACTTTATCTCTTGTGTAGCATTTGGCAAGACGGCAGAGTTTATCGAAAAGTATTTCTCTAAAGGGCAGAGGATCGGATTGAACGGACACATTCAAACAGGCTCGTACACCAATAAGGACGGGCAAAAGGTCTATACAACGGATGTGCTTGTAGAAAATTGCGAGTTCGTAGAGAAAAAGCAAGACAGCCCTACTCCTGCTGCTTATATGGCTACAAACCAAGAAACACCGTTTGATACAAAATTTACGGACGGCGTAGATGACCTTCCGTTCAACTAGGAGACTTATGCAGATTCAAATTGACAGTAGAGAAAAGGCTAGAGCCATCAAAAAGATTGTCGATGAGTTCGATAAGCAAGGTATACAGCACTTTATTTCTAAACTTTATGTTGGCGATTATATGTCCTATGACAATCCTAGGCTCGTGGTTGACCGTAAGCAAGGTTTAAGTGAAGTATGTAGTAATTTATGCCAGCAACACGAAAGACTGCGAAATGAGGCACTAAGAGCGTCAGAGGCAGGCATTAAGATAATCTTCTTGGTTGAACATGGAGGTGGCATCACTTCGCTTGAGGATGTCGCACGGTGGAAAAATCCTAGAGGCTTTAAAAGAGTCCGCACGGACACTGGTACTTGGCACACAATCAAAACAAAAGCCATTACTGGTGAGACCTTAGCAAAGGCGATGAAGACCTTCGCCAGCAGGTATGGTGTCGAATGGCAGTTCTGCACGAAGGCACAGACTGGAAAGCGTATCATTGAAATTCTTGGTAATTCTCTCAATTAAAGGATTACATATTGTTTGGATAATGTGCCACGAGACAATTGAATAACCATTGGCAGTGGTGACTTCTGCTGATGGTGCCAAAGAAAGAGGCAAAAGATGAGATTAAGTAATTATAAAGAGATTGATACATTTAAGCTCATTTCTGGAAAATGGGGAGTACTCTTTGATGGTAAGACTTATGCAAAATTCGAAACAGAAAAGCAAGCTGATGACTGTATGATAATTTTAGCTATGAATTTGAGAAAAGAAAAAGAAAGGAGGGAAAGTAATGGCAGAACGCAGGATGTTTTCTAAGCGAATCATTGAGTCTGCACGCTTTTTACGAATGCCAGCGAGTTCAAGACTTCTGTATTTTGACCTTGGAATGCGTGCTGATGATGACGGAGTCGTGGAGGCCTATACAGTAATTCGAGCAACTGGAGCTACTGAAGACGACTTCAAGATTCTTGTTGCAAAAAATTTCTTAAAAGTACTAAACGAAGACCTGGTTTCGTATATCACAGACTGGAGTGAGAACAATAGAATACGCCCAGATAGAAAAATAGACTCAATTTATAAAGGTCTTTTGATCCAAGTTTTACCAGATGTAGAGCTTATCGAGAAGCGTGAGAGAGCTGACCATAAAACCTCTAAAATTACTTATAGCGTTCAAAATGTTGATGAAAAAGCGGTTAATACTGAACAAAAAAAATTTAGCTGTATGGATTGGACAACCAACGGACAACCAACGGACAACCAGCGGACAACCAATGGACCGCATAGGATAGGTAAGGATAGGATAGGTAAGGATAGGATAGGTAAGAGTAGTATAGGAGAGGGGAGTGTAGAGGGGGGACGAACGAACAAGTTCGTTCTCTGTGAGGCTGACGCCTCACGAATTATTCACTCGTGGAACGCTCTTGGGGTGTCATCTGTAAAGAGCATCACCAACAGCCGATTAACACTAGTGAAAGCACGCATAGAAAATTATGGCTTGGATGCTTTCATAGAGACAGTGAAGAGTATCAAGCAATGCCCATTTTTACTTGGTCAAAACGAAAGAGGATGGGTAATTACTTTCGATTGGTTTATTAAGCCAAGCAACTTCGCCAAAGTGTCAGAGGGCAATTACAAGCCCAGGGTGACACAATCTGTAATACAGCGGACGAAAAAAACAGCAAGTAGTAACTTCACAGAGCGAAAAAAACGATATTGATGCTGAGGCACTACAAAAAGTTGCAAAACAATTTGGCGTAAGCAAAGATGAAGAATAGAATTAAATACTGTTTTGACGCACGACAGTACGGTTTAAATCAAGTTTTATATCTCTAGTGTATTTTTTATAGTGCAAAGGAATAAAAACAGTTTAAAAGCGTTTTGAAGTGTAAAAAGGGAAGGAGAGGAATATGTCAAGTGATTTGAGCAAGCTAAAAGACCATATCAAGATTGGAGATATGGTTAACTACAAAAGATTTGGTACGAATGAAAGAAAAAAGAGCGGTTACGATATTGTGCCGTGTCGAGTAAGAAAAAAGCTGAAGTACATCATGATACTTGAGCCAATCGGAAATCAAAATGCACAGATTAAATCTTATACAGCGAGATATGCAGAATTGGTGGAAAGCGAGGAAGACTAATGAGTTTGGGGTTTGGGGCGTTAGTAAAAAAAAATAGAGAAGAAAAGGAGTTAAGTATGGGGCTATTTGCAGATATGGCAGGGCTTACAAAGTCAAGTCTTCGATTCACAGAAATCGAAAGAACGAAACCACATTTTAGTGCGATAGTAAAGATTTGTGATGCTTTCAACATTGATGTTGTTGATTTCCTTGAAGAAAAATCACAAAGCAAGGAAATTTATAAATACAGCTTGAAAAAAGCATATTTGAGCATCTTATCTTCAATGCCCGATGCTTTACAAGCAAATAGGGCACTAAATTATCTTTACAGAAAACCATCTGAACTTGATGTTGGTCTTAGACTTTTAGAGTCTGATGCAGAAGTTTTTGGATTATCTTTGACAGAGTTTCTTAAGCGAGGTCGAATTTATGAAAAATAATTTTGTTGACAAAGAAATTCTTGATCAGTACATTGACGCTTGCACACTTCTTAAAGAGATTGAGCAAGAAGTGAAAAAGTTGGAGAAAGAAAAATGCAAGATAGAAAAAGACAAGGTGTTTGGGAGTAATCATGATTTCCCGTATCAACAACGGAGCTTTTCGATCGAAGGCGTTGTAGAACAGAAGAGTAATGCACTCGAACGAAAAAGAAAAGTGCTGCAAAAGCAAAGAGCACAAGCGGAAGAAATCAAATTGCTCGTTGAAGAATGGATTCCTACGCTACCGCTACGAACACAGCGAATAGTAAGATTGAGATTTGTTGACGGATTGTCGTGGAGAGATGTAGCAAGAAAAATTGATAGAAGAGCAACAGCGGACAGTATTAGAATTGAATTGCAAAGATTTTTAGAAAAAAACTAAAGTCGTTCGTTTTGTTCGTGTCAAGTGTGGTATTATGTATGTGTACAAAAAGATAAAGTCTTTTTGATACCTAGTGTACTCGTAACAATGACAGCTGTTATGCAGTACACACTCATGGAATAACCTTTTTACTATAAGTTTGCAACAAAAGAGTCTTCTGTTTTCAGAGACTCTTTTGTTGTGTATTATAAAAACTAAAAGTTGTGGCGTGTTCGTTTTGTTCTGCTATAATAAAAATTGAGAAATTCTTATTTCTCACAGTTGTCTTCATGTTGTCTTCGTAGCATAGTGAAGTCTTACTGACATATAGTTTTCTCTGAATCTAGCAAAAGTACTATGTATATATTTTGTGCTTGTAAATATCATAGTGCCTTTCAAACCCAAACTGCATTTTTGCTATAAAACTTTACGATACATAGTATCTTTGCTAGATAAAACTACACATCACATTTCTCACTAACCTGCCTTTTTTGAAAAAAAGCACTTGAACACAGTTTTGTGTTTGGGTGCTTTTTTCTTAAAAAAATGCTTGACTTTTGCAACACAAAATATATAATATACTTATGTGGTGCAAAAGCGAGGTGATAAAATGAGTCCACGCACAGGTAGACCAACGAATAATCCAAAATCTGAATCTGTGAATGTAAGGTTAGATGCTGAATGTGAAGAAATACTTACAGAGTATTGTAAGCGAGAAAATATAACAAAGGCAGCGGCAATAAGGGTTGGGATTAAAAAGTTGAAGCCTGAAATAAAAAAATAGAAGTAGCTGGTCGATTTGGCGAAAGACAGCTACCTCTATGAGTCGAAAGATTTCTCTTTCTGTAAATATTGTAATACAGATAGAGGTTTCTTTCAAGTACGAAAAATTTGGAAGGAGCTTTTTTGTTATGTCAAAATATAAGGCAAACAATACAATGGAACTATTGGGACATCAATACTGGGCAGGCGGAGAGGCAAGAGAGCAAATAGAAGATGTCATAAGTGCCTACAAGGGTGACTTTGACTTGCTTGCTTTCGCAGTAGATATATTCAATCTTGGATTGATAAACGGAATTAGAAGAGAAAGGAGGAGAAAGGAGGAGAAAGTAATGAATGAGTTACAGATTTTCAAAAATGATGAATTCGGAGAAATTAGGACGGTAGAGATAAGTGGTGAACCTTGGTTTGTGGGCAAGGATGTGGCAGAGGTGCTGGGATATAAAGATACAGCAGACTCAATTAAAAAGCATGTAGATGATGAGGATAAGCTGACAAGGCGTTTCACCGACTCAGGTCAAAGCCGTGAAATGTACATTATCAACGAAAGTGGTCTATATTCGCTTATCTTATCAAGCAAGTTACCGAATGCGAAAGCTTTCAAGAAATGGGTGACCTCAGAAGTTCTTCCATCAATCCGCAAGCACGGCGGTTATATCAGCGGACAGGCAGAGATGAGCCCTGAGGAGTTGATGGCAAGGGCGTTACAAGTGGCACAGAAGACGCTTGAAGAGAGAGAGGCAAGAATAAGCTTGCTAACGGCAGAAAATTCAGTGTTGACCGTTGAGAAACAGATGTTGCAACCGAAAGCGGATTATTTTGACGAACTGGTTGACCGAAACCTATTGACGAACTTTAGAGAGACGGCGAAGCAATTAAGCATTAAGCAAAATGACTTTGTGAACTTCCTACTCGAAAAGAAGTATATTTACAGAGATAAGCGAGGAAAGTTAATGCCATATGCCGATAGAAACACTGGGCTATTTGAGATAAAAGAGTGTTTCAACGAGAAGACACAATGGTGTGGTACACAAACGCTTATCACTCCAAAAGGCCGAGAGACCTTCAGGTTATTATACTTGCAACCTTAGTTTAGATAAAGGCATCTTAGAAAACTCTAAGGTGCTTTTTTAATAGCCGTAATAAAAGTATTTAGTGTATTTTGTTCACAAATTTTCAAAATTATATTGACATATCGGACACGATATATTATAATATAAGAGTAGAAAGGAGGTGAACAGAATGGGGAAACGAAGTTCTCGAAAGAAGAGAAATAAAAAGACTCCCATCAAAATCAATCCTATTGTTAAACAGATTTTGATAGGAGTTGCAACTGGAACACTGGTTCATATACTGGGTAAGTTAATTGACCTAATGTTCTAGTTCGAATGGGGCTTGTTGGTGACAAGTCCCTCTCTAAAAAGAATAACACAAGAACCCATTCGAGTAAAGATGTTAATTGAAGTATTAAAAGTAGTTGCTAAAGTTATGCAAATTGCAGGCATTGTAATCATTGTTGCAAGCTTAGGCAGAGGATTTTGGTATCTTATCACAAAATACTTAGACAACAAAAGGAGAAGGTAATGGCAACGGCACAATCAAAGGCAACAAGAAAGTATGAGGCGAAAGCTGGTTGGATGTCCAAGACCTATAAGCTGAAGCGGGAGGTCGTAGAGAGGTTTGCACAGGCTTGTGAAAAGCAAGGTGTTAGTCAAGCAGGGCAGTTAGCGAGAATGATGGAAGAGTTCATCAAGGAAAGCGAATAGCGAAGTATAGAAAGCACTCTAGCAATAGGGTGCTTTTCTTGTCGCTCTTGAAAGATAAGATTAGAATTTTCAAGGTACTTCTGAGGGGGTGTCCCATATGCGGGGCGAGGAAAGTGCGACATTTTTGGCGATAAAGTATAAAAAAATGTGGCAATTCCTTCCTCTGTCTAGGGAGGGGGTGTGAGCAAAAATGTATGTCAATCAAAAAGAGTTGGCTCATATTTTAGGGATAACAGATCGCCGAGTACGGCAATTAAAAGAACAATATGGGCTATTTGCGAATGCTGAGACTGTTGAAAGTAAGAAAAAGTATAAATTAGACTCCTGTGTTCAAGAGTATATAGCTTATAAACTTGAATCTGAGGGACAATCTGAGGGGAGTATTGATCGTACAAAAGAGCAAGCAGAACATGAAAGAGTTAAAAAGAAAATTTCTGAGCTGAAGCTGAAAAAGCTTCGTAATGAGCTACACTATGCAGATGATGTTCAAGAATTCATCACAGATATGCTATCTAATTTTAAGAATAGTATGCTTGCTTTGGCTCAAAGATGTGCACCACTAGTCGTTGGTGAAGATGATACCAAAAAAGTCCTAGGAATTATCGAAAAAGAAGTTTACTCTACATTGGAACAGTTATCAGAGTATGATCCAGAAGCAATTGAGCGGGGTCATATAAATGATGACGAGGAGGATGAGGAGGATGATGAAGATGATTGAGAAAGGAAGTTAGAATGTGTCAAAAATCAGTGAGAGGAGGAAGGCAAGAAAAAGAACAAGGGGGCTGTTTGTAAGGATCATTAAAAGTACTTTAAAGGCACCTGAAAAAATAACAGTAAGTGCATGGGCTGAAAAATATCGAATATTGGATGAATCGAGTAATTTTGCTGGGAGATGGAGCAATGATATTACTCCCTATCTTGCTGGAATAATGGATACTTTTAATGATCCTGATGTACAAGAGATTAACTTTTGTAAACCAACTCAGGTCGGGGGAACAGAAGCTATTTTAAATATGCTAGGATGGATTATTATGGATGATCCAGCACCGACGATGATTGTTTATCCAGATGATGATTTAGCGAAAGATACATCAAATGATCGGTTGAAGCCTTCTTTGTGTAAAACGCCAGAGATAAAATCGAGGTTTTATGAGAACACATCTAAAGAATTGAACTTAAAGTTTCGTGGAATGCGAGTTTATTTGCGGGGGAGCAATTCGCCGAGTAAGTTAGCAAGTAAAGCAATAAAATATCTTTTTTTTGATGAAATAGACAAAATGAGTGGTGCGAGTAAAAAAGAAGCTTCACCATATGCCCTTGCAAAAGAAAGAACGAGAACTTTTCCGTGGAGTAAAAAAATTTATACTTGTTCAACACCTACTCTAAAAACGAATTATGTATGGGATTTACACGAAAAAGCAGATGAACAAAGAAAATATTTTGTGCCTTGCCCGCATTGTGGGGAATATATTTTGTTGTCATGGAGTCAAGTGAGATTTCAAGGCGGTGAGGATAAGACGAATGAGGAACGAGCAAATACAGCAGTCTATGTTTGCCAAAAATGCGGTTGTTTAATTTCTGATAAAGAAAAAGTGAAAATGCTACGAGAAGGGGAATGGAGAGCAGTTAAAAAGAATTGTACAGGGAAAGCAAGGAGTGTTTCTTTTTGGCTGAATGCTTTGTACTCTCGATTTTTAACATGGTCGGAAATTGTCCTTGAATTTTTAAAATCGAAAGATGACCCAGAGCGGCTTCAAAATTTTGTGAATTCATGGCTCGCCGAGCCATGGGAAGACACGAAGTTAAAAACGAATGCAGAATTGGTTATGGATAGACAGACTGATTTGCCAGAACTAGTGGTTCCATCTTGGGCTAAGATGTTAACGGCTGGAGTAGATGTACAAGAAAATAGCTTGTACTGGAGTATTCGGGCCTTTGGGAATTACTTTACATCACAAAATATTGCCCATGGGCAAGTGAATTCGTTTAATGAGATTGAAGAAGTGATGAATCTTGAGTATAAGAAAGAAGACGGAACGCCAATGCTCGTTCGTCTTTGTCTTATTGATTCAGGTTATAATGCAGATGCAACTTATGATTTTTGTGCACGAAATTCTGACTTTGCTCTGCCAGTAAAGGGTTCTAGCAATCCAATGCAGAGTCATTATAAATTTTCTACAGTTAATCGTACTGCATCAATGGCCCACGGAATGAATTTGGTTATTGTTGATGGTGGAAAATATAAAGATATGATTGCTGCACGAATGAAAAAAGAAAATGGTGTTGGCTCCTGGATGGTTTATAAGGGTTGTGATGAAGAGTATGCAGAGCAAGTGACATCTGAGCATAAAATTACTGTGAAAAAAGGTAGTAATTCAAGCTTAATGTGGGTTCTCAAGCATTCGCACGCGGATAATCATTATTTAGATACAGAAGTATATGCGATGGCTGCTGCTGATACTTTGGGTATTAGAATGTCACACTTGCAGGATGAAATTCAGAAAACGAAACACGATAGTAATAGAGAGCAATCTCAAACTTATGCGGAAGAAACTTGGATAAATCAAAATGAAAGGTGGTTGAGTTGATGGCACAAACAACAGAAATGATGCTTTCTGAAGTAGAAACTGCGATTACTACAGTACTAATTGCAGGTCAATCATATAAAATCGGTTCAAGGTCACTAACAAGAGCAGATTTGAATTTGTTAATTAAGATGCGAAATGATCTACGAACACAATTAACTCAGGAAGGCTCGAATGGGCTGTTAGATAATACATATCTTGCAGTGTTTGAGGGGCGATAATATGAGCTGGTTAGATGGTTTAATACAATTTATATCACCCGAACGAGCAGTTAAGCGTGAGGCATGGCGGCAGACACTTGAGCAGATGCGAAATTATGATGCGAGCGAGCTATGGGAATGGAAGTGCAAACTGGAGATCTGTGAATGAGGCAGACAGAAGCTACAGATAGGTATAGTAGAGATATTGTTCGTGCGAGGGCAAGAGACCTTGAACGCAATTCTGATATGATGAATGCTATCATTGGGGCATACACACGAAATGTTATTGGTGGTGGGTATAATCTTCAGGCCAAGACGGATAATGAAGAACTGAATGCTTACCTAGAAAAGGCGTGGCGTAAATGGTGTAAAAAAAGAAATTGTGATGTAACTGGAACACAGTCGTTTTTGCAAATGCTGAGAATGTGGGTCCAACGGAAAAAAATTGATGGCGGAATTTTAATTGTGAAGCGATACACAGAAGGCGGTTTTGTGCCATTAAAGTTACAGATGTTTGAAGTCGATGAATTGGATATTAATCAACTAACACCTAGATTGTTAAACAATAAGGTTGTTGGGGGTATAGAATTTGATTCTTATAATCGCCCAGTTGGATATTATATTCGGCAATATAGTGTAGATGGAATGACACCTTTAGGATCAATTTTTATTGATGCAAAAGATGTCATTTTTCTTTACTCGAAACATAGACCCTCGCAGATTCGAGAAATGTCAGATATGTCTCCTACAATCAATCGAATTCGTGATGTAAATGAGTTTATGACTGCTGTTTCAATTAAAGAGCGTATTTTAGCTTGTTTGTCAGTATTTATTAAAAAGCAAGTACCAACACAGAGCTTTGGAAGAGGCGGGACAATAGCCTCGCAACAAAGTTATGAAGGAAAGACGATTGCTCCAGGCATGATTCGTGAACTAAATGCAGGTGATGATGTTCATGTAGTGAATCCAGCAGGACAAGGAGCGGATGCTACAAATTATATTGCAGTTCAACAAAGAATGATTGCAGCAGGTCAGGGTATTAGTTACGAAGCCACTAGTCGAGATATGTCAAAGAGCAATTATTCTTCTGCTAGACAAGGCATTATCGAAGATGAAATGACTTATGCGAGTGAGAAAGAGCTTTTAATTGAGGCTTTAGATGAAATTTATGAAAGTTTTGTAATTTCATTATGGTTGTCTAAGAAGATAGATATTAAAGATTTTTGGGAGAATAAAGATAAGTACTTTGAGCATATTTGGATTGTCGCTCCAAAGCGATGGATTGACCCACAAAAAGAGGCTAATGCAAATAAAATAGCACTTCAGACAGGGCAGAAAACATTTATGCAAATTTCAGCCGAACAAGGAAAAGATTGGAAAGAACATATAGATGAGATTGCAGATGTATTAAGCTATGGCAGAGAGAAAGGCGTTGATTTAGGAGGTATTATTTGGAAAATCAGAAGGAGAGATATATGAATAAAATGAGAGTTAAGGCAAGAGCAGAGCCAACAAGGCAGATGACTAGGGAATTGACAACACATAGTATCAGAACGGTAGAGGGCACTGGAAATGAGAGGAAATTTATTCTGTCGTTTTCTTCTGAGGAACCATATACACGCTTTTATGGAACAGAAATTCTTGATCATAGTGAAGGTGCAGTTGATTTATCAAGATTAAATGAAATTGGAGTTTTACTTTTTAATCACGATAGAAATACCGTAATTGGAAAAATCAATAGGGCGTGGATTGAAAATAATAGAGGTCAAGCTGAGGTTGAATTTGATACGGATGATAAGTCTGAGATTATTTATCAAAAAGTGAAGAGCGGAACATTAAAAACGACTTCCGTGGGGTATGTGATAGATTCGTATGAAGATGTATCGGTAAATAAAACTTCAAAGGATGGAAGATTTAAAGGTCCAGCTGTAGTTGCTGTTAAGTGGACACCTCTTGAAATTTCGATTGTAAGTGTGCCTGCAGATCCAACAGTAGGCGTGGGTAGAAGTTTTGAGCGTGGTCGCTCTATGGTGTGGTTTGAAAAGCAACTTAAAGCTAATCAAAATATGATAGGAGATTGATAATGGATAAAAAAGAATTAAGAAAGCAAAAATTGGAACGCCAAAATGAACTTTTGGCTGATGCAAAGGCTAATGAGCGTGACTTAAGTTCCCATGAGCAAGATGAATTTGATACTCTACAAAAAGATATTGACACTTTGACAGCGGAAATTAATTCAGAGACTGAGCCTACAGAACAAAGAGCCATTGAGGCCGAGAGGGAGAGAGTCAGAACTATTATGTCTTTGTGTGAGGATTTTGGTCTTAACGCTCATACATATATTGAGAGTGGAATGACTATTGATGGAGTAAGGTCTGCGGTACTTACAGACTTAAAAAACAATAGAGCACCTGTGGCAGGAAGGGGTGTTATTGTAACTAAAAGTGAAGAGGACAAGTTTAGAGATGCAGCGGCAGACGCACTTTTGATGCGTGGTGGTGTAACCATTCAGAATCCAGCTGATGGTGCACGAGAAATGAGAGGGATGTCCCTACGAGATATTGCTATTGAGTCACTTACGAGATCAGGTGAGGTGGGGCTTAATAGAAAAAGTTCAGATGAGTTGTATGGAATGCTGAGTAGACAATTTTTTAATCCCTCTGCTGCATTTCCTTCCATCCTTGACACAACAATTAATAAAGCCTATGTTGAAGGACATAAGAATGTCGAAGTTACTTTTGATAAGTGGACAAAGAAGGGTAGTTTGGCTGATTTTAAAGTGAACAATAATCAATACCTTGCGGGGGCTGCTGGAGAATTTATGGAAGTGCCTGAAGGCGGGGAGATCAAAGCAGATAAATTCAGTGATGTTAAACGGCCAGCAAGGCAGTTGAAGACTTATGGCCGTCAATTTACCTTAACGAGACAAGCTTTTATCAATGATGATATTGGTTTAGTTACATCTATTCCTGCGAAGTATGCTGCAGCTGCAAGACGCACAATCAATACACAATGCTATCGAATTCTAGTTGACAATCCTGCAATTTATGATGGAACGCAATTATTTAGTGCAACTCATAAGAATTTACTTGCGACAGGAACTGGAATTACGAGAGACGCAATGCAGAAGATGATCACCGCTCTCGGAACACAAAAGGATGAGTTTGGAAACCCAATTATTGTTCGTCCAGGTACATTAATTGTTCCAGCAGGAATGGGATTTGATGTGGTAACGACTATCAATTCTCCAACCATTAATACTGCTGATAATCAGCAAGCCGTAAATCCACTGTTCCGATATGCATCTTCAATTCAAGTGATTGAGGATCCGACAATCAATGTTCTGTGTGGGGAATTTGGCAATATTATGCCGTGGTATCTCATCGGCAATACTAGTGATACTGACTTCATTCAAGTTGATTACTTAAATGGACAGGAAATTCCAACAATTCGTAGAATGGAAGCTCCAGGAACTCTTGGATTCATTTGGGATATCTATCTTGACTGGGGGATTTCGGTAATGGATTGGAGAGGTGCAGTTAAATAATGGTATTGTAGTTACTAATCCATTAGCATAAAACAAAAGGAGGTGTTAGATATGGCAATGGCAACATATTGGCAGAGAGGCGAAGCCTTAGATTATGTAAATAACAGTACAGATAAGCTCGCTGTTGGCTCAGTTGTAAAACTTGAAGGAAGAGTTGGCGTAGCTGGGGATACGATTATGCCAAGAATGAAAGGAATTCTCCATGTGTCTGGAGTATATAAATTTTCGAAGACAAGCACAAATGAAATTAAGATGGGAACCTCAGTATATTTTGATGACACAGGGATTACAGAAGCTTCAGGTGGAACACCAGCAGGTTATGCAGCTGAGACGGCCAGTGCGGATGCAAAGGAAATTCTTGTAAAGATTGGATAGGTGGCGTATGAGGAAGTTAATTGCAGTTTGTCCTATTTATACCTTGGATCTTTATATAATGTTGGTGATACTTTACCCACATTTAGTAGCGATATGGTGAATGCTTGGCTCGGTGCAGGCACGGCAGTATGGAAAGACACAGAGAAAGGAACTTCAAATCCAACTGCTCTGCCTGCTTCAGCTGAAGCAGGTTTATCTGGGAGTGTGATGTTTGGAGAGTCTGATGGTCAAGATTTAGTAGGGAAGGTACCAAAAACAGACAAGAGAAAGAAGTGATGTTATGTCTGTTTTTAAAGATATCGTAAAAAGAGATGTCCTAACTACATTTCTTAATTTGGATGAATTTGGTGAGAAACATAGCATAGATGGTAATAATTTAGTGCTAGTTTTTGATGATGTGGAGTTGGTAAAGCGAGAACAAGGTCGAGTTATCACACAAGATTATGTTGATGGGATTTATAAAGACAGAAAAATGTTTTATGTAAATGCTGACGATCTTGAAACTAAACCAAGAATTGGAAGGATTTTACTTATTGATAACAGAGCATATCGAGTTACGGATGTCACAGAGGAGAGTGGGATTCTTGCAATTACAGTGGAGGTAAATTCACATTGATTGATGTAGCGATAGAAGTCAAAGGAATTGAAGAGATTATGAAAGCCCTTGAAGGTGATGTGAGAGCTACTAAAAAGCCTTGCGTAAAGCCATCAATGATACAGCTAAAGATGCAAAGAAATTGATTGCCCACACCGCTAATCGTGAGTATGCAGGAACTAAAATTAAACTTGGAGCATTAAATAGTGCAATGAGTATTCAGAAAGCTACGATGGATAGTCTTCAAGCGACAATTAAGGCAAAGAATCCAGCAAATGACTTGTCAGATTTTAAAGTTACAAAAGGTGGAAAGAGAAGCGGCGTGAAAGCGAAAGTTCTTAAATCAAGTAGCTTAAAACCATTACAGGTTGGGGATATTAAAGCTTTTCTTATTACTTTTGGCTCTGGTCATACAGCAGTTGTTCAGAGAGTTAGTGGAAAAAGAGCACATAGCCGAAAAGCTGGGCGGAAGCGAACGATTACTAGACATAACATGGCATTAAAGGCATTGTATTCTGTGTCTACGACTACGATGCTTGGTGGTGAACATGGGTATGGGAAAGTACAAAATGAAATCCATAATAAGTTACAACAACATATTGATCATGAAGTGATGAAAGCTCTTACAGAAGGAGGAAAATAATGGTGTCATTTGCACTTGTAGATGAATTGGCTGAAGCGTTAAAAAGCGAATTAAGGGACTTGTACTTTGAAGATGCTTTTGGCGAGAGAACGAAATTAAAAATTTATAAGCAAAATTTATCACCACAAAGTGAAGACACTGATTTTTCACCATTCCCTTATGTTATATTGAAGCTTTTAAGTGGAGTAGCACCAATAGATGAGAGAGCTAGCAACGGGGAGGGTATTCGGTTACTTATTCTTGTTGGAACAATTAATCATGAAAAATCAGGTGATGCAGCTTGTAGAGATCTGGTTGGTATCATACAAAGAATTAAAGAATTTTTACAAAGAAAAGGTGCAATAAAGCACTTTATTCTTAGTGATGATATTGAATGGGCCATTCATGAAGAAGATGAGTGGCCTTATGCGTTTGGAGGTGTAGATACAAAATGGAAAACAAGAACGATAAGAAGAGAGGACAGATTGATATAAAAACGGAAGCGTTAGATAGGTCTGATTCTCTCTTGAATAAGTCAAATTTAGAGGAATCAGATGTAGTTTATGTAGGACCAACAATCAGAAATACGGTTACCACAAACACTGTATTTAAAAGTGGTGTACCAGAGGCATTGAAAGACAAGATAAGGGAATACCCATATTTAAAAGCTCTTTTGGTTGATGTTTCTGATTATGCACTTGCGTTAGCAGAAATTCGTAATAACAATAGTGCAATGGCAACACTGTATAAAAAGGCAGTAGAGGAGGTTGAGTAATGGCATTATATAAACATGGAATTAGGGTAAATGAGGCTGCAACAGAGGTGATGAGACCGTTGAAAGGAACTGCAGGGCTACAAGTTGTATTTGGCACCGCCCCAGTAAATTTAGCTGAAAATCCTATGGATACTGCAAATAAGCTATTTTACTGTGAGGATTATGCATCAGCAGTCAAGTTCTTAGGATACTCGGATGATTTAAGAAGTATTCGCTTTGTCAATCTATGTTAGCAATGAGAACCTTGAATATTGCCCCTGTGCTTTTTGTTAATGTACTTGATCCAAAGAAACACAAAGAGACAATCACGGATCAAAGTGTTAATGTGACGAATATGAAAGCGGTTATGGATGACAAAGGAATTTTGCTTGATACGGTAGTTGTTAAAAATGCTTCTACATCGTTGGTATTAAATACTGATTATGTTTTGTCCTTTGATTCTGATGGAAGATTAAATATTTCGTTGGTTTCAAGTGGATCAGCATCTGCTGCAACAACGCTTACAGTGACAGCAGATAAAATAAAGCCAGAAATGGTTACAGAGAGCGATGTGATTGGTGGTTATGATGTAATTGCAGGGAAAGAAACAGGTATTGAGTTGGTTCGTCAAGTGTTTTTACAATTTGGAGTCGCTCCAGGTTTACTACTTGCTCCTGGCTGGTCAGATAAACCAAATGTGGCAGCAGCACTCCAGGGAAAATGTGAGAAAATCAATGGTAAGTTTAGCTGTATGTGCTTACTTGATGTTTCTGTAACCTCAGCGGTGAAGTACACGGATGTGAAAAGGACAAAGAAAGAATTGGGGGCAACATCTCAATATGCAATTGCTTTGTGGCCAAAGGTGAAAATTGCAGGTTCGGTTATCGCATACTCAGCAGTATTTGGGGCTCTTTGTGCCTATCTTGATGCGTCAAACGACAATGTTCCAAACATATATCCATCAAATAAAGTGATTCCATCAGTAGTGAGTGGCTGTCTTGATGATGGTACAGAAGTCTATCTTGACGAGCTACAAGGCAACATATTGAATGCCGAGGGCGTCGTTACTATCATCAATCAAGTTGGGGTGAGAGCGTGGGGGAATAATACAGCAGCGTATCCAACAACAAATGACCCAAAGGATAGGTGGATTGCTGTTAGAAGAAGCTTTTGTTGGTATGAGAATGAGTTTGTTATTCGCTTTACAGAGAAAGTTGACAATCCAACAAATTATAGGTTGATAGAATCATTTATTGATGCAGAAAATATTGCGGGCAATGCTTTAGTGGCACAAGATAAGTTTGCAGGTGTAAAGTTTAGATTTGACCCAGCACAGAATCCGACATCCCAAATCTTAAATGGCGAAATTAAATTTACAGAGGCGATTGCACCATACACACCTGCGGAGTATATTGAGAACACATTTTCTTTTGACCCAACAATGATTACAACAGCACTTGGAGGAGGTAAGTAATGGATTATCCTACAACAATTAATGGTTTTAATTTATATAGTGGCGGAGATCGCTTAATTGGTGTGTCAGATGAGGTGAAAATTCCGGATTTTTCCTCGATGACTGCATCTATTACTGGGGCAGGAATCGCAGGAACAATCGATGTGCCAATTGTCGGCTTCTTTGACTCTATGGAGTTTTCAATTCCGTTTAGAACTCTAGCGGATGATACTTTTGAGGTTATGCAGCCTGACGGTCAAAAAAAGATTACACTTAGAGGTTCTATTCAAACAACAAACTTGGGCTCAGGAGACATTGACTATGTGGGAATGCGTGTGGTTGTCCGTGGATACATGAAGAGCTTTTCGCCGGGCTCATTAAAGGTGTCTGATGCTATGAGCTCTGAAATTACACTTTCTGTAACTTATATGCTGATTGAAGTAGATGGAGATACGAAAGTTGAGCTTGATAAGTTTAACTCAAAATTTGTTGTAAATGGCAAGGATATGATGGCTAAGAGCCGAGCATATATGTAAATGGGGGTGTGTAACATGATTGAAGATGTAATGACAACAATGGCGAAAGAACAAGAAGTATCAATGGTTGAGGCAAAAGAGACGACAGTTGTTGATAGTGCAAGAACATTTGAGTTTTCGAAACCTTATACTTTTGAAAGAAAGATTTATGATTGTATTTCACTTGATGGACTTGATAGTTTAACCACAAAAGATATGATTGAAGCTGAGAAGTATACGGTAAGAAATGGAATGTATTCTGCAACACCTGAAATGACTATGTCTTATGCGATGTATATCGCTTCTAAGGCGTCGAAGTTACCAATTGAGTTTTTTATGACTTTGCCTCAAAAGGAAGCATTAAGCTTAAAGAATAAGATTATGGGTTTTATTTACAATATGGATTAAGTCATACTGAGGGAAGAAAGTGGCGTAAGACTTGCATACAACTCTCAATGAGATTACAGACAGGCTTAGATTATTTTCTAGGTTTGTCTGTTTTTGACCTAAGTGAGTTAATTGAAGACATGGCGGAGGTGATCAAGGGTGGCCAGTAGAAAAGAATACGAGCTTGCGATTAAAATCGCTGGAAAGATTGATGAGTCACTTGGGAAAGCTACAGGACTTACGAAAAAGCAGTTAAGTGAGATTGCAAAGCAGGCATCAAAGACTAATTCTACAATGCGTGAACAAATCAACAGTGCCTTTAAAGGAATGGACAAAGGATTTGAAAAAATCGAAAAAGTTGTGAAAAGAGCTGCAACAGCAGTGGCAACAATAGGCGTTGCAGGTGCAGCAGCAACTACTCATGTAGGAATGGCTTTTGAAAGTCAAATGAGCACAGTCCAAGCGATTTCTGGATCGAGTGATACCGCAATGGAGAGACTTGGAGAAAAGGCTAAAGAGATGGGAATTAAAACCCAATTTTCTGCTACTGAAGCAGGAAAAGCTATGGAATACATGGCTATGGCTGGTTGGAAGACGGAAGATATGCTTAATGGCGTTGAGGGTATTATGAACCTTGCTGCAGCATCAGGAGAAGAACTTGCAAGTACTTCAGATATTGTAACGGATGCTTTGACTGCATTTAACCTAAAGGCAAAGGATTCAACGATGTTTGCAGATGTGCTGGCCGCAGCGGCATCAAATTCAAATACAAATGTATCAATGCTTGGTGAGTCATTCAAGTACATTGCACCTGTTGCAGGTGCTTTGGGATTTAGTGTGCAAGATGTATCTGTTGCATTGGGATTAATGGCAAATTCGGGTATTAAGGGCTCAATGGCAGGTACGGCTCTAAGAAAAATGCTCACCAATCTTGCCAAACCATCAAAAGATGTTATTGACGCAATGGAAACTCTAGGTGTTGTCTTAGATGATGGGCATGGAAAAATGAAATCATTTAGGGAAATAATGCTTGATTTACGAAAAGGTATGTCTGGGTTAAAGGGAGGATCAGAAGAATATAATCAAAGTTTACAAAAATTAGATTCTGCACTTCAAAAAGGCGAACTGAGTGAAACACAATATGCCCAGCAGTTAGAAGCCTTGAATATGAAGTATTTTGAAGCTGCAGGAGTAGCAAAAGCGAGAGCAGCAGCACAGCTGGCTGGACAAACAGGTATGTCTGGTCTATTGGCTATCGCCAATGCTTCTGAGGAGGATTTCAATAAATTGACTGCTGCTATTGATAATTCAGCAGGTGCAGCAGAAAAAATGGCAAATATTCGTCTTGATAATCTACAAGGAGACATTACGCTTGCAAAGAGTGCATTAGAAGGTCTTGGAATACAGATTTATGAAGGCTTTAGTGATACGGCAAGAGGGGCGGTTCAGCTCTTTTCTAAAGAAATTGCGGCATTAACAAAAAGACTTTCAATATTAAGTACAAAAGTACCGACGATAAAAAGAGAATTGACGAGTGGTGCAGAGGCAGGTCTTGAATTTGCAAAACCACTACTGAATTTAGGAAGCTGGTTTTTGAAAAATCCAAGAGTGATATCAAGTGCATTAATTGGAATTGGTGCAGCGATGGCAACATTTAAGACGATTAGTACTGTACATAAATTAACTGAGGGCGTGATGGGATTAGCAGCTGCATTCTCTAATCCAGTGACAGGTGTAGTTGTTGGAACCACAGCGGCTGTTGGAGCAATTACAGCCTTTACGGCAGCCTACAAAAGCTGGCAGAAAGAAGTTGGACAAAAAAATTTAAGCAATCATTTTGGAAATCTAATACTAAATTTAAAAGATTTAGAATCAATTGCTAGTTATATGGTTGATAATGGATCACTCAGTCAGCTTGATGAAGCTATGTCTGCGTTTAGTGATGTTGGAAAGTATATAGAAAAACTTAATTCAGCAACAGGGACTTTGAAAAAATTAAACTGGAAAGTTGAGCTCGAGCTGCAATTAAACGAAGATGAGAAACAGTCTTATAAAGATGCTGTAGAAAGCTACATAAAGAATGCTCAATCAGCAATGGAGCAGGAACACTTTGCAATGAACTTGAATGTTCAATTAATGACAAAGATGATTTGCAAGGACAACAAGTTAGAGACCAGTTTAATAAGTTCTATTCTAGTAATGAAGCAGAGCTTGAGGATTTGGGGAAAAAGCTTCAAGACGCTGTTAACACAGCTTTTGATGATGGATTACTTACAATTGACGAAGAAAAGCATATTCAAGAGCTTCAACAGCAGATGGCTAATATTCAACAAAGAATGGCCTCATCTGATTTTACAGCAGAGCTTGAATTGACAGGACAAGGACTAGGACAACTGGATGCTGATTCTTTTACAAACTTGATTGAAAGCGTTGGAAAGGCAGAGGAAGCAGCAACAGAGAAGTATAAAGAGGCAGAAAAACAAGCTATAAAGGGGGCAGTTGCACAATATCAAGCTGGAGCAATTAGTAAATCTGAGTATGAGGATATGGTTAATAGCTTTAAGACACAATATCTTGCTCAAGTCGGAGAAATACAAGCTAAAGGGACGGGAAAGTTAGCAGAAACAGTTTTAAATCAGTATTCTACTGAAATGGAATCGTTGGGGCCTAGACTCAGTCAAGCACTAGACAGTTCTATCAATAATTCTTTTGGGCAATGGCACTCAGAACACGATTGGACGATCATGGCACAAGAAAGCACAGATGCTTTGATGCATTCGATACAACAATCACTTCATGTAGACAATGGAACTAAGCAAGCAATGAGTCAGTTGTGGAAAGAACTTGAACCAAGACAGGAAGAGTTACTTGCAACTGTACAGAAATATCAAGAAGCTGGACAACAAATCCCACAAAGTGTATCTCGCGGGCTTCATGATGCCGCAACAGTAGGTGCAATGGCTGGGGATACTGATGCTATGTGGTATCTAGTTGGCGAGAGAGCCCAGAACAATCCACAATATGCTGCAATAATCCAAAGTATGCAGGCGAAAGGACAACAAATTCCTGCTGCATTGGCAGCTGGAATGGCTTCTAATTCTAGTGCTGCTAGCCAGGCAGCAAATTCTGTATGGAATCAAACACAAAGTGCAATTAATAGCGTTTTTTCGAGACCAATTCTTGCAAGAGCTCAAATCAACCTTGTGGCAGCTTATTCGCAAAGTCCAAATGTTTTAAGTAATCAAGCAAGAGCGAAAGCCCAAGCTATAGTAAACCAGAAATTTGCAACACCATTTACACAGGCAGTAAAAATTCCAACACCTAAATTGCCAGGTCTTGCAAGCGGAGGAATTGTTGAGAGACCAACTACAGTAAATTTTGCTGAAGATAGTCCTGAAGCAGCAATCCCTCTTAATGGGTCTGTTCGAAGTAAGTCATTGTGGAAAACTGCTGGAGAGCGACTAGGAGTATTAGGCACAGATAATTCTACTTCGAATTTAAATAACAGTGGGTACACAATTAATTATGCTCCAACTCAAAACTTTGCTGGTCAGGCTCCATCTAAAAGCGATATTATTGAGGCAAATAAGTTAAGTATGAAGGAGTTTGAGAAAATGATGCAAAAGTATATGAAAGACCAGAGACGGTTCAATTTAGCCTAAGGCAAACAAAGGAGCAGGTATGGATAGATATACAACGATTCAAGGCGATACTTGGGACAGTATCGCTTTTAAAATATATGGTGATGAATATAAGGTACAGTTATTAATGGAGGCAAATAGAGAATATATGGACATATTTGTTTTTTCAGGGGGGTTAGAACTTAAGTGCCCAGAGCTAGCTCCTGCACAAATCATTGGCTTACCAGAATGGAGGTTGTAAATGCCAAGAGCTACGGAACTGAATTTACTTTATGAAGGCAAGCCTGCAAAAATCGGGACAATAGAACAATTTGAGTATGTAGATGAGGCGGAAGGTAAGTCAGATTCCGTTAGTATTACTGTTGATGATATAGATAGTAGGTGGAACAATGGTTGGACGCCAACACACTATGATAAAATTACACCAGCTATCATTATATACAGAGATGATCTTGATTCTATAACATTGCAATGCGGAGAATTTATAGTAGATGACTATTCACTAAGTGCACCACCATTGACTTGTGAAATTAATGCAATTTCCACCCCGCTGAACTATGGCTTTAAGGCTTTACCAAAATCGAAGATTTGGAAAAAAGTTACGATTAAACGAATTGCAGAAGAAATAAGCAAGGAGAATAAACTTTCTCTTGTTTTTGATGCAGAAGATTCTAATGTAATTAAAGAAAAAGAGCAAAGTTTTGAAGCAGATTGTTCTTTTTTATCTAAGCTTTGTAGTGATTACGGAAAAAAATATAAGGTCTATTCAAGCAAGATTGTTATTTATGATGTAGAAAGATATGAAGATAAGGATATAGTAGCTGAAATTAAGCCATATCAATGTTCATCATGGAGTTTTAACACTTGCATACATGGAACCTATACAGGAGCTATTTTTTCTTATACAGATCCAAAATCTGATAAAACATATAAAGTTAAAGTTGGAACAGATGATCGAATACTGTATATGAATGAATCAGCAGAAAATAAGGAAGATGCAAGAGCAAAAGCACTGGCAAAGATAAACGAATCCAATCGAAGTATGTATTCAATGGAGATAAAGCTAAAGCATCCATTTCCATATTTTGCAACCCAAAATGTACAGATAACAGATTTCGGGCAATTTGTAGATGGAAAATATTTCATAAACACAGTAAAACATAGTATTTCGAGCGGTGGGTATGTGGTTACTTTGAGTCTTAGAAGGCTGGTTCCAAGGATTACAAAGTAAAGTAAGGAGGGAAGCATGGGGGAAATAATACGAGTTGGAAGAGTATCAGATGTCAATTACCAGGAGGGGACAATTTCTGTATATTATGAGGATAAAACATCAGCTGTAACTTCATTCATGCCAAGCTTGTCAAATGGTGAATATAATATGCCTTCGGTTGGGCAAATGGTGGTTGTAGCACACTTATCTAATGACACAACAAATGCTGTTGTTTTAGGCACAATTTGGAATCAAGGAAATCAGCCTTCTAACTCAGGAAAAGATGTGTTTGGAAAAGATTTGACTTCAACGACACGATTAGAAGCACAGAATGGGGATATTATCTTAACAACATCACAAGGAAAACTTAGTATTAATGATTTGATGAATAGATTAGGCGATCTTGAGACATCTGAAGAAGGGGGCGAATAGGTGGGAGGAATAATACGGACAATTGGTAGTTGGGGAAACGATTTAGTGTTCAAGGTTTCTTCTAAGCAAGTAATTACATTTAAAGCATTCAACGCACTGTCTCAAATCGATGGAGTGAACATACAGCGTTGTATGGAAAGTCAGCTAGAGAATTTCAAGGTGCAGATTTAGAAACTTTAAAAATGACAGTAACACTTTTTGCTTTTCTTGGGACTGACATCCCAAGAATTCTTAAAAATCTTGAGAATTGCGTAAATACAGGAAAAGCAAACTACTTAACTCTTGGCGGAAGAAAAATTGGTGACGGAAAATATACTTTAGATGAAGTGTCAGAAACATTTGAGTATGTAACTAATATGGGAAAACTTATTGAATGTGATGTTTCGTTAACATTCAAAGAGTATACATAATATAAAGGTGGGAAAATGATAATCGAAGAGCCTAAAGTGGTTACAAACATAAAAGAAGATGATATTTTGTTAGAGTGTCTTAAAGTGCTTTTTAAAACCAAAGAAGGTGAATGTCCAATTTATAGAAAATTTGGTTTGTCAAATATTTTTGTTGATGAGAATGTTGGTGTCACTCAAGAACTCTATGCACAAGAAGCAATTGATAAAGTGGAAAGATATATCCCACAACTTGAAGTTGTACAAGTAGAGTTCAAAGTATGTGATGATGGAAAGATCTTTCCATTAGTTACAGTGCAGAGAAAGGAAGTGAAAAATGGAGATTTTCGATAGAATCCCTGACATCAGCTTCATTGGCAATTTATCACTTGAGGATGAAGAAAGAGCTCTAATAGAAGCATATGAGAAAAAATATAAAGAGCTGACAGGAGTAGAAAAGTATTCATTACCTTTAGCGTCACCATATCGCTTAATTATTAAAGCAGTTGCATTACAACTATTTCAGGGATTTATGTGGCTTGACAATATGGGGAAGATGAATCTTTTAAAATATGCAAGAGGGGAATACTTAGATGAATTGGCAGTAGCGTTTGGAATTGTCCGTAAAAATGGGGAAAAGGCAAAGACTAAAATTCGTTTTACTTTGTCTTCACCAGTGGCTTCTGTAGTCACAATTCCAAGTGGCACAAGATGTACGAATGGGGTTATCTACTTTGAAACTACAGAATTTGCACAAGTAAATATTGGAAATACATATGTTGACATAAACGCAGAATGTACAGAAATAGGAGTTAAAGCTAATGGATTAACTGAAGGAACTATTAATTCATTAGTAGATTCTGTGGCTTATGTAGCAAGTGTATCTAATCTTACAGTGTCAAATATGGTACGAATATTGAAAGCGATGAAGATCTAAGAGAACGTGTGTATCTTGCACCGTCGATATATTCAGTTGCAGGATCTTCAGCAGCTTATGAGTACTGGGTAAGAGAATTTTCTGTAAATATTGCAGATGTAAAGATAACAAATCCTAGGCCACGAGAAGTAGATATTAGAGTAGTTTTAAAATATGGTCAGGTAGCAGACAGCGATTTTTGTGAGAGGTTAAAAAAGTTTTTGGACAATAAGCGTCCACTTACAGATCTAGTTCAAGTGTCAGCACCAGATTTATTAAATTATAATATTAATGTTAAATATTGGGTGAATGCTTCAGATAAGGCAAACACAACAGCTATACAGGGTGCTGTGAAGGAAGCAATAGACACATACATCAAGTGGCAAGATGGGAAAATTGGTCGAGATATTAATGCATCAAAATTGATATCATTGATGGTTGAAGCAGGTGCAAAGCGGGTAGATGTAGTAGAACCCAACTTTTCTACAGTTGCTGATACACAGGCACCAAAGATAGGTACTTGTACAGTAACTTATGGAGGGATAGAGGATGATTAGTCTAAAGGAAAGTCATATTACAGATGTGCTTCCGCAATGGATGGGGTATGATATTGAAATTCGAGCATTAAGTTATGCAATTGCTCAGAGTTTTATGCGGTGGCAAGACAGAATTTTATGTGCGAGAATTGCTTCAGTAAATACATTGCCTGAAAGCGTTTTAGATGAGAGAGCAAAAGAATTGAACACACCATATTATGATTCTGATCTTGATATTGAATTGAAACGCTCACTAGTAAAAAATACTATATCTTTGTATCGTAAAGCTGGGACAAGATCGGCAGTTGAAGAAATGGTGAAGATTGTTTTTGGCTCAGGGGTTATTTCTGAATGGTATGAGCATGATGGAGAGCCTGGAACTTTTAGAATCGAAACGACAGCAAATCCGACAACGGATATCCTTGAAACTTTTACGACTTTACTTAAAAAAGTTAAAAATGTAAGTGCATCATTAGAATCAATTTTCAAAGGAAGAAGACTAGATGCAGAAACTGAGTACATTGCAATGGCAGCAGTCTATACAATACGAATAACAATTAAGTAGAAAGTGGGGATGAAATGGCTTTATTCAATCAAGTGGTAATTACAAAGCGAGGGCGACAATTAATTGCAGATGCAACAGCTTCACAAAAACATATCACATTTACAACTGTAAACAGGGGCAGGAGTTTATAATGGTAATGAAAATTTGCAAGAAGCTACAGACTTACTAGATGAAAAAAACACTTATCCAATTGTCGCTCTGTCAACTGTATCTGGAGACACTGTGAAACTACGATCACAAATTAGTAATCAAAATGTGACTGTGGGTTATACATTGACAGAATACGGTGTGTATGCAAAGCTAGATAATGGTGCAGAAATACTTTTTGGGATTTCAACTGCACAAAGTGCAGATTTCTTCCCCGCATATGCTAATTCACCAGTTTCGATTTTACTTGAGATGTATTTAAAATTTGCAAATGCAAATACTATTCATTTTGATTTTACTGTGCCCGGAGGTGTTTTTGCAGATGCAGTAGATGTACAAGAGTTAACGATAAGAGTTGACAGAATTAATCGAGTCCAACAGAGGGATTTACAGACTAAAGAAGTATTACTATTAGCTGAAAATTGGCAGCAAGAAGGGAATGTTTTTAAACAGGAAGTGGTGATAAATGGTGTCACTGCGGGTGATAATCCAATTTTAGTAAGGACTATTGATGGGATTCAAAACCCAACAGATGTAAAGGTGTATAATAAAAATTTCAATTATATTTATAGTGGTGTTACAAATACTAACACTGCTATTTTTTATGCTTATAAGCGACCTTCAAGGAGCTTAAAAGTCGGATTAAAGGGGGTGTAATATGGGTAAAATTGGAATACCTGGCGGCGGTGGAGGGGTTACATCGTCTGATGTCACTGCGGGTAGGGATCAGGTCCTTCAAGGATTTAAGACTGTTACGACTGACAGTGATGATGAGGTGGTAGACGGAAGCTTAACTTCTATGCCTTCGCAAGTAGATGCGCTGTCGTGGCGATTTGATGGCGATAATGCATATCTTAAAATTCCACGGGGGGCTTATGTGACACAAGTGACTGATGGTGGAGTTGAAGTTAAATTACCATTCTCGTGGATTCGTTCGCATATCCCTGAGGGTGGGATGATTAACACATCTGGTGCTTTTGGAAAGCAAGGAACAATTCCAGACCGAGGTGCAGGTAATGGGAACGGAGAAATAGGTACAAATGGTGGTGATACTGTGTTTGTGAATTTCCCAGATGGATATTATCACACTCAAATTGGTAAATCTTATATGTGGCTGAAGTGGGCAGACCTTGCCAGAGTGCTTGGGTTAAATGGGGCATACTGGTTAGATAATTACAGTGCAGTAGGAATCCAAGGGCAGATTCGAAGATGGGTATGTACAACTGGTACAGTAATCTCAGCATGGAATGGTGAGGGCCATGCTTGGGATGATACCGAAGCGGGGCGAGGTAGAGGCATTATTACTAGAGTACCAAACGGATACCGACTTGAAGGAGTAAATTGGGTATTTCTGCCAGCACCACATCTGTACCCTCAGAATGTGGTAAAAGGTGTCAATATTAACGGAGTAGAAGGAAGTAGAGACTACATTGACTCAATAGCACCCACTTATTTTACTGGTGATTATACATATCATGTGAACTCATCTGAACAATCTGTGACCATGAACGTTCAATTCGGAGAATATAATACCGTTATTGTGGGGGTTGACTTAGTTGGGCAAGAAGTGGCAGAGTCATTCTTTAGACTTGATAAGGGTGGGCGATGTCAGATAACAACGCTCGCTTTGACAAAAAATACAGAGGTTTTTACTGTTGTAAAAGTTCGAGGGGGAAATACATATCAGTTTACATTTATGCGTGATGGGAGTCAGCTTAAGGTGCGGTATTTAGGCTCTGTGGGTGATGTCACACTGAATGTGTATGTGATTGCTGTGTCATCTATGCAACTGTAGAAAGGAGATGAAATTATGAAGATGACCGTGGTGTATAGTAAGTCAAACGGTGCCATTTTTGGATCAACAACTATGGCAAAAGATGATATTGTGGTGGGCAGATTTGAAATCCCAGATGGCGAAACTCTTGAGAGAGTGGATGTGTCAACAGAAGAGCCAAAGGTGGTATCAAAATCGAACACGTTTTCACAATCTATTGCTCTTGAAAAGATGCAAAAGAAGCTAGAGTTAAATGACGCAAAGCTGGTTGCGCTAGGCAATGCCATTACAGAATTTTCTGAATTACTGGGTGAAGAAGGCGCAAAAGATGAGATTTAGAACATGGTTACAGAACATTTTGATTTTTTTGATTTTAGGAGGTAATGAAATGAAGTATTCAGGGTTGGCAATGGTATATGCGTATTTGATTATTGATGGAGCTAAGGAGTTTTCAGATGTGCCAAAGCGTTTAAAGAAGCAAGTTAAAGAGGCGTTGACAGCACTTGGAGCTGAGGAACTTGCAGTAGAAGAAACGACGGCGTACAGCATAAAACAAAAAGAGGAAAATGGCTAGATGTTTTTAGGCTTAATTTTACGAAACACGGAAGGTATTCAAGGAGTAAAATATGATTAAAATTGGACAAGCAAGTCGTGACGAAAGAGGAAAGTATAGCGGAGGAAAAGCTGGTGATCAGGATGGACAGGAAGTAGCAATTCGCAGTTGGTATAATCGTCCTTGGAATAAAATTTTAAGAGCGAAAAAAATTCTGATGTTGCTGAAAAAGATAGCAAAAGCTATGGAAGAAGCTTGCAAGAATGACAATGTCGGATACGATCAATATGAAAGAACTACTTTATACGAACTTTGTAAAAGCAAACGATTGGAATATAAAAAGCAGTAAATAATCCTTGTGAAACTGATTGCAGTGCCCTTGTTGCTGTATGTGTAAATGCGGAGGGGTAAAGGTGTCTGGCGATATCTACACAGGAAATGAGGCTGATGTGCTTTTTAAAAACAAAGGAGTTTGAATTGCTAGAAGCTCGAAGTATCTTATGACAGATGAATACTTGAGAAGAGGCGATATTCTGTTGTATGAATTCCATCATACAGCAATTGCTCTTGGGAATGGTGTAAAATCAAACATTCAGATCCAAAAAGAAGTAGCTTTTAATGTTGGATGGAATAAAGATCATAACGGACAATGGTGGTACGCAGATACTCCAAATAGCCGTATTGTGGGTAAATGGGCGTACATTGATAAGCGGTGGTATGTCTTTGACAAGGCAGGAAAAGCCATTAAAGGTTGGTTTAAGTCAGAAGACGACTGGTATTATCTCAATCCTGCCGACTATGCTATGCTGAGTGGTCAGTGGATTAATATTGATAGTAACAGCTACTATCTACAAGAGTCAGGATTAATGGCTAGGGACTCATACATTAAGAGTAAAGATAAAAATATGTATTACTGGGTGAATTCAGATGGAGTATATCAAAAAGAATTTGACACCAAATCCCCTGACTTGTCAAAATGTCAACTAGCAAAATAAAGGAGGAGCTTATGAGGGAAGGTATTTTGTATTCAATTATTGGAGCAGTAGGAGGATTTATAGCCATGGCGTTCGGTGGTTGGAATGATGCACTTATTACACTTATGATTTTTATGGCTGTGGACTATATCACAGGTCTTACAGTCGCTGGTGTCTTTAAGAAAAGTAAAAAGTCTGAAAGTGGAGCACTGGAATCAAGAGCGGGTTTCAAAGGAATTTGTCGCAAAGGCGTTGCTTTACTTATTGTACTTGTAGCAACAAGACTTGATGTAGTGATGAAGACAACATACATTGAAGATGCAGTTATCATAGCTTTTATAGCGAATGAAAGCATTAGCATAATTGAAAACGCAGGACTTATGGGGATACCAATTCCAAGCGTTATTACAAAAGCAATTGATATTTTAAAGAAAGAATCAGAGAAGGCAAATACAAACTAAACTCTATAAATAGTATGTCGCAAAAATGTCGCACTAATTTACAAGAAGCCTTATAAATAGCCGATTTATATACTAAATATAGGGTGACTTTTAATCAAGTTGTCCCGGGTTCGAGTCCCGGGTGTCTCAGGAATACGAAAGTGGCTTAAAGCTTTGATTTATAAGGCTTTGAGCCACTTTTTTTAATTGGCGAACTACATTGATTTGACTAAAATTTGCGTCATTTTGATGTCGCAAATATGTCGTAAACTTCCTAATGTCGCAATTTTGTCGCACAGATTTAATCAAAAATATTGGCAATTGCAGACTGACAATTTTCTTTTTCTTCAAGTATATGACTGTATACATCTATAACCATTTTTTCATCATCCCCTAGCAATTTTGCAATCATTTTAGTGCTGATCAAAGGTATTTGATAGCAGAGCCTTGTACAGTAATTGTGTCTAAAAGAGTGCGCTGTAATTTCTTTAGAGAATCCAACTCCTAAAACATTATCTATCTTATTCTGTATTGATTGCCACATTTTTACATAGCTACTTGCAGTAATTTGCTTTCCGTCCTGCTTAGTAATGAGATTATAGCTTGATACTTGCGTGTAGGCTTGCAGGAATTTTTTCAAAAAATCTGGCATAGGTACACGCCTGTAACCACGCTGAGATTTAGGCTCTTTTATATAAGCATTATTTCCGTCAAAGCATAAAGCTTTTGATACACTTATTTCAGACGCATTAAAGTCTATATCATCTTTAGTAAGTGCAAGTGCTTCCTCTCGCCTTAGGCCACAGCCGTATATGATGTATAGAAAGCATTTTTCTCTATCTGTAAAATCTATATCAAGTATGCTATCGAGTATCTCAGCCTTTATAACTGCTTTCTTTTTTGCGACATACTTAGGTAATGCTATATCAGTGCATATAGTTTCGTAAGAAGCAGGGGCAAGTATACCGTCCTTTATAGCAGACTTTACAATTTGCTTTATAACGAGGGCTATAAGCTTACAGGTACGAGGCTTATCAAATCTTGAGTTTATAAGTTGTTGTATATGTCCTCTTGTAAGGGATTGAAGGTTAAGAGAGTAGAAGTCCTGAAGGTGATATTCTATAGTTCGCTTATATGATAGATATGTATTTCTTGATTTTACGGATTTATAAGTATCTAGCCAGTAAAGGGCATAATCATATACCGTTTCGTTACTTGAAGCTATAAAGTCATTCTGACTTACACGATTCTTAATTTCATTGACTTTACGCTCCAGATCGGCACTGGACTTCTTAGATGTGACATCTATTCTGTGCTTAGATCCATCCGCATTGT
>BNJU01005413.1_pt1 | contig 38859 bp, 60 predicted proteins | sample 8539281 | NCBI WGS metagenome assembly BNJU01 (sample SAMD00202456, study PRJDB9452) | human saliva metagenome | isolation source: human saliva | place: Japan
CAATCTGATATAATAATACCGTTATGGAGAGGTGTCCGAGTGGTTTAAGGAGCTGGTCTTGAAAACCAGTGACTCCGCAAGGGCCGTGGAGACTAGTCCCACCCTCTCCGCCATTCGATTTTAGGTATTAATATACTTGGTAAGGCAATTGGAGCCCGTGCCTTGTATAGTACTATAGAGAACCCTTTATCTAATCGGTAGAGGGTTCTTATTATATATTAGAGTATGTTAACATATGTCAATATATGTTTAATAGCTTTTCCTAAAATTAGCTATAGATTCTATTATTGACGATGTTTAATATATCTTTTATACTTATAGTATCAAAAGCAGTATTACTGGTCATTTGACCGACCGCTTGGCTATTGCCACTCTGAGTCGGGCGACTAGTAGTACTGCTTTTTGTATGCTTTATTAATAGATAACCTTAACTTTTCTTAACTGCTTAATACGGTATTTTTCATGAGATATAGTTATGAATTTAAAAAGAAAAAGCAATTGAATTATTCTATCAAGGTTTAAGGGCAGTAGCTATTGTAGCGGGTATTAACTCTGGGCAACTGTATCAATGGGTTCATAAATACAAAATTTTTGGGATACAATGGTCTTATTAATAAACTTTAAGGTAATTAAAATGAAAAAGCTTTTTTTAAATCTCGAAATAATTGATGGTTATCCTCCAGTATCTATGGAAAGCATTTGGGCAGAAGTGACTGAAGAAGGCTATCTTAAAATAAATAATATTCCTTTTTATAGTAAAGAAATCTCTTTAGGTGATATTGTTAGTGGAATACAAACGGAAGAAAAATTACTTATTATATGATAAAACTATAATTCATAGTAAAAAAATAGTACATTGCGGATTGTTTTCTTTAATGAAAACCAGAAATTTAAAGATAAAATATTAACTAAACTTATCGATCTTGGATGTGAGTATGAAGCATTTAATGTAAATTTCTATGCAATAAACATACCAATTCAAGTAGATATAGAAGAAATATATCTTTTCTTAGATGAGTTTGTGGAAACTGACGATTTAGATTATGACACAGGGTATTTGGCACAATAATTTACGCAAAGCTATATCTTGCGTAATATCGTAATATGTAGAAAATTTAGCATTGTTTACGTAGTAGGAATTTTTAAGACTATGTGACACCAGCTACCTTTTACAGGAGACCCAATATGATAAAATCTGATTATTATTGGTTTAAAAGAATGTCCTATATGTGATGGACAAGGAAGATTAATTATTAAAAAAACATTAACTTTAATAAGTTATTTTTTTCTGCTGCGATGAATGTATGAGTTGCTGGGAAATGAAAAATGTCTGGTTAAATATAGTTGTATCAGAATATAATAGTCAAAAAAACTTGCGGAGATATAGGGATAAGTAATAATGAGTTACAATATAAGCTGTTTTGTGGGAAAGAAAAATAGAAAAGGAATGATCCCGTTAAGTAAAAATAAAAATTCAAATATGAGAAAGATATTTTTTTCTGCTCAAAGTATTATAAGTGGAAAAATAATTTTTTCAGTTAAATGTACGCAAGAGCAATACAGATATATAGAAAAGTATCTTAAGAAATAAAACGGCAAAAAAAGACAATTAAATTCTTTACAAATATAGAATTTGTAATAATCTGAAGTAAGCCGTAGCCAGTATGAAACCTTCAGTCCTGACGTGGGGCGTGTGCGGTACGCACGAACGCGGTTTCCGCTTTTCAGACGGCCTCGAATAAGAAAAAAGTCAAAAATCGGAGAAGAGAAAGTTTAAAAAGCCATAAGTGTCAAAAAGGTAAAGATAGGGATGAATGGCTAATGGAAATGTTTAAAGAGGGTGGAAAAAATATTAACTGCCCAAATAAAATTGCAGATGTTCTCTACATTAGCCCAAGTGATAATCGGGGAGCGGGTTCATCTATAAAAGCAGCATTATCGCATTTATCTGATGGTGTTCGAGTAAAAGTCAAGATAATCTAATCAATATAAGGAGACCTTAAAACTATGAATATAGATTTTAATAAAATTGCTGAATTTTTGTGTTACAAAAAAATCAGAAAAAAAGAAGATTTCTATTCTTCAAAAAGAAATTTTCTTTTAATAATTCTAAGAGTAGAGAAGCGCTTACCGACTTAATTAGTAGTTTATTTGTCAATAAGATATATGAACCTTTCAAAATCATTATTCCTGCTATTTTGCAAGTAAAATTTGAAGAAGATTTTTGAAATATGGGAAAATAGAGAATTACCCGCTTTGAAGAACAATCCTAATATAACAAAAATAGTAATAATAGATTCTAAAATAAAGATTTCAACTGTTATATTTCAAAAGGTAATTACTATGGATGATTTCGTAATTGAAAAAAATTTCAAGAGGTATGTTAATTGTTTCTTTAAATGGACATGAAATTTCATTTGAAGGAGAAATGTTCTTTCCAAATAATGAGTTTCACTTTTTCCCTATATGCGAAAACAGCAAAAATTTACTAAGACCAACCAAATTTTAAGCAAGGAAGAGTTAGATAATATTTTTAGAACATTTAAAAAGAATTTATTTTTAAAAAAATAGAGTATTAGACATAATTTTTCTAAATTTAATTATCAACTGTAAAGTAGCTCAATCAAGCCGTAGATCACATGAAACTTCCAATCCCGACGTAAGGTGTGCGGTATGCACACACGCGGCTTCTGCTTCTCAGACAGCCTCAAAGAGGAAACCAAGGTAACGGATAGCGCATACCAACCCTTCCGATTGCCAAACCAATATGCCGACCGTGAGACAGGGCTGCGTTACAACTTCTTCAGATATTACGAGCCTGATGAGGGTCGGTTTGTGAATCAGAATCCGATTGGGTTGGTAGGTGGGGATAATCTGTATGCTTTTGTATCGAATGAGCAAGTTTGGGTGGATTTCTTAGGTCTTGTAAAAAACATCCTCCAGCAAGAAGACCTGGAGGTTATAGAACCTATGATATGGATTCTCATGGCAGATTGATCCCCCAAGCAAATTAAACGAGCACTAAGTCAAACTTACAAGTATTTCAGAGAACTAGGAGCACTTTAAAATGAATAGACATGAATTAGAAGCCTTTATATACTTTTAAATAATCCTGCTACTAGCCAAGCTATAAAAATGTTACCTCCAGAGTGGCATATTTTATATCCTTCATATCTTCAATTTTTTAGAACTAAGCAATGGATTATTTTGGAGATGAGATAACCCTTTTGGAAGCCGAGGATATCCAACAAAGGAATATTGACTATGAAGTAAAAAGAATATTTGCCGAATTTTTCTTATGATTGGAGATAATGGTGGAGGGGTTGCCATTCTGATGGATAATAAAAATCAAAAATATTTTTTTGCTGTCGGCATGGGAGTAATGAGTGAAGACTCCTTAGAAAAAAATATCATCTTCTTTAGAAGACTTTCTATTAGTAAAAAAAGGAATGTTTAATTATTAGCAAGCCGTAGCCTGTATGAAACCTCCAATCCTGATGTAGGGCATGTGTGGTACGCACACACATGGTTGCTGTTTTTCAGACGGCCTCGAATAAGAAAACAGGGCTGCATTACAACTTCTTCAGGTATTATGAGCCTGATGCAGGTCGGTTTGTAAATCAGAATCCGATTGGGTTGTTGGGGGCAAACCTCTATCAATTTGCGCTGGATATTCAAAGGTGAATCAATCCACTGGGATTATCTTCTGTTGGAGAATGTAATGATCCTTGTTCTAGACAGCCCTAAAAGCTAGGACGAGACATTATACTAATACTAAAAGGAATAAACGGTATACGTGAAGCAAAACAATATTGCCGCTAGTGATCAAAAATTTAGTATTTGCTGTTACTAAAAAGAAATGAAAAAAAGAAATGAAAAAAATACACAAGAACAAAATATATGAAAATTCTGAATAAGGAGGATATTATGGAAATTTATCTGTTAATGGATAAACTAAATGAAATTTTTTTCACGATCCAACTCGTTCAGAAGATATTAATGTCATTAAAAAAATTTGGGGATACATATTATCCTACTATCCATAAGTTGTACTACAAAAACTCTTTGGAATGCATTAACAATAGAACAAAGAAAAGAAATATTAGGAGAAGATTTTTACTTATGAAAATTATGGTAAGTATGATTAATTTTAGCAAGTCGTAGACCGTACGAAACCCTATCAATGAAGACGGAGAAAGCCACCAACAAACCCACTACTTCCACTGCGACCAAATCGTCATCCCGCGCGAGATGACCGACATCCATGGCAATCTGTTGTGGTTCGACAACTACACCGGCCGGGATCGACTTAAAGAGTAAAACCAAGGTAACAGATAGCGCTCACTAGCCCTTCCGATTGCAAAAATACCCTCGTCCACACTGGTATGTAGCTACTGCCAAAATGGATCGAAATCTTAGTCAAAAAGAAATAATGGAAATGGTACATTTTTCTTGGAAGTACTACAAAGATAATGTAACCGTACAACATAGGAAATAGTATCATGACAACTTTAGAAAATAAGATCTTTACTTTAAAAACAGAATCATTTAATGAAAAAAATGAAAGAAATGCATTTTTTTGAATAATTTAATTTCAGATTCTGAAAAAAATTATTCCATATCCACTCTCATGTGAAATAATAAATCGTACTTTTACCCCCTATAGAAATATAGAATTATCAAAAGAAAAAAATTTAGTTTATCGATAAAAAAATGAAATATTAAATTTTTGCACCAGAGGAAAATGATATTGCTTATGTATACTTTTTATGGAGGAATAAATGATTCGGCTGAAATACCAATAGAATTATTCCCCTTGTTTATTATCAAAATAAAAAAAATATTAGCAATTGGCTAGAATTAATAAACAAACCTAATTTTTTATTGTTTAAAAATTCTTTAGTAATAAAATAGATAAAGTTATCGATATATCTCTACTCGACAATGAGGAAGATGTGTTATCTGTTTCTATTGGACTGAACGCTTAACTTTTAAAAAGTAAATGAACTATTCCAGCAGAAGCTATCCTTTGCTTTGTATAACTTAAAGGTGTTTACTATGAAAGAATTATTAGAAAAAAACTTGAAAATAATAGTTTTATTGATAAGGTCAGAATTGATCTTGAATTCGATGTAAAGGACTATCAAGAATTATTAAAAAAATTTTGAATGAAATAAAGCATTATACTCATAATCATAATCTAATTGAAAAAGACTAGCGTCTTATTTATATGAGATACCCAAATTAACACATATTTGGTATCTCAATTTAAAAAGACGATCCAAAATAAAAAAATAAATCTTCTATTGTTAGTCAACTTGAAGAAGCATGGATAGAGTTAGATTCAATAATTGGAGAAGAAATTCTTGGTCAAGGACAATAAATTCCTCTTAATAAACAGTAGTCGTAGGTTAGGTCCTTATCCAATTCTATTCAAAACCGTTTTAGACTGTCATACCTTATTTGAATCAAAGCTAGAGTCAGACTGGCGTATAATTGCTCAAGATCCCGATTACCAAGATCCAACCCCAAGTGAAATTACTTTCCGTTAATCCTGCTTTAGGCGTGGCTCACAATGCAGATTTTTTTCCATTGCACAAAAAAATAGATGAAGAGACCGGGTTGCACTTAATTCATTCATCTAAAAAAGGAGCCCATATTGTTCCTGCATTGCCTGATATAACATAAATTCTATATTTTATTTGAGAAATTAATTATGAAAAAAACAAGAAATTATTTTTAAGTATGCAAATGGCTTTTTCTTGGGGCCATTTGTAATAAAGTCAGACTTATTGCATTTGATATGACTGAAGAATTATTTGCTCTTTTATGTATATATTGATTCACCATTGACAGATGATGAGTATGAAGCAATAGATAGTGCAGTTACAGATGTATTGGCTGATTTTTCCAAATTTTTCTATCTGAAAAAAATATATTATTGAAAATAATGATAATATTCTTTCATTAAATATATATAAAGGATGCTTTTTTTATGAGATTTGAAAATAAAATTGATTAAATAAATTAGTAAAATTAGTAATAGGAGTGATTTGAAAGTGAATAATCAAAGATATTATTGAATTTCAAGATAAATTAGGTTTTAAGGTTGATACAGATTATGTTGATTTTTTTACTTAGAAATAATGGAGGGGTTCCATCAAAGGTTAGAATAAAAAGGTAATAAGATAGTTATTGATCATTTTTTTGTCTTTTTAAGTCTGATTATAAACTTAACTCACTTATTGATATATATCCCTGATTTTTCAACAATATGGATTGCCTATTGCAGAAACTCTCAATCCTTTACATAGAGTGTGTACAGTACGCACTCGGTTTCTGTTTTTAAATTTATCAACTTAGAACTATAGGTATTGTTAATGAAAAAGAATTATTATCTATTTTAAAAAAATATGAAACGCATCCTGATTTTTTTGGGTGACACTATTAAAGATATAAATCAAGTAGGAGGTATGGATGATACAGTTTTACATATTGCAGCCAGAAATAATTCTTTAAATGATGTTCTTGTATTTCTTCAAAATGGGGCATTGATCGATCTTAAAGGGGACTTAGGATATACCCCCTACATTATGCATGCATGTTTGGAAATATAGAAATGGTGAAAGTACTCCTTGATAATGGATCTGATAAAAATATACAAAAATGAATTTGGAGAAAATGCCGTTAGAATTGCAATTAACTCATCCAGCGAAAATAAAGAGAAGATAGTAAAACTATTAAATAATTTTTAGAAAATGTAAATAAAAAAATAGATTATAAATCAACCAAATGGTGCCATACCTTAAAAATGTAGAAAAGTAAGACATGAATAAAAACAATCTAATTTTATTAATTAAAAAAATCAAATGTCAGATAAACAAAAAAATGAAAATGCCTTTACATTTGAATACACTTTTTACTAAGCTCAATAGAAAATCCTAGTATAGATAATGATTGTTTCATAGAATTATTTAGTTATTATTCTAACATATCCAAAGGAGAAGTAAGTGGACTATTTAATTTACTACAATCTTTAACCAAACATGAAATCAATATAATTTATGATTTTTTTAGAATATATTTCAAAGTTTGTCATAGACTTAGGAGTATATTGTGAATTTGAAAAATTTCTTACGGAGGTAAAACATATACAAGAAAGAAATTATTTAGAGGAAAAAAATTGAGCATACTTTTCCAGTTTTTCAAAGTTGATGAAAATAACATCATAAGTTTTTGATGATAGTGATAACTTTTTATATATTTTCTATAATGCAACTATCTACTAAAACTTGGATTGAGATAACATACGATGATTTTTCTCTCAATACTTGAATCACTAGAGTGGCAAGCTTTTTACTAATAAGGCTTTTATTATATTTTACTCCTTGCTGTTTAAAAATATTTTTTTCTAATCTATCTAAATTTCATTTATATGGTTACGTTGTTGAATTTTTTTATATTGCCCTAAGAAACCAAAGTACGATATTTAACACTACTCAAATCAAATTAATTATTGATTTTTTTAAAAATTAATCCAAAAATTTTTAATCAGGAAATTAGTGTCGAAACACATAACAAGTACTATTCAACTTTATTTATAACCTCCCGACCGTAAAGGGAGCTGCACTATAACTTCTATAGGTACTACGAGCCTGAGACAGGGGCGGTTTGTGAATCAGGACCCAATTGGGTTGCTGGGGGGGAGTAATCTTTATCGGTTTGCACCTAATGCACAAGGATGGACTGATCCTCTGGTTTTATAGCTATGGCATTATTTTTCTTACTAGAAATAGGTGCTGTTTTAACTGCTGCAGGGCAAGCTGCACTAACAGCAATTGGCAATGGAGCAGTTTTAAGTCTAGGTGGTGATCCTAATTATGCAGGCTCGGTAATGATTGATGGACTACCAAATAGAGAAGCAGCTTTAGCGTGGGAAAAGGCTCAAGTAAGGGCTTATAGAGCTGCTAATAATGGAGCGAGACCTCCTAAACAGTACAGACCTTAAAGTGAGAGTGAAATTATGATTAACGAAATTTGTTTATACTTTCAAAACGATGAAAGAATTTCTGAATTTAATCAAGAAACCTTTGCTATTCCGGAGCTTTATCTTATTTCAATACCTAAGTTTGATTCCAAAAAGGTGATTAAATGTAATATTTTCTTATGGGAGAATGGTCCATTTCCGCCTAAAGAAAAAAATATTGGGAGTGCTGATTCTTATCAGCTTTTTGACTTCAAAAAGTATACCTCTCTATCAGAAAAAGATAAGAAAATCATGCAGTTAAATGTTGTTCATCAAGGAATGCATGATATTGCTTCTGATTACAATTGGGATACGGAACCATTGGAAGAAGCTTACCAAAGTTGCTTAACTTCCGATCTAACCTTTAAAAGACAAATCAAAAAGCGCAAGCTAAGTCCGAACAGAACACAATATTTGTCTTTATGGGCATATTGCAATCAACACTACTTTAAAATTACTTGGACAACATCTGATAAAAAAGGGGAAATAGTTAAGCAGGGTACATTACTGACAGAACAACCATCTTATATCGATATATGGTATAGCTTGAATTTTCATTGGATAGACGACGAACATTTTATTGTTGAGTCCAATTACAAAGGGTTGATTTCAGATACTTGGGAAGTTGATATCTCGAATAGTGCTGTCCTCGCAACTAACAGGTTTTAGCCTGCGTGAAACTTTCAATTTTGGTGGCGTGTGTAGCAAGCCGTAGCCCGTATAACGCTTTCAATTTCGGCGTAGCGTGCAGAGGAAAGCACGCACGCACGAGGTTTCTGCTTTTCAGACGACTTCGGCAACCTGATCCACCGCGAACTGGCCGACGGCGATTTACTGGTCATAGTTCTGAGGTCGGAGGTAAGGGGGCAAGTAATCCTTTGGCAAAAAGAATGTTTCGAAAACATAAAAATGATGCTAGAAGCGGAAAGTGTGTGGAAGCTGATATTTTAAGTCAAGTAGCTAATGAATTTAATCTTAAAACAGAGGCGGCTTTGAAAAAATTTTTAACTAAACACAAATATTCAGCTACTCAGGTAGTAAGAAATGCAGATAAAAAAAACTTTTAGCCCCATGCATAAATTGCGCTCCTGTTGTTCAAGCATTAGGAGTTTAAACCAATGAAAAAAAGTCAAAAAGAAAATTAAAAAGCAAAATAATTTGGAAATAGAAAATAATGCTATTTTAGATAAAAATATTATCAGAGAGATTATTAGCGGATTATTCCGTTCAAGATGAAGTTAAAAATATTACTATTATTCACAGATAAATATGTTGCAACATTAAGTAATAATTATAGCTTCTCATCAGATATCGAATTTTCAAAAGGGTACTTGAATAAAAAGATATCCTTGAAACAATTGTATCAGCGAGAAAGATTAGCATTAAACAACTTAGACAAGCTAGACGAATTTGGTAAAAATATACAAGAGTTAACTTTATTATTTCTAAATGCTAATTTCCTTGATGGAGTTGAACAAAATCAAGATATAGGAAGTTTTCTTTTTCCTGCTATCTAATATTCAAGATGGCTTGTGCGAAAAAAATTTTATAATTTTTTGAAGACAATTTGATCAAAAACTGAAACTAAGAGGTTTTTTTAGAAAAAAAAGACTGAGAGCTTTGGATAGGAAAAGAAAAAAATTAGTAGATATAATACAAAAGCAGTGAAAAAAATATTAACGATATGGTATTGAAGGTAATATCTTTCTATCAAGCAAAAAAATTAATGGAGTATACTTTTTATGTTCAAATTAAAATTATTGCCCGAGGATTTTTAATATATGTATTAAGCGTAAAGTAGAGATTAAAAAAAGTTAGATAAACTTCCCAAGCTAGATAATAACTATTTGTTATTCATTACTAAGTATCAGGAGGTAGAGATAATACCTGATATTTCTCTTTTTAATTATGAAGAGGCTTTTAAATGAAAATAGATACTTAGAGTGTAATTATCCCGAAATATCAACGTGTTTTTTTGGAGTATTGGACAAGCAGGACAGGGAGATGGATGGTTTTTAAATAAAATAGATAATACCATTTTTTTCATTATAATCATGATGCTGGAGAGTATACCAGATCTGGATTTACAAATTTAGGGATAGATTTCTCACAATTTATCCAGTTGGCTTTGTTATACAGAGATTTAGAGCACCTATTAGATGAAGGAGAGACACTTACGGATAATATAAAAACTGAGTTTATATATTCAGTAAATAGTATAAGTAATAATTTGTTTGATGTTTATCCATTTAAGTATTTTTTTAATTGGAATATTCAATAAATTTATTGAGCAAGCCGTAGCCCGCACAAAACCTTCAGTACTGATGTAGGGTGTTTGTGGTTTGCACGCAGTTTCTGTTTTTAGACGACCTCAATCCTTTTTCGAAGTCGTCTGAAATATTGGTTCTTTAACAATCTAATTACCAGTTAGTTACAAGATGTAGTTTCTCGAGGAGCATTATAATATTATGGAAGTTAAAAAGAGTCTAACGACTATATTATTAAATTTAACAACAATGAAGTCTTAGTTTTTTTGAAGGGCTTGTTAAGTTCGTTGAAAATAATGAAATTATTGATGAAGCTGAGCAAAAATACTATATGACTTAGAATGCTTATTAGAATCCACATTAGAAGAACCTTTTATGGAGAATTATAAAGATTTAATACATATAGCTAAAAAAATCTATTATCAATAATAAGCAAGCTGTAGATTGAGACAAGCCTCAACAATTTGGTTAAAAGCCAAAATCTTTAAAAAGACGGCACGAAAGAAACTTGAGCGTACAGCTACGACGCCTTGGGCAGAAGAATAGGTATAGTGCTTTTAATTTGAGAGAAGTAACTAGAGAACAATATGCAGCGCTTGACCCTTATAGGAATCTAGGAGATTAGCTATGAAAGCAATAGAAATTTTTAAAGAATTTTGTGGAAGAAAAATTATCAACTGAAGAATTGGAAATGGAGTTGTATTCCAATCAAGAATTAATTTCCCTGTTGGAAAACACTAAAGCTAAACCTTATATGAATAGTAATTCCACTTATGAATATTTAATTAGTCAGGATTTGACATCTCTTGATGCAAAGTTAAATTTGATGGATATTTTCAGGGAAATTTTTAGATTACAAGCATATCCCGTACTCTTCGAATTCAACGACAGAAAAATTTTTTGATTTGATTTTGGAGGCTATTCCTAACTGGATACCAGCTGATATGGGTTATTTAAATTCCTTGTATGATAAGTACAAACCTAAGACGGTGACCACTTTTAAAAAGATTATTAAGGAACATTTCATTTGCATGGATAAACATCCCAAATGGTTACAGGAGCCTGATTGGCCTATCGTTGATAATATTCCCGCAATGTTTCTAGGGCAGTTAGATATATCGAAGTTGAAGCATGATACTACTTATTTGTACATTTTTTGGGATAAAAAAACAGACAGATATATAGAAGTAATACAGTCTCTATAAATGAGCAAGCTGTAGCCAATGAAATCTACAATTCCGATGTAGAGTGCGAATGGAACGCACGCACACGGCTTCTGCTTTTCAGATAGCCTCGAAGAGGAAGCCGGATTCGTTTGGGACGGCAGCCATTTACTGCAAGAAATCCAACCGGACGGCAGATATATCTATATCTACACCGATCCCGATAGCTACAACCCTTGGAACAGGTACACAACCGGACCAAAATGGTAATAAATACTCTTTAAAGAATGCACATAAGAAGGATAAATTATGTATTTAGATCAAGTAAATTATGAATTAAACAAAAAAATCAATGATTTTGTATGTAACTCAAATGATGCTACTACGCCGGAGAAAAAGAATTGATATTCTCAATCAAGCATGGGAACTTTTACCCAAACCAGCCACTCAATTCGTTGAGCCTACTTCGGCAATCGCCTGTGGTATTTCAGAAAATTATAAAAAATTAGGTGATTATCAAAAAAAGCCCTTGAGTGGATGTTAATTGCACTTGAGGCACGAAAAGATGAACCTGCAGCAGGTGTGTTTATATGGACAGGAATCGTTTATTACGAATTGGGTGATATGGAAAATGCCTATAAATATTTTGACCTAACTTATAATGAGCTACGTTACACACCTTTCTCTATGGAAGACAAAAAATATTGGCAATTTTATAAGCAACGTAAAGAAGAATTAAATCCTAAGAAAAAAACCAAAAAGTAAGATTCGATATTTTCAGACGACCTTTTTTTGTATCGTACTTAACCGCCGCTACGCCTATATCTACACGACCAAGACTCCTACGAACCGCTGACGCAAATCCGCTATTGGACAACCGTAAAAGGAGAAGGCCGACAATAAACCCATTACTTCCACTGCGACCAAATCGGCATCCCGAGAGAGATGACCGATTTGGTCGGTAAAGGTATTACTCATCCCGTTGTTCAAGAAGCATACGATAATGTCCCTAATGATAAACGTTCTGATCCTCGTATGCATGGTAGCTGTGCTAAAGCAGAGGCTCTCAGTAAAGAGGCAGAAAAGACAAATGTTACCAATATGGAAGAGCTTAGAAAATTAGCAAAAATTCCGTCTCTACAGCAAACAGAAACGACAAAAAATGAAAACCTATGCGTGCATGTCCTTCCTGTAGCCACGTATTAAAAAATCTTGGAATTCGCGACGGTAATGGAGGTTAAAATGACTGAAGTAAATAGACCTGATGTTATAGCAGGACGAAAATTAACCGATACATTTGATATTGATGCCATGAATTATCATGACATTCAGATAATTACGCATGATTTTTATTAAAAACGTACTTTTATCTAGTCCTTGTATTCATAATCAAATACCTGATACTTTAATAAAATTAGCAGAAAATACATGTCGTAAAAATTCTATTGAATTTATCCAATGCCTTATCGAATGATGAATTGAAGAAGGAGCGCATAAGAGTTTGGAGAATTTATGATTCACAAACATCATCACATGAAAGAAACTTTACTCAACTTATACTAGGAGGGTTATCAGATGAAGAACAATTCACTGATGCACTTGAGAACTACGCTACAGTATCTGATATACTACTTCCCACTTTCTTTAATGTATATAAATTATGCGGAGAGGAACTTTGTAAAAAAATATCTAGAATTTCTATTGAATCATCCTATTTTTAAAGAAATATCGTGTTGAACATGTTTGAACCAAAAAGTTGAATATAATGATTGAATTTCCCCATAGCAAGCCACAGCCCGTATGAAAAATCCAATCCCGACATAGGGTACAGGGCCATACGTACGCACATGGGTTCTGCTTTTCAGACGACCCCATCCCCACAGTTCAGATAATGATACAGATACATATAACGTAGAAATGAATTAGCCAATCGGCTATGTCAGAGATACAGGAGCAATTCTTACAAAAAGTCAAAATTATTGTAATGAAAGGCACCAATAAAAATTATTACAGGAGACCCATCATGATAAGTACTGATTATTTTTTTGGTTTTAGAGCGTGCCCCATATGCGATGGGCAAAGGTAGATTAATTATAAAAAAATATTGACTCTAATAAATTATTTTTTTCTGCTGCGATGAATGTATGAGTTGCTGGGAAAATGAGGATGACTTAACTCAACAAAGAAAAAAATTTATGGAATATTCTATCAAGTCAAAAGATAGTGAATGCTTCAGAGGCCGATATTAGTAATTTTCATTGGGAAAAAAATATAAACTACATAAGTGTTCTGATACATTCATCTGATTTTTATTAACTGTAGCAAGCGTAAGTTGGGTCGAGATCCAACAAAATATTAAGGTCGTCTGAAATAACTTTCAGACGACCTTTCTTATGATTTTTATCAAAAAAATACTGAGAAAGGTATGCCTAGGAAAATAGTCGGTTAGCTATCACAAATGAAAACAGTGCGTGCTACCGCTTTGCCTACGACGTACTCGACCGCCTTAAAACCTACCACGGCACGACCTATTACTACGACTGCACCGGCAACCTGATCCACCGCGAACTGGCCGACGGCGAAAGCCGCCAACAAACCCACTACTACCACTGCGACCAAATCGGCATCCCGAGAGAGATGATTGATAAGGACGGTAACCTGGTTTGGCTCAGGGATTATTACGGTTGGGGAAAACTAAAGAGCGAAACCAAAGTAACAGATAGTGCATACGAGCCCTTCCGCCTGCAGAACCAGTATGTCGACCATGAAACGGGGCTGCATTACAACCTGATGCGTTATTACGAGCCAGAGGCCGGGCGGTTTGTGAATCACAATCCTATTAAATATTTAGGAGGTACAAATTTTTATACTTATGCATTTAGTATCGTAAATTGAGTAGATTTTCTAGGATTAAATCCCTTTAGAGTGTTTGGCAAAGTTACAATAATTGTTTAACAAAGCAAATAAAAAAATAATAAATCTGATAAATGTGATCGAGAATATCAACTAGCGAAAAGGTTTTGTGATACTCCAGTATCACCTCAAGCGTCTATATGCGCAACTCTAAGTGCGCAAATTAATCATGCCAAAAAGATGTATCGAGTTATAACTAATTAGGATAGAAAAATGTAACCCTGGAGACATACAATCAAAATAAATGGTTGTTAAAATAGGCTAGATGCTTTTAAAAGAAAAAAAGCAAAATCTGAATATACTAAATAAATTCTTTATGAGGCTAAATAATGAATAATTTCTTGAAAAAAATCTTTTTAAATATCAGGATTTCCCTAGTTTTTTTGAATCATAGTCCTATAACCTCCGTACATGACTTAGGATTTATGGGAGAAACATTATTAAATTTAGCAGTTAATTCCCAATCTAAAAAGATGTTATTCTATTAATAGAAAAATGGAGCAAATGTCAATCAACAAGGTGAATTAAATTTCACTCCTATTCAAAATGCTTGTCTTCATGGAAATCTTGATATTATTGAAAATTCTTTTTAAAAAAATGGTGCTAAAACAAATATAAAAAAATGAGTTTGGATATGATGCAAAACATTATACATCTGAAGAATATCACGATAAAAAGAAATCTAAAGAAATTAGAAACCTAATGGGATATTACAAACAATAAGTTACATATTTAATAGAAACCTGATAAAACATTAAGGCCGTCTGAAAAACGAAGAAGTTTCAGACGACCTCGAAGAGGAAACCGGATTTGTTTGGGACGGCAGTTACCTCTTGCAGAAAGTCCAGCCGGACGGCAGGTATACCTATATCTACACCGATTCCTACAGCTATAACCCTTGGCACAGGTTCGCGATTGGACAACCGAAGACGGAGAAGGCGTCCAACAAGCCCACTACTTCCACTGCGACCAAATCGGCATCCCACGTGAGATGATCGATAAGGGCTATCATAGAGGATATAACCAAGCAATTATGAAAATAGTGAATAATATTGATAAAAATTCTGAATGTGATAGAGAAAAGGCTAGAAAAATTCAATCATTACAATGCAAAATTCATAAGGCACTTAAGTCAGGAAGTATGTCTTTATATAAACCAACAACAAAAACAAGATTGGATTAATTACTTAACATAATAAGGAATAACATTATGAATATAATATTAGGATTTATAAAAAAATAATTTATTAGAAGTATCAGGTAATTATCAAAAACAGCCAATGGAAAATTATTCAAGATATTTCAGTAGCACAAAGATATGCATATCAGCAGTATGATTTAGAGACTGTTTGGGCGGATTTGCGTGAATCAAACTCACTAATTTTTAAAACTATCTACAGATGAAGATGACAATTTTTGGGATGAATATGCTGTTCCTGCAATTGAAAAATTGAATTCCTTGCACTTAGAGGAGGGATTAAAAGATAGTTTATTTAGTGATATAGATGCCGATTTATTTAATTGTTATTTAAACAACAAATATAAGAAAAAAATCATCCTATTTGGAATATGATAGAAGATGCTTATTTTAAAGGGTTTTTGGCCTTGTGGATGGGAAAGGTAAATATCCTGAGAGAAGCTTGTCGTTTTTAAATTAAACTATGCTTAAATAAAAAAATATGATACACCCAAAGCTCTTAAACTTAGCGAAAAGGAAAGGTTGGTTAACAGAAGAAAAACCGTCCCCAAAAAAAGAAAAAAACTGGCGTAGCGTCGTGTATATATAGTAAAGCGTAGCTTCTATAAAGAGATACTAGACCCGAAATACCATTTTGGAAGAGGATAGCATTATGTTGGATAGATTATATTTAATCAAACTGATTGATCAGTTAAGAAATTTTTGAAGGATCGGAAGAGGATGAAGAGGTACTCCTTGAAAAATTAGTAAATTTGGTCACTGATCCAAATATATCAGATTATATATATTGGACAGACATGAGCTCCGAGGAAATAGCTGATAAAGTACTTAGTTACAAACCTATTATCCTCCCTGATTTAAGCAATTCTTAGTCTACATGAAATTTTTTTAGTTTTAATGTAACATATGTGTGGAATACATACATGTACTATGCGTAATAAACACCCTAAGAAGAAATGTTGATTATTTGACAAAATTATAACTGGAAGGATTAATGAAAATGAAAATTAAGAGTTTAGTTGAGGAAATGGGCGGAGTTCAAAGGTTTACATTTGAACCACTGATTCTACATCTAGAAAAATCAATGTCTAAATTTTTTTAGATATTACTAAAGAAGAGTTTTCAGATTATTTGGATTACCTTGAATTATTTGGTGGAGAGACGGGGTTTATAAAAAGAATTTAAGTTAACACCATATAGTAATTTACCTGAATATTGTTATCCTGATGACGATATTCCTGTAGGTGGTAATATCGAATGGAGTGGTGGTGATTTAGGTTTTTTTATGGTGAAAATATAAACTACCAAAAAAACTCCCAAATTAGTGAAAGGCTTGAAAAAAATACAAAAATAGAATACCAGATAATTTTCTACCAATATCAAGTAATGAATTTGGTGATTTGATTTGTCTATGTACTCAAGGTGAAAAGAATTGGACAAATTTTCTATTGGGATCACGAAAATGAATGGGATGAAGAAGATTATTTTGATGAATTTGGGGTACAAATGCCTGAAGAAGTAAAAATTCCAAAATATCTATTTAATTGGTAAAAAAATCTATATGATTGCTTTAGCAGAATGATTCCAGTTTAATAATTAAAGCAAGCCATAGCTCGTATAAAACCTCCAGTCTCGAAGTAGGTTGTGTGCTGTGTGAACGCACGCGTTTTTTGCTTTTCAGACAGTCTCAATCCGTTCTTTGAGACTGTCTGAAATATTGGTTCTTTAATAATCCGATTATCGATCGAGCATCAAGGCCGTCTGAAACATTCGTTCTTTAAAAAAATTTCTCATTTAATCAATATATAGATAATGAATTACCTACACAAGCACAATCGATTTTTAAATTTTGGTATTAAGGAAAGAATGATGAACAAAATCTGTCTCTTTATTATATTAGTATTTCTTTGTTTTACTTCAGCTTTTGCAAAAGATTTTTTAGACAAAAAGGAGAGCAATATGTTAGTCAGTTCAGAAAAATATGGCGCTTGAGCTTGCTGAAATATACATAAAAAAACGTATATGGAAATACCGTTTCAATAAATCAAAAACCATACCGTATTATTGAAGAGAAAGATGTCTGGATCATTAATGGAGCCCCTCCACAAGCACTAGGTGGTAATTTCCATATAGTTATTTCTAAAAAAGATGGGAGAGTAGAAAAAATAACTCATTCAAAATAGCAAGCTGTAGCCCGTACGAAACCTCCAATCCAGACGTAGAGCATTGTGGTACGCACGAACCCCTAGCACAGGTACACAACCAGACCAACATGGTAATAAATACTCTTTAAAGAATGCACATATGGGACATAATCCTGAAGATGCTGTTTCCTATTGGAATCGTTGCGGTTGTTATCATGGAGCTAAATCTCAGACAGTACGGAAATGGATGCTTGATTCTAACAATTATCGATTGGAATATGGTCTAGGCAACCGTTCCCGTGGGGCAAAGAGCAAAGAACGTTATAAGAAACCCCGTAAACCTAAAAATTGGGAGGTTATTCAAAAGTTGTTAATGAAGAATTATGAATGAGAGAAAACCATGTATTTATCTGATATTAATCCTGAGTTAAATAATGAAATTAATAATATTATATGTGAGTCGAGACAAGCTAAAACTCTTCAGGAAAGGATTGATAAGTTAATAAGGGCTTGGGATTTAATTCCAAAAACCTGCTACTCAATTCGTAACCCCAACTAGTGGGCTATGTTCTGAAATTTCTGGCAGATTTAAAGAGTTAAAGGATTATTCTAAGGCACTTGAATGGATAAATATTGCATTAGAGGCGCGAAAAACAGTTCCTGATGGCAGTACATTTCTATGGGCAGGTATTATCTATTACGAACTAGGTGATATGGAAAATGCCTATAAATATTTTGACCTAACTTATAATGAGCTACGTTACACACCTTTCTCTATGGAAGACAAAAATATTGGCAATTTTATAAGCAACGTAAAGAAGAAATAAATCCTAAGAAAAAAATCAAAAAGTAGTTTAATTATATCTGTCCAAGAAAATGGTAATAAAGGGATTAGGTAGAGATAGTTGGACTAACGGTTGAGTAAGTCTAACTATCTGTTGGATGATGTTCATCTGCCAACTCACCAAAACGATTAGATTAGGAGGATATTATGAAAAAGTTATTAGTGTGGGGATATGCTCTGCAAAGCATGGATAAAGCAGAAAAAATGGGGTTGCCACGAGTAAGTAGTGGAGTCCTAGGTATATCAGAGGTATTCAACCCTAAAAAAACGCATCCTGATTTTGACTTTCCATGGAGTTGGTTCGTAAAGGGACAAGAAATTCCTCCAATGCCTGAAAAGGTTTATATCTGCTTAAAGAAAGCAAGAGGTGTTACTTTTGATTTTCTTACATATAATGATTTCTTTATCATGTCAGCGCGTTTTTTGGAGTTTATTAAAAAATACGGGTTTGATCATGATTTTGGAATGAGTAAAGCAATTATTGTTAATACAAAAAGGTGAGTTATTGACGAACGAAGTCTATTATTTAGTAAGAATAGTTGATTGGGAAATTCAGGATGAAATTGTTTTACCCAGATTTAGCATTAGATGAAGATGATTTTTTTCACTGGAGGCATATACTAATTCAGATAAGGATATTTTATTGTCTTTCAATTATAATTATTCACGAGCATTTATGGTTTCAGAAAAATTTAAAAAGAAAAAAATATTGGAAAAACTTTTTCTTTGCCTTTTCTTTATTCTTTTGGAAGAGTGGGAAGGAATTAAATAATTCAGACTTTTATTGGGATTAATAAGATATATAACATTTTTGAATTATGAGGTATTATATGATTGAAACAACTAAAGATATGATTTCTGTGTGGATGGGGACATCTTTTAAAACACCTGATGAGTTTAATGAATATACAGATGGAATGGAGGACTCAGATTCTCATTGTCCAGCTTTTGCAGATTTTTGGGGTTTCATTTATTGATTCTGATTATTTTGTGGCATTCCAGACAGATAATGGAGAAATTGTGCCAGTTGAAGTGTTAGCAGAAGAAGTTGGAGCACACTCCAATAAAGTTATAAAAGATATTGTGAAAGTAGCAAAAGAGAAAGGAATAAATGAAGGTAATTCTTTATATTACTATTCTAATGCAACATTTTATGAGGAAAATCCAGGTAAACTTTACAATGATCCGAAGTTTATAGGAACTTTTAAAGACCCAAGAAAAAAATATCGCTAGTGATAGTGAAACATTAGTTAGGATAATGACCGTCTGAAAGTTGTTTTGCAGATGGCCTTAAACAATTAGATTAACGGCAATCTGATGGTTGCACCATCGACTACGCCTACGACCCGTTCGGACGGCGCCTTTCAAAGAACGCCAAAGACGGCAAAAACCAGTATTATGATGAAGAGACCAGACTGCATTACAACCTGATGCGGTATTACGAGCCTGATGTGGATCGGTTTGTGAATCAGGATCCGAATTGGGTTGTGGGGTGGGGATAATCTTTATTGGTTTGGGCCTAATGCGGCCATGTGGCTTGACCCTTAGGGATTGGCAAAACGATCCAAAAAAAGGGGAAATAGCAGTGTCAGAAGTGATTTTGGAAATTGGCGTAGAGAATATTGGAAATATAGAGCCAGAAAAAGCGTTAAGACGTAGAGACCTAAAAAGTAAAGTAAGTCTTGTTAGTTTAATAAGGAATATTTATGTTAAATAAATTTGTTTTTAGAGCAGTTAATTGCTTTCTTTCAAAAAAATCCAGTCGCTCAAGGTAAAGCCAACAACTGATGATGAGGTCCTCAATATGAGAAAGCACTTAATATCAATTTAGATGACGATTTTAAAGAATTTACAATGAGATTTGGGGGGGTGTCGTTAGGGATACTCAAATATATGGAATACATAATTCCGAATTTCTTGGGAAGATACAATTATTGATTTGAATAAAGAATTTTCCGATTATCTTAAAGATGGTCAAAGTAATTTAATAATTGGCACCGATGGCTGGGGAAATCTATTTATATTTCCCTATCTAAAATGGTAATGATTTACAATCATGATACTGATGAATTGCTAACTTTAGCAGCTAATTTTTCAGATTATTTGGAGAAAATTCTTAAAAAACAAATTTAGCAAACTGTTTAAACTCGAACCATTTTAGACGGTCTCGATACCTCTTTGAGATCGTCTGAAAGACAAAGAAGTTTCAGGTAACCTTAAAGAGGAAACTAGATTTGTCTGGGAGGGCAGTCATTTGTTGCAAGAAGTCCACTCGGACGACAGGTATACCTATATCTATACCGACCCGGATTCCTACGACCCCTTGGCGCAGGTACGCAACTGGATCAACGAAGACGGAGAAGGCGTCCAACAAATCCACTACTTTCACTGCGACCAAATCGGCATCCTAAGATTTGACCGATAAAGACGGCATCCTCTTGTGGTTCGGCAACTATAAATCTTAGTTTATATTGACGGAATATCCGAAATTATTCGATTACCTTAGGAGATTATCATGGATATGACATTATTTAATTTTAAGACATTTTGGGAGGCAAACTCTGATGAAGACTATCGTGAAGATATTATCAGAATGTCTATTGCACTTATGACGTTTCTCAAAAACAATAACTTACTTGTTGATATTGACCCATTTAATGAGGATGGCTCTATCAAAGAAGATTTGATCATCCGAAAATCCAATGTAACCGATGAAGGATTCCAATTATTTGTTAAACCAGTAAATAACTGGTGGAATGCTTTGGATAGGGGAACTCCTCCCGAGAAAGTTACTATTTTGGAGAATGGATTGAAAAAAATTCGTGCTGCGAAAAAGTAATTTTATATTTTCTGACGACCTCAATATCTCTTTTGAGGCCGTCTGAAATATTTGTTCTTTAAATAAACATTTTAAAAATATACTTGTACTGCACCAATTTCTAAAAAGTAATAGTAAGAAAGGAAAAAGTGATGACTCTTTATCAAATATACTCTGCTGTTGATAATGAAGAAGCATATGTGGACTTAAAAACAGGATGATAGAAAAAAATTGTAGAATTTATTAATTACAATAAAGGTAATTATACAGATGAAGCAGTTTTTTATAGCTCAGAGTGGATATACCTCCAAAAAAATATTTCTAATACAGATTTTTATTCAAACAATTCCTAAGATGTTATTGTTCTCTGAAACTTTCATTAATAAATTGGCTGATAAATTAAAAAAATGAATTAGATTTTTTTCCGGCTAAACTTAGAATCAAGAATGATGAATTTAAATTTTTTTCCTTGGAAAAATTAAATTAACTACTAAATTAGTAGATATAGAAAAATCAAATTTTTTTATGAAATAGATGGAGAGAAGTTTATTGATTATCCACCTGTATTCTTTGAAAAAAATATCTGGCTTCGAGTTTTGTGCAAAAAGATATAAATGATGATTTAATTTGGGCTTTTTTTCTGATAAATTCAAAGAATTAGTTGTGAGTAATAATTTGAAGATGGAATTTCTACCTCTAACATGAAATATTCTGTAAAGTAAGTTATAGCAAGCCGTAGCCCGTACAAAACCTTCAGTCCTGACGTAGGGTACGTGCGGTACGTACGCGGTTTCGCCTATCAAAACCACATCAACGAAGACGGAGAAAACCGACAACAATCTCACTACTTCCACAACGATCAAATCGGCATACCGAAAGAGATGACCGACATCCACGGCAATCTTCTGTGGTACGGAGAATACACCGCCTTGGGTCGTCTAAAAAAGTACGAGCGGGTTTACAAGAATGTGCATCAACCGTTTAGACTGCAAAACCAGTATTATGATGAAGAAACCGGGCTGCACTACAACTTGATGCGTTATTACGAGCTTGAGGCGGGTCGGTTTGTGAATTAAGTTCCGATTGGATTGATGGGTGGGGAAAAATTTATATCAGTTTGCACTGAACGTACAAAGATGGAACGACCCTAAAGGCTTGGCATTCGAAAGATAGGTGTAACAGGAAAGAATAATATGGTAAATGATAGAATTTCAAGTTTTGACGCTTTTTTTAGAATGTAAAAGATCTATCAATCAATGACTTATTAGAAAAAAACTACTACATTCTAATTCTATTATTCAATATGAAGCAGCAAAAAGACTACAATTTTTTTCAGTATAAAGAGATTATTGATATCATCAGAAATATCCTCTTAACAAGTCGATATAGTAAACATAGAGAAATTGCAAATTTTATCTTGGGACAAATACAAGAAGAACTTAGCACTACAGAATTGAAAGAAATTTTCTCTATATTAATTTTACTCTATTCAAAAATGACAAAAAGTATTAAAGTGAAATCATCTGCAATATCTTCTTTAGGACATCTATTCAAAAAAATATAATCTAGGAGAAGAAGAGTTTTCGCATTATAGAAAAATAATATTAGTTCTATTTGGAATATAAATAGATATTCTATAATTATTTCTATTGCATTTAGTTCTGCATATTTCCCAAAAAGAAATTATATAAAAAGAATATCTTATAAAAAAATTTAAACAGCAAGCATCACAAAAATTATTTCATGGGTATTGTATGGATTAAAAAGGAAAACATTATAAATCAGAATCAATTGAAAAATTTACTAATAGATAAACTAAGCCAATTTAATGAAAAAAATCTTATATTTACAATGAAATTATTGCATTTTTTAATTTCAATTAGTTCTAAAAAAAGTTATCCCTTATATTGAAAAGACACTATTCACTCAAAAGTAAAAATCGATGATGAAATTTATACTGAACTTAAAAAAATAATTTATCGGATGAATATGCGGAATTAAGAAAAAAATTATTAGAAGAATTTAAATAGTTTCTTGACGTACGCCTCAACCGCAAACCTGCTTTCGTCTTCAAAGCCAGTAAAACCAACCACCTTCCGCCTGCAAAACCAGTACGCTGACCGTGAGACGGGGCTGCATTACAACTTCTTCAGGTATTATGAGGCTGATGTGGGTTGGTTTGTGAATCAGGACCCGATTAGGTTGTGGGGTGGGGAGAATCTTTTATTCGTTTGTGTCTAATGCAAATGTCTGGGTTGATCCATTAGGATTATCCGTAGAATCAGAGAGTGCTCAACGTGGAATTGATAAAGCAACTAAGTATTTAAAAAGTAGAGGTTTTAAAATTTTTATCAGATGAAGTAACAATTAAAGTTTTCGATAGAACATGGAAAAATAATACAGGACGATTAACGAAAGGTCAAAAAGAGATCGAGGGTTATTCAATTTGAAAAAAATCGCAAAATGCTGGAGGAAAATGTCCGAAGGCTGCATATATGGTTTCATCAAAAAAATAAGGATAAGCAAACGGATTTGGGTTTCTCCAAAAGGCGTTGCTCGCTTTTATGACTTTAGTATTGAAAGATTGATTTTAAGGACGATAATTATGAAAAAGTAAAGAATTTATTGAAGGTCTTATTGAATATTTGAAAAATAATTTGAATATTCCTGATGCTAATTTTTCTAAAAGATAGAATTAAATTTAAAAAAAGGAAAAATATGTTTATGGTGAAATATCCTTTAGCAATTCTCGTACTTTCGAGGGGGTCATACTTCACCTATATGCATACAATTCTGAAATGGGAAATTTTTTTCTCCCAAAATGTTCCTCCTTATGATAAATCGTCAAATCCTTATGATTTAGTATTTGTACAACCATCTATCTCGCAGGCGCATTTTTTTAAAGCTCCCCCTATTACCTCATTTCCTTATGGAGATACCATTAAATTACCTGAATCTGAGAATGATGCAAAAAATCTATCCAGATGTATTAAAAGCATTTGCAGCAAAGATCATATTCCAATCATTATGGCCTTCCATTCCGGTAGCAAAGAAGTTTTAAAATATTTAGCACTTTATCCAGAGGCTTTTTCGTTTTAAAGCATTAACTGCTATTTTTATTATAAATAAGAATAAATTACCACTAAATGATCCTTTAATACAGAATATTTTTATTGTTTGATAAAAAAAGTATTAGAAAATGATAATGGATTGTTTAGCAAGCATGATTTGATCTTCCTGGAAAAATTCTTTTGACCAAAAAAATTAAAACAACAAATTATGCAATAATTAGTCCTTGTAACAAGCCGTAGCCCGCACAAAATCGAAGTAGATACGATATGACTGATCCAATCGGACCAAGACAGAAATCTAATTATGGTCATGATTGACATATAAAATCTACATTTGACATTGTTTCATTTTTATTGAGGAGTTGTATGCTATGAATTTAGATGCAGTTAATCCAGAATTAGAATCAAAGATTAATGATTTAGTCTGTGAGACTTATAATAAACCTTTTTTAGAACAAGAAAAGTTATTAAAAGAAGCATTTGAGCTAATACCCAAGCCAGTAACCCAATGGGCGCATCCAACGACAATGGTTACGATTGCTTTGTTTGAGTTGTATTATAAAAATCAAAAATATGAACAGGCTAAGGAATGGCTGAGTATTGCTTTAAGTGTTGCTGACTTAGGAACCACTAATGCAGGGACGTATCTGTTAGCTGGTATTTTTTTATTATGATCTTGAAAAAAATATGATGAAGCTTATAAATATTTTGATACTGCTTATAATGATGCTGGATATTATCCATTTAGTATTGAGGACAAAAAATATTGGCAGTTTTATAAGCAGCGTAAAGACGAATTAAATCCTAAGAAAAAAACCAAAAAGTAAGATTTGATATTTTCAGACGACCTCTACCAAATCGCTATCAATATCACCGACACCGCCCCAGCTACGGCTACAACGCCCGATGGCTGTCCGAAACCATTACCGACACTTACAATACGACAGCTACGAACTCTTCGTACAGGTCCGCAATTGGACAACCAAAGACGGCGAAAATCGCCAACAAACCTACTACTTCCACTACGACAAAATCGGTATCCCGCGCGAGATGACCGATAAGGACGGCAACCTCTTATGGTTCGGCAACTACACCGGCTGAGGTCATCTGAAAAAGGATGAGCGGGTTTATGAAGATGCGCATCAGCCGTTCAGACTGCAAAGCCAGTATTGTGACCGTGAAACGAGGCTGCATTACAACTTCTTCAGGTACTATGAGCCTGATGCGGGTCCGTTTGTGAATGCGGACCCAATTGGTTTGTGGGGAAGAAGCAATTTTTATAACTATTCTCAAAATGTACAAGCTTGGGTAGATTTATATGGATTGTCGTCTGGTTGTAATGACAGAGATACAAAAAGATAGTAAACTAATTAACCCAAAAGAATTGAAATGGATTTTAGTTTAAATAGGCACAGATCCACATGCGTTTAAAGCTGATTATGTTGGTAAACGAGCCGTATCTCATTATGATGCTTATAAACAAAAATAAAACTGGAGAACTTTTTATTAAGAAGAAAAAAATTCTTCTGAATTTATTAGAACAGGAATTGGTTGCGATGATGCGGAATAATTCAATTGAAGTAACATTTTATATGGAATCAAATGATTATATTAACATGAAAGAAATAGACAAAATACTTAATATTAAAAAAATGCTGAGTTTTTATAGTAAAGGGAGATTTATTTACCTCACTAAACAAAAAAAGGTTCAATTTATAATTGAACACTCTTACTATTCTTTTGGTATAGATAAAGAGGAAAATTTAAATGAAAAAAATCAATAAAATTATACAAAAAAATAGAAGACATAAAGAAAAAAATTTAAACTATATATTTAAAAAAATATAAGCTAAATAAAGAGCTTATAATTTACAGCTGGGCCAACGATGAGGCTACTCGTGAATATAAAATCTCCTTAAAACAAATTCAATTATTATCTGAGTTAGGAATAGAGTTAAAAATCATTCATTATAATATTTAGTATAAGTGTGGATTAATTTCAAGATCTAACAAACCCCAAAAAGCAGTCTGAAATTCTAAACCCTCACTTATCCATCCTTCAGTAAAGCCTTTCCTAATCGAAAGTCTTATACTATATATAGGGTTCTGAAACCAATTGATAATGTAGCTGCAAGTAAAAATTATGCCGTTGTTCGGAGAGATTGGATTAGGGACACAGTATGAATTACCAAAAATCTGTTAAATCATATAGAATCTGGGCATCTGGAAGAGGTGAAAATAGGAAAATGTTAAGAATTAATGAATTGAATTCATATCTTAAAAAAATAAAGGAGTACCAGAAGATAGTTACTCAATCAATGAAGTAAATGATGAATCATTATGTATTGTTGAAGAAAAATAAAAAAATGGCATATATTCTATTCTGAAAGAGGATTGAGAACCGAAGAATATTGTAGCCAAGATGAACATTTGGCAATTCTATATTTTATAAATCGCTTATCAAAAATGTTAAAGTTTTCTTTCGAATGAAAAAAACAAACTGTAGCCTGTATGAAACCTTCAGTCCCGACGTAGGGTGTGTGCGGTGCGCACGAGATTTCTATTTTTCAAACGATCTCTACCAAATCGCCTCCCCGACGATGGCTACGGCGATTTTACCGCCGTTTACGGATGGGACGGTAAAAAGCTGCACGGTTTTGCCTACCGCAACCACGTCATGGTCGATTACAGGCACAAGCGCGACAGCGTGTACAAGATTTACAAGAAAGTTTGAAAAAACGGTTGAGTAAGTCCATATCTGTTGGAGGATGTTCATCTACCAACTCACCCAAACGATTAGATTAGGAGGAAAGTATGAAGAAATTAATGGTGTGGGGATATAGCGCACAAAGTTTAGATGAGTTAGCGAAAAGAAAAGTGCCTAAGGTTTCCTTAGGGGAAGTAGGGATATCAGAGGAATTCAACCCTAAAAAAACGCATCCTGATTTTGACTTTCCATGGAGTTGGTTCGTAAAGGGGCAAGAAATTCCTCCAATGCCTGAAAAAGGTTTATGTCTGCTTAAAGAAAGCAAGAGGTGTTACTTTTGATTTTTCTTCCATATAATGATTTCTTTATCATGTCAGCGCGTTTTTTGGAATTTATTAAAAAATACGGATTTGATCATGATTTTGGAATGAGTAAAGCAATTATTGTCAATACAAAAGGTGAGTTATTGACAAATGAAGTCTATTATTTGGTAAGAATAGTTAGCTGGGAAATTGAGGATGAAATTGTTTACCCGGATTTAGGAAGAGATGAAAAAAAGGTTTTTTTCACTGGAGGCATATACTAATTCGGATAAGGATATTTTGCTGTCTTCCAAATATAAGTATATGGAAGCATTTATGGTGTCAGAAAATTTAAAAGAAAAAAATATTAGAAATGTTCTCCTTACCTTTTTCTTTATACTTTGAAGGAATGGAAGGAGCAAAATGATTATGAAATTATTGGATTTGATAAATTATAATAAAAAGGAAACTTAAATGTCAAAATTACTTTTTACTTCTTCTAAAACGCCACATAGTATTGGTTATATTGGAGGAGGACCTGAACATATTCCGTTAGAATTATGGCCTAAAGTTCCAAATTCTGATGCCTATCAAACGCATCTGTTTACTCTTTATTCTGACTTTTTACCTGAAAATGTATTCCCTCGCAGAAATTATTATATCTCTGTTTTTTTATTTCCATAGAGGAGCATGCACTAGGAGGGTGAAAGACTCTATTTCATCTAAATATACTGTTAATTGTCAGGATGATTTAATTTTACTAAATGATGGTTTTTAGTTGCGCTGTCCTTTATGAAAGGGAAGAAGCTATCAACAAGCAAGATTTAGGAAATATTTCTTTGGAAAAGAAAGTTTTTGAAAGGCTTTGATGAAATTGATAAAGCAGCTGATGCAAAAATACAATGAAGATGAACATTTATTCTTTGAAGATAATGGAATGGGATTGGATGTATCCAAAAATTTTTTTGGCAATCCTTATTTTTGAACAAGATATAATATATCCTTCTCCTAAGTTTAATTTTTTTGCTTGCAATTATTAGAAGAAGATATAGATAAAAAAAGTTACATATTTTTTTCAGAATGGTATTGGTTATTTTTTTATTATGACCAAAATGTTAAGAAAAAAACTTCTATCTGGAAGTCAAGCAGGTATTTTCTTTATTCAAAATACTTAATAATTAACATAAAAACCTTCAGTCCCGATGTAGGGTATGTGCGGTACGCATGCAAGCGGTTTTTGCTTTTTCAGACGACCTTTGTTGTGCCATAATTAACCGCTGCTACGCTTACGACAAAGCAGGCAAACTGATTCAAAATACTGACAAAAGAAGTGGCACGCTCTATTACGTCTACGACAAAATCGGATGCGTTCAGAAAGCCCAAAACAACCAAGACGGCCATAGCGAAAAATTCGCCTTATCAAAATATGTTGTAAAAAAATATCAATCATGCGAAATATACCAGATGACACAAAAGTTATTCGAAAAGGAATTTCTTGAGGCAGCAAACAAAGAAATGCACCTTGTTCAAGATGTAAACCAAGTATTGACGGTGCTGGTGGTGTATATGATTAATGAAAGAATGAGTTATGAATATAGAATTACATATTGAAAAAAAGTACAATCTCTTTTTAGATCAAATGGATCTACAAAAAGAAATGTAAATTTGCAGCTTGGTGCTGTAATGCACTGATCATTGAGAAAAAAATAAATGAAAATATGACTAAAATAACTAATTCAAATGTGAACTACCAACTCTGTGATGCTATCATTAAAAGCTGGATGGTATGATTTCTCCCAAATAAATATTGGAATCTCTCAAAAAAAGCTATAGAAGATATAAAGTGGGATGATGATGATCCATTAAATGATATGGTAGAAACACAAGGAACTATAGAATTATTAGCTTCGATTCGAAATATGTTACTAGGTATACAACAAAAATCATCTGATAGTTATTACTTTGCTGCATGTGCTGAAAAACGTAATTAACTGGAAAGATGCTTTTAGCAAATTTCCCATACTCCGAAGATGGCAAAAATAGAGGACGAAAATTTAAAATGTGAATATGAAATTCAACTGTTATTTTTAGATGATTTAAGAAATAGTATAATTACCTTTACAGGATATTAAGAAATATAGATAAATGGATGCAAGCCTAAGTAGATTATTTAGAAAGGTAGGAGTTGAGTTGATGGAGTCTGAGGAATTAACTTCTAAGATTTTTGCTGGAAAGTGTTTTTAGAATGTACCAATTTTGTAGTGAATGAGGTGCCAAACTTATACAGTGCAGTAATAGAGAGATTAAAAGCAAGACGATGAAGTGTTCTTTATGAATTTTGTTGAAGATGAGGATGGTCAGGATGATTATTATGGATATGTCTATAATAAAACAAATGGAAAAAAATCTACGAATATGCGTTCCATGATGACAAATTAGTGAAAAAAATAGGAAGTTGTCTTTTATTGAAAAAGAAAATTGGAGAGTTAACAACGAAAAGATATTCTTGAATTACCTATAATAGACTTACTGTAATCCTTCTTTGAGGTCATCTGAAATGTTTGCTCTTTAACAACCTCATCACTAGTCTGTATCAAGGTCGTCTGGAAGCTAACTTTTAGACGACCTTTGTTGTACCGTATTCAACCGCCGCTACGCCTACGACAAAGCCCACCGTCTGACTGTCCTCACCAATGAAAACGGCGAGATATGGGAGCCATCAGTTCATGGCGGTGGTAGTTATGGGAGTGTTAGGAAGGCCAGTTCTGAAGGCGAAGTAAATCATATGCCTGCTTATAAGGCTGTTAAAGAGGGTGGTATGTCTGGGAGAGTCTCTCACTATAAGAGTCCAGTAACATGGATGACAAAGGCAGATCACCGTAAAATAGCAAGTTGGGGATGTTGGGCAAAAGCAAGTCAGTGGCGATCACAGCAGGCTAAATTAATTGCTAAAGGTAAATTCGGAAAAGCAATGGAAATGGATATACGAGATATTAAGAGAAAATTTGGGAAATATAATAAAGGTATAAGTGAGATGATTGATTATACAATTGGTGAAGGGCATATAACTAGGGCAAAGGTCGTAGATTAAAAAGGAAACATACAAAAATGTTGAAAATATTAAATAATTCTTTGGATGGAATTGTATTGGGTCAAAAAGACTGACTTTGATGATGTTATTTTTAAATAATCCTAATTATTCATTAGAGTTTGATAGAAAACACAAGATACAATCTGATTCAGAATTGATTACTGTATCCTCCTTGAGGAATTGTGATGAATTTTGCTTAAATGGAAAAAGTTATTAACTTTTCAAATCTTGAAAAATTTTTTAGAAGAGGAGAATCCTCTAATAGAAGTTTCGGATGAAGAAAAATTATTTTTTTATATTTTTTTCCAAAATATAATTTAGTTTTATATGTTGACTATAAGGATAATTTGTTTCTGCAGATATTAATTTACGATGAGAGTATAAGAGATTTATATGATAATAAAGGTAAAAAGTACTCAGACTTTCAAAAAGTAAACTTAAAAACCCAACTTTAAATCATGATAAATTAATATTTATCCCTTATAAGAGCATAGGTGATTTTGAATTAAATTGTTCTCTATCAGATGTTATAAGAAAATATAACATATCAAACAATGTTATCCCTGAAGGTAAAAAAATATTATAGAGATAAACAATTTTATACTAAGGTTTGATAATGAAAAAGTTAACTGAGGTTACAATTTTTCAATGATAAGAAAGTAGAGTTTGCAATATACTATAATGAAATGGATATATCATCAAAAAAAGGGCTTACTGAGTTATTAAGTCAATATGATGTTATTGAGAGAACGAAATCTAAATATCTTTTCAAAGAATTAGGTCTAGTTGTAGAAAAAGATCTGTCCGAATTTCGTTTTTTTGAACAATCATTATTAAAATTTTGGGTAAATTTGCATAGACCTATTACTAGCTGGTAATCACAAGTAAGCCATAGCAAACCGTAGCCCACACAAAATCTTTTAGTCCTGACGTAGGGTGTGTGCAGTACGCACGTACGTGTTTTCGCCTAGCAAAACCACATCAACGAAGACGGCGAAAACTGCCAACAAACCCACTACTTCCACTGCTACCAAATCGGCATCCCGAGAGAGATGACTGATGATGAGAGTAATCTGGTTTGGTTCGGCAACTATACCGGCTAGGGGCATCTGAAAGAGGAAACCAAGGTAACGGATAGCGCATACCAACCCTTCCGCCTGCAAAACAATACGCCGACCGTGAAACGGGGCTGCATTACAACTTCTTTAGGTATTATACGCCTGATGCGGGTCGGTTTTGTGAATTAGGGATCCAATTGGATTGTGGGGTGGGATAAACTTTTATCAGTTTTTCGATGAATGCGCTAGGAGGGTTGATCCATTAGGGTTAGCTAGAAAACCAATTAGCAGAAGGCTAAGAAGGTAGTAGAACTGGGCAATTGGGGCAAAAAAAGAAATGAATCTACATGACAAGGAAATAGTTGGTTTTTTTATAAGAAAAATGATCAATTACTCGTATTACTTTCATCTGATGAAAAATAATATCTTTTTTTAATTCAGTAATTTTTTTCATTTTTAACAACGTTTCGGACCAAAAATATTATTTTTGATATATATGAATGGGGAAAAGAAGATATTCCAAATGAAATTATTAAACTTTTTCCTTGTATAAATCCCTTTATAGAAGATAAAGAAATATATAATTTTTCATTATATAAATTCATCTGTTGGACTAGAGGGTATTGTTATCACTAAAAAATAACATTTCTGCGCAAAATATCATTATGCTGAGATACTACTGACGTCTAAAGAGACCTTGACCTACGATAACCGGTTATCAGAAAAAAACGACTTAGAAGCTTCCCAATGACAGCAGCTATTACTACGGCTACTTCGATGACCCTGACCCACTGGGAACTAGCCAACGGAAAAAGTGCAGAACTACTTCACGACCTGCATGACCAACTGATTAAAGCGGAATTCTTTAAAAAAAGATGGTACGAAAGAAACTTGGGTGTACAGCTATAATGCCTTTTGCACAGGTACATAATCGACCAACGGAGAAGGCGAAAGTAAACAGGAAATCAACTACTTCCACTGCGACCAAATCGGAATTCCACTTGAAATGATCGACCGGGTCGGCCGGTTGCTGTAGTTCGTCGACTACGACGGCTGGGGCCGACTCGACGGCGAGACGAATATCACCGGCGCGCACCAGCCGTTCCGGTTGCAGAACCAGTATTGCGATGCGGTGAAGATAAAGATAAACTTCCGGATGGCACAACGGTTAAAGATTTTGAAGCTTCTCTTATTAATTTACCACCAAGAGAAAGGGTTGCAAAAATAAAAAGCATGGCGGACCAAGTAGCGGGTTCTCGTGGTTGGATAAGAGCAAGAAATATTAAAAGATTAAATCCAAAGAGGGCAATATATACCGATGGTACAAGCTGTTATTCTTTAGATACACAACATGGAATGTTTGAAAAACTAAATAAGAAAGGTAAACACATGGGTGAAGTTGATATGTGTTTAAATGCAAAAGGTAAAAAAGATTCTAGTGGTGGACACAATATAAGGAGTAAATGATGCAGAAATTATTGAATTATCACGGTGATTTGGCGCATGGTACTGTTTTTTTAGATTTCCAGGCTCATATCCACATGAAAAATATGTTGATCTGATGTTAGTTGAATTTCCAGATAGTGATAGAAAATTTGGCCTTGTTGTATCTACAGGTCATAAAGCGGGATTGATTTTAATTAAACTTCCAAAGGAAGCTGAATCAAATCACTTTGCAGGAATAGATAGACAATGGGTAATAGATAACTGGAATAAATGGATATATGAGACTTGTAATATTGATGATGTCTATGTAATTAAAAACTACCCAGTTCCTGTTATTAATTGCAGTATACAGCAAGTGTAGACAGAGGATTATTATGACTTTGACAAAAATAGTTTTTGATGGGGATTATCAGATGGTTATTAACATACCAGAAGAATCTAACCCCGTGAGCTTAATTATATCGGATGAACTTGACGCCGCCTATGAACCATTGAGCAATAGTTTTTCAAAAGAAAATTATTGAATTCATCAATAAATCAAATGTTTGGTATCCGTTGGCTCATGAGAGAATAAATAAGGAATTTTCTAAAGATATTGCTTCTCAATTAATGAATATTTATATTCTATCTGAGGAGGATAATAAAAACACTATTTACGGTTTACTTTACCGTATAGAAGAAGATGTGGAGCATGGAAGAGGTATAAAGATAACTGATGATATGAAAATTATAGAATACGGTATTGGAGATATTGCTATTTATTGAATAATTAATAGTAAATGGTAACGGCATAATTAAAAAAAGAGTATTGTGATAATTTTTATGTAGCCAAAAGCAAGCTGTAACCCTGATTTCACGGTTGCCGCTACGGCGGCTATTAGGGAAAACTATTATTGAAGGTAAAGCTGTACCTCAAGGTTTGGGGTTGCCTGGTGGACAAACACAAAAAAATATGAATGACTTAAAAGGGTTAATAAGACAATGAATCAGGAGCAATTTATAAAAAAAGATTAATATAGTTTTAGTCGAAATTGATAAAATGATTAATAATTGTGATGAATACAAATACCTGCTAGTACCCCAGGAACTGCTCCATTATCTAAATCAAGAATACCTTTGAAAGATATACAACCAGACCCTATAGATTGGTGGTAATAAAAATGATATCAAATGACATTCAAGAATTACTTAAAAATATTACAAAGTCTCTAATTAAAATCGAAACAAAAGAATTAGATGCTTTAATTTCTAGACAGTTAACCCATATAGATAATATTGATTTTTCACAGATACGAAATATCCCATAGGAAAATTGAAAGTCTCAAATTTTTCTTTCTGTTCATTTCTGTGGTGCTTTCATAAGCTATAGTTCCTTTTACTAATTGTAATTTTATTAATTGTTCTTTTATTACGGCAATAGTTTGTAATACAAAAATTTACTAATTGTACATTTATTAATTGTGTATTCAGATCAACGCATATACAAGATAATTTAATATCTAACTGCTCTTTTCAAAACTGTCATATAGAAGATAATATATTTTCTACAAATAAAACATAATTTATGACAATGTTGAATAAGGCATCCGGGCCGCCTTTTAGGTCGATCCTCTTGGTTTAAGTAAATGCTCAAGCTAAAGGTCGTTATTTATTTGAAACACTCCCTGCTACCAGAAGTAGCCTCGCAGTCAAACCAAAATGGAACCTCATGACTAATATTGCTCAATTTAAAGTGAAATCAGTAACAACTATTATTGAAGATAAAGCTGCACCTCATGGTTTGGGGTTGCCCTAGTGGACAAATTCAAAAATATATTAATGACTTAGAAAGGTCAATAAGACAATGAATCAGGAGCAATTTATAAAAAGATCAATATAGTTTTTAGTCGAAATTGATAAAATGCTTAATAATTGTGATGAATATAGTTATACAAATAAACAGCAGTTGATTTCTATAAAAAAATGAACTATATGACATGATTAATTATCTAAATTCAGAAAGTATTTTTTCAACAAAAAAAGGAAAAAGAATTTTTTTATTGTCTCGGATAGTAATTGATTCTTGGCCATTTAATAATGAAGTTGGTAAACTCCTTGTAGAATTAGAAGAAGATTTCAATTCTTTGACAAGAAAAAAATATAAAAATGTCTAAGTTAAAAATTTTGAATGAAACTCCTTTAGACTTTCAAGAAAAAAAATTTTTGACGAATGGAAGTCAGTTACCTTGATTTGATGGAAGTAAATCAAGGTTCTCCCTTAGTTGGAAGTCTATCCATTAATGGTCAAGTTATTATTAAAGAACAGGGGTTTGGAGGGCCGTTGTTGTATTTCAATAGAAAAATATATATTCCAGTTTTCATTAGACGATTTTTGCGTTGTGGGATTTAGGCTTGCAATATTAAATTTAGATGATTTATCAATTGAGTATATTGGGGAATCGAAGACTTGGTTTATCTGAAAGAGATAAAAGATAATAGAATTTATTTCTATACAGATATGTATAAAAAGCACAGAAAAAGAATTTAACTTTATATGAACAAATATAACTCAAGGATATGCTATAAACATCATAGCCAAAGGACTTTCATATTAATTAAATTTAAAGAATTTATTCAAAAGTATTGGATAAGTATAACAAAGCTCAAACAGATAGATATATGAGTAAAGCAATTAACTAGAATTGGTGGTAAGGTTTTTTTGGAAAATACGGATCACGTAGTAAATATGCATAGAAACTGATTGATAACAAAAACTTATAAAAGGAAAAAAATAGAATGAGTATTTTAAGTAATTATATAATTCAAGATTTAATCCAGAATGTATCTAAAGGAGTTACAGAGTCATTTAAATTTGTATTAGAAAGATATAATTCTAATGAAGTTTTTGCCTATACATTATTTATTGATGACTATTGTTCATATTTGGGTTGGTGCTAACACTATTTCTCACTACGAAATAGAAAAAGTAAACTACCCAAAAGAAGAACATCCTTTTTATTAAATGGTATTACCCTCAATTTGCAATAGGACTTGGAGATGTTCCTGAGAAAATAGATAGTATATTCAATAATGAGATTCAAAAATATTCTTAATGATGCAAATACATTAATATCAGAAGATAATTTTGAGCAATATCAGGCGGAAGTATATGATTCAATTATAGAAGGATTTAAAAAAAGCGATAGAAAATATTGATAAGAAAAAAACAAAGAATGTCATATTTTTTTGTTTCTATTGTAGATAGTGATAATACTGAAATTATGGAAAATTATTCTGCTGAACAACTAAATTCATATGATAAATTTCTTACGTTCAAAAAAATAGATTTCAAAGCATACCGTAGCCCGTATGAAACCTCCAATCCCGACGTAAAGTGTGCGCGGTACGCAGATACGCAATTGGACAACCGAAGACGGTGAAAACCGCCAACAAACCCACTACTTTCCAAGTAGGAGGCTATGGAAATCCTTCGTTGATGGTAGATGGGGCTAAAGGTGAAAGATTAGATGCTAAAAAAATTAGCAGCGAGAATTAAAAAAATCCTAACTATAAATCAGGTATGACGGTTGAGATTTTATTCTGTAATTAACCCCTTTAATATCATGTAAACAACATCCGGAAAGAAATTTAAAATGACTAACTTTATATCAACAGGTAATACTTATTGGATTTCAGATGAAGAAATTCAAATTTTTCGAAAAAGAACGCCACTAATGGAGATAAAAACTCAGCATTCAAATTATATCAATACCATATGTTTGTATCTTTTAGATCAAGATTCGGAATTTAAATGGCTAGAGATAGCGGCAAAAATGGACATCCAATTGCCCAATCCAATTTAGCCGATTTATTTTTTTCACACAAGGCAATAAAGAAAAAGCCATATTTTTGGGCTAAAAAGGCATATAGAAATGGTGCCAAACTACCAGACGAATTAAAAAAATATTGGTAAATATCAATTAATTAATAAGATTTAGCGGATTATCGTTACAAACCTAAAACTTCTGGTGGATTATTCTTCGTTCAAAACAACTTAAACAAAACTAAAAAGGATTGGATTATGTATAAAAAGTATTGAAACTGTATTAAATTGTTTTCTGATGGAAATGTATAAATGGGAAAGTTAGAATGCATGACTGTTAATTACCTTCCCAACATTCAATCCGAACAACGAGAAAAATCATTGAAATAGAAGAAAAAAAGGTAGCTCTATAACTGTAAAAAGTGATGTGCTATACGCTGGAATGGAAGCACAAAGACTTTATAAATTTAAAAAAACAGGCAGGTCTCTGGAAATTAGATAATGTAAAAGAATTTGATAGTTATGATGGGAAATGGCATTCTATACATATCTAAATTAAAGTAATCAACCCTTCCTGCCACGACTTAGAAAGCTCTTTAGGTTATACCTAGAGTAAAAAGCTAGGTATATATTATGTGCAATTATAGCAGATTGGTAATTGAGAAGCTGTGATGGGGATTTTAACAATCTTTGAAGTTTGTAAAATATCCCTGTATTTATAGTATGATTACTTTATATGTTTTTTTATTCTGTAGAAAGGAGCTCGTATGAATCGACTTAGTTTCTCACGAACTCAGATTTTAATTCTTGTCAGCGTGTGGCTAACATTTTTTTGATTAGCTTTTGTTATGCGTTTATCTTGGGCATCCTTGATGCCTATCGTTAATGAGGCCTTGAGTTTTACGCCTCAAATGGGTACGGCCTATTTATCCGCCTTTTTATATGGGCTATGCCATCATGGTTCTACCAGGTGGTATCTTAGCGATCGCATTGGTTATCGTTACACCATTTTGGTAAGCTTACTTGCCATGGCAGTTATTACGGCATTGATGAGTACTATAGATAATTACACCTATGGCTGGGTATTACGATTCTTATTAGGTATTGTATCTGGTCCGGTACAAGCATCTTGTTTAAGTGCTATTGAGTGATTACTTTGGGCCTAATCAACGTGGTGCGGCCGTGGGTATCTTCATGTCCTGTACATCCCTTGGATTGACTACTGTAAACCTTTATGCACCATATGTGGCAACTAATTATGGTTGGCAAAATGCATTTCTTTTAACAGCAGTATTACCAATCCTTGTTTTCATTCTTAGCTACTTTACAGTTCGTAAGCCAAGTGCTGAGATTTTAGCTCAACGAGAAGCAGAGGTGAGTGCTGCATCTGCTCATATAGGAGAAAAAGACTCTTTAAAGGAAAAACTTGTTACATGTTTTGAAGAATCGCAACATTTGTTGTCTTGCCTTTGCAGGATTCTTTGCTACCGGTGCTACCTGGGCTGTGGCGCAATGGTCAAACTTGTACATGGTCAAACAGCTCGGCGTTAATGCCATCTATGCAGGTCATGTAATGTCTGCCTTTGGTTTAGCCGCGCTTATTGCGAAACCGACTATCGGTATTTTGTCCGATATATTACCGATTAAGAAGAACCATTTGGTGGCGCTTGTTATGTTCTTATTTGCACCAGCATCGATCCTCTTTGCGAGCACCACAAATCCAGATATGCTCTTTTATAACAGGTCCAATTCTTGGTATTGGTGCTTTCATGCATAGTGCTTTAACAAATGCTCGTAATTCAATCCGCAGCACCTCATTTACGCGGTACAACTGCAGGCTTTGTAAACTTGTTTAATCAGATTGGCGTTATGTTGGCACCTATGATATTTAGGTAGCATGTTAACAGCTACAGGCAGTTATCAATCTGCATTGATGACCCTTGCCATCGCACCAGTTATCGGTGCTATTGCATTGTTCTTTGTACGTCTTAAATAATGTGAAAGCATCA
>BNJU01005030.1_pt1 | contig 38857 bp, 40 predicted proteins | sample 8539281 | NCBI WGS metagenome assembly BNJU01 (sample SAMD00202456, study PRJDB9452) | human saliva metagenome | isolation source: human saliva | place: Japan
TTTAAATCTCCACCTGATTTCTGAAGCTTTTTCCGGACATCCCATTCCCGCATTTTGCATCCGTATCGAAGAGAATGCATCGGCGAGCACCTTCGTCGTAACAGGTTCCACCTGATTTTCCACCACTGCTTTTAACTTATCGTTCTCGTCAGGGAAACCCCTGATGTGATCCATGACTTCAGCTCGATTTTCTTTTCGGTCGTCTGAATCTTTGGAAATGATCTCCGCTAGCTAGCCTTCATCCATCAACCCGGCGTCAGGTTGGTGTCGATCACAACTGTGATGCCGTGTCTTCTTCCGACATAAAACCTTCTTTTGTGTTACGTCAATCAGAAGATCCTCTTTGGTCAGAACGACTTCCGCCCGCCCTGCAGTAAATCGCAGCTCTTTCGTTCAGTTCATCCATTGCGGCATTGCCATCCAGCTCCTCGAGGTATTCCTCGACTGCTCCAAGGCTCTTGCCGCACTTCGACCAACGGTGCGCAGCTGTGGCTTAAAACTGTAACTGAAAAGTCTCTCACATCATCGGTAAGCGAACCTCTTTCACATTCAATTCTTCCTTTGCTGATATTCCATAATAGGAACCCACAGATTGCTCGGTTACAAAACATCCGCCATGGCCGCCTGTTCTTTCTGTTCGCTGTATTTGCAAGCCCACCCAGAACAATGATGTTCAACACTTCTTCCATGTCGGACTCCAGCTTCGCATCCACGTCCTCCTCACTGCTTTCTGACAATCACAGCGTGAATGGACTCCGCAATCTTTCCTCTGCTTTCTCTCCTCCGTTAAGGGTAAAAAGGCAGTTTTTCCTTCCGGACAAGATTCTGATAACCGCTTCCGTGATAACGGCAATTGGCGCTGCGCATAAACACAAGCGTCTCTAGCAGACAGGTGTACAACGTTACATACGCATTGATCTGTGTCCTGCTCCATGCCCTTCGCCCTGAAACGTTTCTGTACCCGTGCATACCCAGTTGGAAAGATCGTCGCAAATTTTGCTGCTGCTTTTCCCCGCGCCTCCGGGATTTTATACCGTTGAGCGCCGCATCCGTCATCCGGATCATAGAGTTCGCGGACAGGATCCATGATCCCATCACCGACAGCGTGTCTGTTTAGGTATGCCTGTTCACATCGAAGTCGTCAATATTGGCATATAGAACATAGAATGCGTAGGTGCTCCAAAGCGTGCTCGAGGAACTTTTCGCTCCTTCCTGTACCGCCTTCCGCGGAGAAACGGTCGGCAGCATGCAGCACTGTTGTATGAAGTACCAGAACGAATTGATCTCGCCCATAGGTTTTTTCAGGCATCGAAAGGATGACCCGCATTTCCTTCGACTTGACATTTTCTGCCCGTTTTCATCCTGCACCAATCCCATCACAATGACATTTTTGTAAAAGCGGGAGAATGGTGAAAAGAAGGGGTTGCCTCGCATGAAGGGAGAAACCCCTGCTTTTGATCGACCGCTTCGAAATAAAAGCTAGCTGGAAATTTTTATGGATAAAAGTTCCCGATTTTCAAACGGATAACGGAGCTGGGCACCTGAATCTGAATCACCAGTCACACATGCACTTGGCACTTTCCTTGCTGCACTCCGGACACCGAATCACAAACGGTCATGTAGGACGATGTAGTTCCACCCGTAGGTGCTGTCTGGTCGCCGGACAGTTCCGCCAGTTCCTTCCTGCTTCCCACAGAAAGTTGATGGCCACAGCCCTGGTATCTCAGATGCTTTAAAGGCGTTCCCAATAACGGTTTCTGAGATGCCCCCAGTCCTGATATTTCGAGCCAGTCGCCAGAACCGCTCCTTCTCCGATCGATTTGGGAACCCAGTTGATCTTTTGTTATTCTGACCAGTTTGGTCCTTGACTGCTGTCACTTCACAAACCACGACTCTCGTATACTAGCAAGCAAGGCTGGAACATTCCCAGCAGTGTGTAATCATGTCCACCTCGGCGCATCAAAAAGAAGATCTTTTTCTTCCAGATCCTTTAACACGGCGATCGGCACTTTTTCCCCTTCCTGCAGTTCCTTCCTCGGAAGGCTTTGGCCTCATCTCGCAAAGGAGCTTCCTTCATCCTCCCTCATCCACCATCTGCACAGCGATGTTGTATTTCCCGCCAACTCTTGCGTCATCCTCACTCAGCGTCGGTCATATGCACATACTGGTCCTGTCCGTCAGTGGTGACATAGGTATCACAGATGACAAAAAGGCTGTTCTTGCGTGTTTGTCTGCCGCCTCCTGGTGCAAGGGATAAAAGGCTCATACTCCTTGAATTCTGCGTTTCCCGCCATCTCCTCCAGAACTTCAGGCGGACTCACTCTCTGTCTTAGTCTTGACAGACCCGATCTGCCAACGCTTTTGCCAGATAATGCACGTTTCCGTCTACCGCCTGACCTTGACATAGGTCTCCTGATTTGACGCAAAGAGCCACGTTGCGGGCAGCGTCCACGGCGTCGTTGTCCAGGCCGGTGAAGTAGGCATCCTCTCCCTTCACCTGAAAGCGGACGATGGCGGCACGTCTTTAACGTCTTATACTCCCTCTGTGCCACCTCATGGGAAGACAGCAGGTCGTCTCCACAGCGGGGGCATAGGCAATGACTTTAAAACCCTTTGGTACAGCAGCCTCTTCCAGATTTCCGACAGCGCCCACCATTCGGACCTCCGATATAATCATCTTCATAGGTGATGTAAGCAGTGATCCATGTCTGCCCAGAACTCCGACGGTGCCAGAGAAATCTTCCCACATCCCCTCATATTTGCAGACGCTCTTCTGCACTTTTTGATAAAGGGTCTGATCCCGTAAGCTCTGATCTGGTCTTTCCATTGATCCTGATCGCCTTCTCCACTTCCAGCTCCACTGAAGCCTCGTGGGCGTCCCACCCCGCCTTCCTGGGCACCTGCATCCCTTCATGGTGCGGTAACGGGGAATCATATCTTGATGGCGCGGGTCAAAACATGTCCGATATGCGGCTTCCTGTCTGCGGTCGGCGGACCGTCGTAGAGAACATGTAGATCTCTGTCTCCTCGTCCCTTTCTTCCACACTCTTGTCAAAATATTCTCGTCCTTCCAGAACCTTCGACCTGCTTCTCGCGGCCTGTAAAGTCTATGCGTCCGTCTGCACCCTGTTGCACATCCCTTCCTCTTTTTCTCCATTCCTTCCGGTCTGCTCCGATCCAGTTCTGTTTTGTGCCGTTCTGGTTCCGGTCTGATCCCGTTCCGGATGCGCAGATTTCTGTCTTCCATTGTAGAAAGGATCCCATCCTGCGTGAACAGGACGTGGATCCCAGACCGTAACCACCTGATACGCGTACGCCGGAAAATCCTTTTCTGAACGACTCGTCTGCCTTTTCATCGTCCTTCAGTCCGTCATTTCCATACGTTTTCTTCGACGCGGAACCTACGGCACCGCCACGCTGTTTGGTAAAAATCTCATCCTACCAGTTGCGCATAAAGCGTCTTCTTCGAGCTGCTCTGCACAAATGGTTTCCAGTCGACCTCTTACAAACAGGTTCTGCAATGCGGCTCGGAAGTGATCTTTCGCACACTTCTGCTTCGTCCGGTTTCCACCAGCCACCGGCTCTTCATCTCTGCGCAGAAGGGTACAGACCAATCTCTTCGTGGATCCCACGCACCGCCCAGTTTCCTGACGGTCCATCGTCACTGCAAGTTTCTCGTCTGACGCTTCCACACCACATCCTGCAAGAAGGGTTACTCTTCGTCATCGCCTCGTCTATACACTCACTCGGGAATAGCAAATCTGCTCTCATTATTGTAGAGCGGGCGAGGAGCGTTTGTCAAGGCGTGAGGGGGAGCACTTGCTTCTGCCAGCAAAGATGGGCATACTGTTCAGCTTTCTCCTCTGTCAGGGGAGCATAATCCTTATCTCTACTCCCGGCCTCTTCCTTGTTTCCGCCTTTAATCGAGTAGGAGGGGTGATTAACCGTCTTCTCACTCACCACCGTGCACCGTCTGCTACACACTATGTTTCAATAGTTTGATGTGCACTGACTGGTACGCAAGAGGAGATCACAGCCCCACCGTACCAGTCTTTCTGTTGTTAGAGCTCTTGACCGCTCCTGTATTGGTCGTCCACCAGTATCCGCGACGGCATCCTGCCGTTGATGTGCAAAATATTCGGAACGCCCAGTCCAATCAGCTTTACGCTTCTTTGTCTTGAACTTCTTCCATTGTTTCCAAACGCACATACGAATGCGGTGACGCAGCCATCCATTCAGAGCATCGACTTGATTCTTTTCATGCTTGCGGTTCCGTAGTAGTTCATCCACCTCTACATAGACCTTTTATCTTTTTCGCGTCGGTCTGATGCTTTTGACAGCGTTTTCGGAAGAAAGCTCTCCAATCGGGCTTTTGAACTTTCCATCGACTTGCATGAACTCTGGATAAATATTCCGCTTCTGTTCCTTCCCAGTGCAAAAGCTGAGATACTTAAAATTTCGGATTGCAAAATGCACTGACCACACGGCTTTTTCTCCTGATCTCACCTTCAACTTTGCAAGGTTTCTTCCAGATACTGTGCTCGTCTCCAGTAGCCTCTTTGCGCTGTTCGCTCTTTTGCTCATTAGGACAATGTCGTCTGCATAGCGTATGCACGGAACTCCACGTCTCAGATACTCCTGATCAAATTCATTGAGGTAGATGTTTGCCAACAGCGAGACAGATTCCTCCTGTGGCGAACCTTCTCTGTATCGATGACCACCCCATTTTCCATGACCCGCTTTTCAGATATCGCTTTTACCATCTGATGACACGTCATCCTTGATCTCTTCTGCGTAGCAGGTTCACCAGAATGATATGGTTCAGTGTGTCAAAGTATTTTGACAAGTCTAGACTTACCGCTTGGCATATCCTGTTCCGCATACCCTTTACCTTCCGTATGGCATCTTTTGCGCTCCGTCCGGGACGATAGCCGTAGCCTATCTGCAAACAGCGCGGCTCATCAATCGGCATCATCTGTTGCTGCCAGTTTGCTTGATGGTTCGGTCGGTGACGGTGGAATACCAAGCTTCCGCATCCCCTGTCTGGCTTTTGGGATCTCTACTCGTCTGACCGGCTTCGGCGTATACTTCCCTCGCCGTATCCTGTCTACCAACTCGTGGTTGTTCTCCTCATGTCACAAGTCGTCTCGTCAACGTTCATTCCATCGACCCTGGCGCTCCTTTGTTTGCTCCTCTCACCTTTAAAAGCTCTGTTCAGGCTGTCCTTTTCCAGTATCTTCCCAAGAGATCAGGCTGTGCACTATCCCTTTCCCTTCCATATCCGGTTGAATGAGCGGTGCGCTCACATACCCTTTGTGTTCCGCACTCATCTCTTTGTGAGCAGCCATCGTCCGATGTTTTCTGCTAATCCATGTGCTCACCCTCCTTCTCAGTCGTACCATGGACTCCTACTGATCTGGTCCTTCCTCTGGAGTACTATGACCTCTGCTGACTTCTGCATGTCCATGCACACCTCTTGATGACAGCTACTCTTTCGGAGCATTCCACGCAGACCTCCCCAGGCACCACACGCTTTCTTCCTCCATCTACTCCGCCATTTCTTACTACAAACGATTCCGTGTAGTTATCGCTCGTCTCTGCTCAGCAGCCTTACCTCGCTTTGCAGCCTGTAAATGATTTCTGTTCGTCAGGCCAGAGGTCTGCCCCTCGGGTTAGTAGGTCCCCTGAATCCGCTTCTTTAGATTCCACTCACGATGGACACCTCTTGCCTTCGGCTATGTCCTTCCCACTACCAAGCGGACTCCGGACTTTGCACTCGGTTAGAAAACGTGCGCCGCTGAGCGCATTAGTAAAAAGACCAAAGAGCTTCTTCCTCGGGTCTTTTTATTCTCTTATGAATGATTCCACTCTACAGCTTCTGGTCCCGCTGTTACCAGTGCGCTTTTCCGGCGTCGTTGCCGGTATATTTGCCGAGTTTTTGATAAACCTGCCTGCCAAATCCTTCGCCTTTTTCATCCCACTCGGAGGCGTCTCTGATAGGCGTCTCTCGGGTCAAGAATGGCGGATCCACGCCCGAAGCGCAGTCGGCACTTCAAAGTCGAAGCGGCGAATCTTCGTAGGCGCCTTTAACACCTCCCTCGGTCAGGATTGCGTCAATAATTCCGCGCGTGTCTTTAATGGAACTGCTTTCCGCCGTTCCATCCGGTGTTTACCAACATGCCTTGGCCCGACTTCTTCATCTTTTTGACCAGCCCTCAGCATACTTGGTCGGATGGTCAGAAACGCCTGTCCGAAGCAAGCAGAGAAAGTCGGTGGCTCTCGTAATGCCGCGCCCGTACCCGCAAGCTTCGCCGTAAATCCGGAAAGGAAATAATACTGTGTCTGCTCCGGTGTCAAAATGGAAACAGGAGCAACACGCCGAATGCATCCGCTGACAGGAAGATGACATCTCTGCTGCCGCGTCCATGGGAAACACCGTTCACCTTCTGCACGATCTTGTCAATGCGGATCAATCGGATAGGAAACACGCGCATTCTCGGTCACACTCTTGTCCGCAAAATCAATCTTCCCATTGGCATCCACTGTCACGTTCTCCAGCAGTCATCTGCGTGAATGGCATTATAACATCCGGTCTCGGATTCTTTGATCCAGATTGATCACCTTTGGCAGGTAGCATCCGCCTCAAAATTGAAGACGCCATTGTCATCCCAGCCATGCTCATCATCGCCGATTAACAGTCTCTTCGGATCGGTGAAAGCGTCGTCGTCGGTACCGGACAACCCAAAGAAAATCGTGCGTTCTTCCTTCCATATCGGTGTTGGCCGATAGTGCATCGAGGCGATCCCTTCAGCGGCAGGTGAAATAGTTCATCGCGGAGAACATCTCTTCATCTCGCCGCTCTACCAGGTATTGACAATCACCCGTTCTGGTGGTGATATTAAATACCACTGCAGTTTCTGAATTCAACCCCAGCTCCTTATACCTTCCACCTTGCCTTGATGCACTATATACGACAAAAATCCGTGTCTTGAAATCCGCCAGTTCATCCGCAGTCTGTTTTAATAAACATATTGAGTAACGAAATGCGCCGCCAAGCCACTTCCACGATGAAGTTGAATTGCCATACGCATGTGTCTTTATTGGCCTGCAGAAAGCATCTACCACATACAACTCCTTATTGAAAGCTCCTTCTTCGCAATTTCCTTGACCGCCTCCCAGCTCTCCTGACTGGCTCGGATGGTTGTCATTCTTGTATTCCTCGGAGGTCCACCAAACGTGTATCCTTGAATTTCTCATCCTTACGATAAATTTGTCTTTCTGGAGAACGACCGGTGCATAAACGCCTAGTCATTACATCGATCGCATCCAGTTCTGTCAACAGCTCTTGTCATACCCCCTGTCAGATCTGACTTCGCTTTCCTCTTCGAACAACACTGATATGAAGGCTGCATGTACAATCTCCGTGGTGCCGGTAATTCCATATTGTGTTAAGTCAGATTTCACATCTTATTTCCAGCCTCCTTCCACTGATTCAAAAACATGTTTTGAGATGATTTTCTTTCCTCAGCATACATGAATCAAAATCAAATGTCACCTCGAAAAGCAGGAAAAATATAAATCTTACCCGTTGACAAGTTTTCTAACTTATTGTGAGACTGTTCCTTGTTGGCTGAAGGTTCCGCTCTTTCCAAATACAATCAACTCCCTCATCTATGCGATAGTAGCTTAGCTGGTAAAGCCGCCACCCCAAGCTGGTGGAGACCGCGGGTATCTGAACCGTCTGTCGCTTTTTATGGTACGAGTCGATGTGTCGACTCGTTTTTGTACAGAAAGAACGATTTACTTGAAAAGGAAGGAGCGCAGACGACGATTTACAAGAATTGACTAACAACCCATGCAGGATGCTGCGTTTAGAAAGTGAAATATGAAGCTCTTCTAGCCGAGAGAGACCTCACGTTGTCTTGATTCGATGCGAGAAAGGAAGTAGGACTTACGCAGGCGGAGTTATCGAGAAAACCGGAATCAGCCAAGCAGATATCAGTCAAAATCCGTTGTGTTAATTTATTTTAGACTATTGTTGACTATTATTTCATTCTTCATCTGGTGAAACACATCTCTGAGCTGTTCAAGGCTCAAAACACGGCAACGATCAGACTTTTCAGTTTCTGTAGATGTCTCCTCGTGCCTCTATGTCAGCTACGTGACAAGTACATTCATTGTCTACGATGCGGAAACCAGCTCTGTAATCTCCTATCCAGCAAACCCAAAAATATCACTCATAGTTTTTGAACGGAACTTCTTCACATCATAGAACTGTAACTTTTCCTTGTCTCAGCCACCTTAGTGAATGCCTTGAAGAATCGAACGCCTATCGCCTTTGTTTTTGATGAACTTCAGCAGACTTAGAATATTTAACCTTGTAACAGCTCATCCATGTCAATTCCTTCTGCCTGCTATCAAAGTCGATATTCAACGCTCAATTCTTCCTGTTCGAACTGTTCATATAGGCGTAATTTGCATTGATGTACTCAAGCAAGTTCCAGTTTTCGCTTATCAATCTGCTTTTAAGCGCAGTGTCTCTTAAAAACTCTGAAAAAGGACATACCACACTTTTTCAATCCTCTTCACCTCTTTTTCTCGTCCTAACGGTCGCGAAAAATGCAAGCAGTAGAGGTTGCTAAAAACTTAAAATCTGTTGCGTTGTCGTTCCATGTCAAGGATTGCGTAGTATTTTCTCCCCGTGGTCGAGAAAATTTCCACCCTCAAGCCCCTTGATTGCATTCTCGCTTATTCCATAAGCTCCCTAATCGAAAACAGGTCATGTCTCATTAAATCTTGCTTCTATGTCCTACATCAATAAGTACCAGTACCAGCTGATTATCTTGTATTTCTGCCAGTATCTCGGTAATTGCTCACTGATATCGCGCATTGTCCGCTTCTGATTGGGAGTCAATCCTTTACCATGAATGCGAGGGTCTTCACAGTTCATTAGATTTTTATCAACCATGCTTTAATTATTTTTCGTCTGCTCGTCCAGTTTCTTAAAGGCTTTATCCAAATCTTGTCGGTTGTAATCAGCTGATAAATCATGGGTCGCCTCTCCAAGTTCACCACTGACGAGTCAATGTTCCTGCTTTCTTTTCTGCTCATAGTCTGCAAAACTACAGTCGTATTCATCCTCAATTGTTCAAGCATGGTCTTTCTAATGATCTAGACAAGGTACTGTTATTGTGTTTTGCGTAAGACTTAAAATATTTAATTCTTCTTCCGGAACTCTCAAGTTGATCGTAGATCATAATATATTTCTTCTACTTTTTGCATAATACAATCGTATTATAATTATAGAGTAATAAATTGATTTATCGCTACATATTTGTTTAATTATCTCTTTACAATGAAAAGTGAAATGATACATAATACGAGAAGGGGAAAGGAGATGATATTATGGCACAAGTTAATTTCTGAATAGATGATAATCAAGGCATGAAAGCGTTTGTACTGCAATGGTTTAATCATGTCATCGGCTATCAGTATATTTCTCACTAGGTTGCAAATGAAAAGAGAATACCGTTTGAGTGTCGGTTGACCTGTTTTATAAGCGAGGAACATATCGCCATGCTTGAAAAGCGTGTAGCAGATATGAAAGCAGGACGAAACACCCATGAGAGGAACTTATCGAGGTGGATTGATGAAGAAGAGATGGCACGATGAGGCGTGGAAGAATATGCTTATTGGCAACGCAGATAAAAACCAAAGAAATCAATCGCTGCTATCGGATATTGACCGAAAACGGGTATCAATGCACAGGAAGCCCGAACCATTAAAGGGTAATCTTTCGTATTGAGTGTTCGCATTGATGAGAAAAATAGAATAGTATTTTTGTATCTGATGATATTTTAGAAATAGCGGAATGTGGCTCTCATTATGGCGGAGACAAACAGTGGATTTTGTGCATGAGCGAGAGCGAAATCAAGGGTATGTTTCGGTGGAGATTTAAGCGGAACGAGGAAATAGCAACTCAGACCCCTTGATGGAGGAGACATTACCCTACCTGCAAGGACAGGAGTACCACCTGTCCCTCTACCACACGATTAAGGGTCCAGGACAAGAAATGAGGATATGATCCTTCCCCTACCGACAGATGTTTTGAACTCCTTCTATTTGATTACTAGGGTGCTAAAGAAATTACCCTCCTCACGACCGCTCTTTTTCCCGGAAAAGAGAGACAGAAACTTATAAGGAAGGGGTTTTATCTTAGTAATGCCCTGTACGCCATGCAGGAGCATTCTATATTACCGGGCATGATGGTTTCGATGCGCATCAACTCGCGGTCAAACGATTCAAAGGCGTAGTTTCCGGGAGCGGGGCTGCGCTTGCTCAAATCTTCCCGTCTGACAAAACCAGTGGATGTCATTGCTGATGTCCACAGAGATCCATCTGGCATAATTTTCGAATCAAAAGGCTGCCCACTGGTGCTTCTCCGCAACACTCCGAGGTGTGACGCTGAATATTCTGCGCTCGCACATGATGGCAAACACATTCGCGAAATCACCGCAGATGCCGACGCCCGTTTGACTGATGTTATATTTTCCACTGAAATCGTTGTAGTAAAAAGATGCGGCTCATGGTCTAGCTGTTGCAGGAGAAACTGTCATAGCAAACGTATCCAGACAATATTGTAAAGGCTGCCGCCTTACGTTCCGTGCTCCAGGAGGATCCGTCAGTCCAGGAAGATTTTTAGACCCAGCAGTTCATATCCGTATTTTCTCCTGCCTTCTCCCGACAAATCGGATAATACAGCCGGTGCAGGCGAACTGATCCGGGGTCGATTTTGCTTGCCAGTATCCTTCAGTGTCTGTCTGTTTTTCACCACTTGTAGCCGCCGAAATATTCCGCTTCGATTGGCTGCATACAAAAGATTTGCATTTTGACATACGCCCATATCCACAGTTCTTCCGTCGCAAATTGATGAAAGTAATCGCTGCAACTCGTTCTCTCGGGAAGCATAGCCGCGGACAACCAGGGTCCGGTTCTTCCATTTGTCTTCGTTTCATTTCTCCACCCGTTGCGCTTCAGGATGACCGGCGATCTTCTGGTTCGTGTTGTTATAAATATGGATGCTTACGCCGTCCGCGTCTATCACCTTCAGCACAGTCTGTAGTCCGTCTCCGTTTCCCTGATGTCACGATTCGCATCACTGATTCTGACTGTCGAGCAGCTGTTAAAAACTATAGAGCGCATAGCCACCGGCTACTTCCACTGTATCCACATTCACCGCGACATAGGTTTCACGCTGTCCAACCGCCCTTCTCCCTTACCTGATTTCTGTTTTGTCTCTATTCCGTCTTCGCCATCCGCTTCCGACGTTCTCTTTATATATGCAGAGTATCGGCATTCTTTGCATGGCAGAAAAGAGGTCGTTTCAACCGATTGTCCCAGACATAGCGAGTCGGTGTTGATTGTCCCACAGAAAAACTCCCCACCGGTCCGACCTGCCTTAAGAAGACTGTCACTCTCGCAAATAGGAGACAAACTGACAGCACAAGGAGGGACTGATGACAATCTCATCGTAATCCCCTTTGCTCCGGTGGCATGTCTTCAGCATCTTTTTCTTTTCTTCATCCAAAAACAGTGGAACCAGTTCTGGGTTTTCGCCTTCCTCTTGTACCCATGGTATCTCCTTCTGATTGGATTAACGGTCTCCGTTTTCTGGATGGAAAAGACTCGGTTTTCACCTATTTTGTTAATACTTAGTTCATTTGTGTTATTTTAATTTACATCTTATCTATACTTTTTATTATTTTTCTCAACTCTCCTGCGTTCCCCTGTATTTTGTGCAAAAATGCCATCCTGAAGGATACATCATAACGCAGGACCATCGTCCATTTGTACATCGGTCCGATTGCATTTTCGAAAGGGTCGTCTTACCGCCTTTGACTTTCTCCTGTGTAACAGCTTCTAAAACCCGACCACGTTCATTGACAGATTGCAAAGAGGCTCGTTCCGAAGGCCGAAGAGCAACCATGAACTGTGCACGTATGATCGGAGGTGTCTGCACTTTCCCCTTCCTTCTTGTCCCGAGAACAGCGGTTTCTCCTGTTCCTGTCCGCCCTCGTCTTCTGATAACGCTTTGCGCCAAAGAACCCGTCCCGGTGTCGGAGGCGTGCAGGCGGATTCCCGCGTGCGGGTTATTCGGTGTCGGCGGATTTCCGGCGTCGGCGGGTTGTTCAGCGTGGATTCCCGGCGTTGGCGGGTTGTTCGGGGTAGGGGAGGATTCGGGGTCTTCGATTGGTTACCGTCACCCGCAATCACCACCACCGCTCTGATTGCTCTGATTAAAATCAGCCGTTGCACTGGCGGTGTCGAATCCAGCTGATACCTCTCCGGTGTCGGTCTCAACGAGCTCATAATTATCCTGGATTGTACTTGTCGATGACCGCCTCCTTTACATCCGTTGTCAAATTTCGATCACTTCCGTCCGTCTTATCACGTGTCAGCTTAAAGATCGCACTTTGCAGGAGCTCCATTTTCCTATTTTACGAACCTTGATGGTAAAAGGTTCTGACCGATGGACCCGCCCGCCTCATTGATGGTGAAATGTCTTTTTCCTGCTTTGGAGTATTCAGGTCTCCCCCGTCACTCTTCTCGCTGGCATTATTTGTGTAACTGACACCATTTTACCGGAATCTTCCCACGATCTGGCATGTACATGAGTACCACTCCTCTTCATTCTTGCTGATGTCCTCCAGGTTAATTTTGAATTTTTGACTCGTTTTCTCGTAATAGTATATCTGTAGGGGTTTCCTGTTCCGTTTCCTCTGAATATCCGTGTGATTTCTCTCTGCGGCGCAGGTTTGAATTGTCTTCCTTTTTCTAGGGGACCAGAACGGGCATTGAGCTATCCGTGTCATCTAATGCCACATTCGTATGACCGTTTTGATAATTAATGCTCTCAGACCCCTTCTGCATTACCTGGTTGGTATATCTGCATTTGCTACTCTAGCGTAGATGTTTTAAACTGAATCAGTAATACTTGCTTTAAGGCTTTCGACTTCCAAGCTCACTCGGTAACATACCATATTCCTTATAGTCCTGCCAGTCAGTGCGCATGTACTCAAGGTAAACCTTATCTGACCAAATAACGATCCTTGCCTTCCATCTGGATCTCTGAATCACCTTCTTGTCTGTTTTCACCGTATCTTTTGAAGAAGGTCTTGTGCTGTGGCATGAATTTAGTGTTGTAATTCACCTTCTTTCTATAGGTGTTCTCGACTTTTGATGTCTAGTCATAATGCTTTCGTTTCCGTCGCCTGATCCTTGTTCATCTGCATCTTGAAAAAGAAATTTCATTGGCCTTATTGATGTTTCAATCGTATCGTGAACGTGATTCGATGGTATTCGTTCCTCGTCATATTTTCCCTTGGCAACTACCACGTCCCCGTTCCCTTTGATCTCAAATTCCTTGGAGTAAGATTTCAGCTCCGGAGGAAGCACGATCTCGGCATAGTCTCCTTATAGAGTTTTCTTCCTCGACTTTCAAATCTGCACTCAACTGCAGAACTGTCGTTTGCTGATCAACTGATCTCCCAGTTCTTCCGGATTGCTTCCATCCAGATAAATTCTTGTATTCTGAATGACGTCATCGACGCTCTCACCTCCGGCGACCGCGTCTCTCCTCCCGCTGACCTCGCAGGTTACAGATGGTTGTCCCGCTGTCAGAAGATTCTGGTAGATGCGACTCGGTTCTCCCTGCTGCCGAAAGACTTTTTCGGACGCAAAGCTGTTCCCTCTGCTGTCGAAGGATTTCTACGGATGCAGTTGTCCTTGCCCTGCTCTGCAGAATCTTGCGGATGCGTCCCTGCTGGTAGCAACGCTGCCGCTGCACGTTTGCTGCCTGTTTCTCCTGCCTGTGTCACTGCTCTACTCATCCTGTTGGTGGGTACTCCACTCTGAGGCTCCCGGTACATGTCGTCCTGCGCTTCCATGTCTCTCGTGTCGCACACTGTTCCGTGAATTCTCTGTTCTGACCATTTGCAACGCCTGCTGCATCGGCATGCTTCTTCGGCATTGACAATCATAAAACCTCGCCAAACTCATAAGTGCAGAAAATAGAAATGCACATACTCTCTTCGCTTTCATGATCCCTCCCATGATCTTGTGCGCTGATATAACAAAACAATTGTTTGCAATCGATTTATTTTATCACAAAATTTAAATGACAAGTGATTATTTTCTTTTCATTGAACTTTTTCGATTTTTCGTTTTATGTCCTTGTATTTTAAGCTTTTCGTCAAAAACACCGTTCTTCCCCTCTGCAGCCCGTATTTGTAAGTTCTGATAACGGCAAAGAGCGCGCCTTCCGCCCAGGCGCTCTTTTGTCTTCTTCCACTTTTTCTGAAACCGAAATCTTCTTTCCCGGCCTCTCACTTGTTTGTATGCGTGCGATCTTCTTCTCCCGCCTCTGATTTGTTTGCCAGTAGCGATCTTCGACTTACCCTAAGAGGGTCACCACGATCGGAACGACCGCCACGAAGAGGATGGTACTGATGGTAACGATATCTCGTTGAGAACCTCACATCGCCATCTCCCTGTGTAGCCAGAATCGGCAAAACTCGCTAGTGCGGGGCGGCTGCTGTACCATAAAGGTTTTGAACTCCTGTGCAGTAGATTTTACCAGAAACACAAGGAGCAAATACATGATCACCGGAGCATGACAAAACGTCCGACCAAGGTAAAACCACGGTGTCCTTGTCCAGTGGATGCTGCCAAGCCCCGCTTTGGCCAGGATGATGTCGATATAAATAAGAGACAGCGGCGTGATCAGATTCCTGATATAGGTCAGGTGTGCCGTTGCAAAGGCAGGTACCGTATACGCACTAAAAGGAAAACCAGGGCAACCAGAACTCCCACCAGCGGCGCCGGAAGGAGTTTTTCCAGTTGAACTTGCGCTGCCTCACTCATTTCTCTGCTGTCACTGGTCATGAGATAGACGCCCAGGGTCCAGGGTGGAAATCAGTCAGTGATATAGTAGATCAGGAAATAAGGAAGCGCCTCGTCCCCAAACAGTGCGACGTTCAGCGGAAGCCCGATGAAAAATGGTGTTGGCATTGACAAAAGTATTGATCATGGTCAGTCTGCTCCCGGCCGTACACGAAACAGCTTGATTTGGCGAGGAAGGCAAACAGATAAGTCAGGATAAAAAGCTCCAGAGGCATAAAGAAGGCCACCTGACAGCTGCACCAGCTTTCTCTACCGTCAGATATTTTAAAACCGAAACGAAGATCGAGACGGCAGCGCTACATTCATAATCAATCGAGCAGATTCCCCGAAGCTGTCCGCAAACCGCCAGCCACGAGTCTGCAGGATATACCTGAGGACAATGATCACAATCGATCGGGATGATGCTCTGAATGGATGTCGACACAGACATATTACCTCCTACTGATACTGCGTGGAAACCACTTGAATTCCCTGACCGCTTAGCCCATATCGTCTTCTCTTGCTCTGGCAAGGCCCTGTTCCGCGTCTTTTGCAACGGCTTCCGCCACCCAATAGAGACCCTCCCACATATGAGCTGGTGAAGCACAGGAGCACCCGGCTTCGTGATATCGGTAATTCCGAGAGGGACTGGCCGTCACGATCATTTCATCTGTCAGAAGACTTTGCCTCCGACGCCAGCATTCCAAGCCCAAGTCCAGGATAAATGAGTGCATTTGTCATTGGCCCGTCCGATCACGTAGTCTCACCCCTTTATAAGAGACGGTATCGGCAGGAACTTGCGTCGCTAAAGGCTTTTTGCCGTCTGACCAGGTAATCAAATCCTGCTGTCGCTTCCGCCAACTTCTGGTCGGATTGGAGAGCGAAGATGCGGCGGCGTTCCGTATTTTTGACATCATCGCCTCTACCACTTCCTTCGTGAAGGTGCCCGGCGTGGAAGTTCCCCAAGATCGTTGCACCTACTGTTCTTCACGACTTCCGCCAGATCGGTCAGTCTGTCCGCCTGCGGGAACTGAACGCTTCTTTTGGCAAACGGTCTCGCTGCGGTGTCAAATCATCCATATCATCAAAGAGAAGCCCCGCTTGTCCACCATAAAGAAGTGTTTGTAGGCTTCTTCCGGAGAGGTCTTCCTCGATCATCTCGCGGAGAACGCGATCCGCGATTCTGCTCCTGCCGTGCCGCCACCGAAGCAGAGATAAACCTGATCGGTGAGTTTCTGCCCGGTGGATGGTCATTGCTGCAAAAACACCTCCCAGGAGTGACGATGCCTCGTCCCCTTGAATGTCATCTGTTGAAGGTCGGAATCTTTTGGCGATATTTTCCAGAATGTTTGCTGCATTGAGCGTCCGAGTCTTCCCAGTGCAGATACAGTTTCGGAAAAAGACGTTCCGCCGTCTGCACGAATTGATCAATAAGTCGTATTCTCTCTCCGCGCACACGCTCGTGACGATTGCCCAGATAATTCGGGTTATTCCTCAATTCTTCCTGGTTGGTTCCCGCATCAACAGACAAGCGGAAAGCACATGAAGGGTCGATCCTGCCGCCCGGTATAAATCATAAGCTTTTCTGCTCGACGGAAATATCCACGCCGTTGGTTCCCCAGTCGCCAATGCCTAAGATTCTCCGCATCCGTTACCACGATGAGTTGACTCTCTGTCTCCGGCTGCATTTTTCAGGGTTTCTTCAATATTTTCCGGACGATTGATGTCCAGATAAGTGGCGTACTGCGGATCTACAAAGAGATCGCTATAGTTTCAATCGTCTCGCGATCGTCGGATCGTACAATGGGACTGAATTCGCCAGATGTTTCGAAAACAGATAGCAAAAAGAGTGGATTGGTGCTAAAAGATCTGCATCGAGAAAGAGACGCTTTTCCAGAGTTTGCGTTCTCTGCATCTCGCATAGGTTTCGCCGCTGCCTCAATCGTCTGTACATGGGGCGGTAGAAGCCTGATCAGTCCAAAGCTTCTCTCTTCCATCGTAAAGGCTAAAATTCTTTGTTTAAAAAGGATTATCTCAGAATTTCATGCGTTTCACATTAGCCTCCTGTCTCTGTCTGAGTCCCTGTGGCGATTCTTTTCCGCTCGAATACCCTTTCGCTACGGACATGATCGCAACCATTTTCTGTCCCCATCCGTATTGCTGATCTCGATCGATACCTTGACTCTGCTCCCCTATCACATCGAAGAGAAGGACGTGCTGGATTCCAAAAACTTCATCAAAACCTCCCTGACCTTTTCAGAGAGCTATCATTTTTATATTGCAACAATAATGATCAGTAGCGTCGAAAACACAAAATTTTCAAACCCCTTTTCTGTTTTTCTTCACATTCTTCCGATAGGATGTTTTAGTGGCGACCGCAGTGGCAGAAGAGAGTCTCTCCTTTCATACCACCTCGTCCGGTTGAAAATGGTTGATTGCTTGGACACAGGAAAGGTTGATCGGAGATTTCTATGCAGTCGGATTGTGGAAGAATATATTCGAACCCTTGCCTTTTTGCAACCGGCATAAGGCGTTATTCCTATCCACCGCCATCTGCAAATGGCGACACTGATCGGCAAGGAGGTTTTAAGGTCCTCTTTCAACTCATTCTTGTGCTTTCCTGACCTGCCGAGTATTGATCAACAGCACTTCCGTTATCCAAATCCGGAGAATCTCTGCCCTTGCTCTCTTTGCACTGATTTTCGCCTTTTCTATAGAAGTATTCACCCGTAGGTCATTTTTGCGCCAGAGAGGGAAAGCAGATTTCACACCGACAGATTCTCCGCATTCCTTTTACCAGACTGGTGATCTCAGTTTCGCCAATTTCCCTCTTTCTTGATATCCCTGTGTACCGTTCCTGTTTCCGGCATCCTGTTACACTCTTTCGCCGATGAGTTCTTTCAGGTTCCGGATTTTTATTACAGAGGAACTGGAGAAGACGACGATCGGCAGCATTTCGGTGATTTCTATTTTTCATCTATATCAATCTCGCGCATGATTTACACCGTGCCGCCTATGCGCATGAAGAACCAGAAAGTTTCCGCCTTTCCCTGAAAGAAAGCTTTCACTATACAAAAGGCTGTCTGCGACTGCTGTTCACCATTTCGGTATTTGAATTTTTGCTCGGCATTTTGAGCACGGCCTTCTTCTGCTCATGGTCTTTCTTTCACCTTCCTGATCCGTCCGGTCAGATCAAGGTGCATTTCCTCCGTATCTGATCTTTCGCTTTATCCGGTTCTTTTGTCGTTTCTGTCCTGAAAATAGAGTCCTGTCTCCTCGTCAACACGCTGCCGGATGAGAATCTTCCGGGGAGTCCTGATTTTTGTTACCACAAGGAAATATAGAAGGTGTTTCGCAGCTCTTCTCTTATGATCGGATACGGTATTTCCTCTCTCTTCGATTTCCTGGGAGTGACGTCACACGAATTTGCAGATCATTGCGCACAGGTTACACCGAACATGCGGTGAAAAATATCTTTCCTCGCTGGAGCTGCCAGCAAAAGCGGGGCAGACTCGGTCGAGCTGGACATTCAGCCGACAAAAGACAACGATTTTGTGGTCATGCACGATTTCAACTTGCACCGTTTGACCGGCGTGAGAAAGCGGTATCGGACTGTACCTTGCGGGAGCTGACTTCCATGACTTGCACGAAAACGGCACCACCGCTCTTATCCCCAGTTTTGAGGCCTTTGTCAAAAAGGCGCAGGAACTGCATATACTGGGTTTTATCGAGATCAGCCGACTGGGAGAGAGCTCCAACTTTCCCAAAAATCTTTTAAGCAAACCGAGAGATACGGGTGGGACCGGAGAACGACTCGATGTCGCCTCGATATTCCGCTGATGGAAGAAAATCGAGAAAGAGGATCCGAAAATGAACACTCGGCGTCGTGATTCCGCTTCAGTTTGCGATTTCCTGTGCAGGGGGTGGATTTCTATGCGATCGAGGATTCCTCCTACCGCCCTGTTCCTGCCCATAGGAGGCGGAGAAAGAACACAAGCAAGTCTTCGTATGACGATTGACGAGAGACAAGATTCTCAAAACACCTGCAAAGCCTGGTAAACGGATCATCACTGATGACCCGCTTCAGATCCGCAGTCTTGTCTGCAACTCTAGCTGAGGATCACAGCTATCTCGGCATGTATGAACGCTATATTTTTAAGGAGCATTGACATGAACCGAATCGTACCTTTTTCAAAAATGGCAGAATGTGTTGAAGGGCCTTCTGTTTCGTCAGCATCCTCGTCCCTCGTTCTGATGGAACTGAGTCGGATGGGCAAGACCATTTCTCCCGCCGCAGTGGGACAGATCTTGTGCAGACTCTCTTTCCCGCAAGTTGCATCCTCTTCCTTTGCGGCCTGCTTTCCGTTTCTATGATGCTCTATGATTATGTTCTAACCAAAGAACTTCAAAACAGATTCGCCGGGAAGCTGATCGAAAACAGCTGACCATCAATTCGCTCAACAACCTGATCGGCTTTTTGCCGGTCTGGTGGATGTAGGCCTGCCACAGCTACTTTTTCAGAGAAGGACAGAGAGGGGAAACCATGAAGGGATCTCCCGCGTCATTCCTTACTTCATGTCGGGACTTTCCGTTTATTCTTTTCTCTCTTTTCCTGGTGATTTTTGCACCAGGCAACCGTGTGCTTTATCCCTATCTCATCGTCCCGCTTCTGGCGTCTTTTGATCTCTGCTGGCACTGCCTTTTTGTCTCTTCCAGATATCCTTCTTCGGCAATTTACATGCCCATCGGGTGCAGGCTCTGATCTGCGCTTCTTCTGGACTCGGGGCTGTGTCACCCTTGTTTTTTTCTTTCCATCGGCAGAATCCTCGGTCACCCGGTTTCTATCCTGAACATTGCTTCTCTTTGATTTCCATCTGCATCGGCATGGTATCCATGATTCCGGGAAGCCTGGGCAGTTTCGATTTGATGATGATCAGCGGTCTGCTGCATTTCTCATCAACCAGAATGAGGCTGCTTCTGGCTGTTGCTTTTTCCGCATTTTTATTACATCATCCCCTTCTTTTATCGGTCTGATCTTCTCCTCAAGAGCATGGGAAACAGATCAACGATAAATTCCAGGGCTTCCCAAAAATGGCTGCTCTGCTCGGACAGGGCATCAGCCACTTTATGACAAATGGCTTCTTCCCTGATGGCAACCTCCATTCTCCCTCGGAAATCCACTCTCCCCTCCTGGGTGGATGGATCCGATTATGACAGCTGCTTTCACCAATATCCCTGCTCCTTTTCGGGAGCGTCTTTTTTCACTGGGCAGAATGATCTGCAGAAAGGCCGCCTTTGCCAAAACCGTTTTCCCTGATTCTTTGCCTGCTGACTCTCTTCATATCAACCTGGACGGTATTTCTCTTTAGCAGCCTTTACCTGCTCTTCCTCCTTCTCCTCCTTTATCTGCAGCGCAAGACCCTTTGCAGAACCCACTTTTTATTCTCCTGAAGACCGGCTGAAAGACTCGGTTACAGGGAAGCTTCTCCTCACCCTCTTCCTCCTTATCTTTCCGGAGGAGCAGGCGAGAAGGAGAGCTTTTGGCTTTCTGCTCTTTCACGAGAATTTCACCGTTTCGCACAGAGCATGCAAAGACCTGCACTATTTTTGCTTCCTTTTCTGGAGAACTTCGTCCATGCCTTTTCTTTATCTTCTGCTTCTTCTGCTATGCCGCTGCCGTTTTTCTGGCTCGGGAAGCGACATCTCTCGTTCGGCGAGCTGCTCAAAAAGAGCGCCTTTGATGATTTCCTGCAGGTTTCAATCCCAACCCAGATGCTTTCGCTTGTTTATCTCTGGAGATAAACTCCTGTACTATTACCGGGAGGACGGGATCGACCGAACTGCCTTCCAATTTGCGCTGGAGGACGGCAGGGCGGTGGTGATGGGAGATCCCATAGGAGACCCTGATTTTTGGCCCTTTGCCCTTTGCCGACTTCCTGCACCGGGCGGAGGAACAGAATCTCGATTCCCCTTTACGAAACGGAGGAAGTGACGCTGCTGCACAATTACGGATATGAATTCATGAAATTTGGCGAGCGCCAAGGTGGATCTTTTCCACCTTTACGCTCACGGGAAAATCCGGGAGACTCCTGTGCCGCTGTCAATAAGGCGGAAAATAAGGGTACCCTTTACCGTGAAAGAACCTCCTTTTTCCGATGCCTTATGCGACGACCTGGAACATATTTCTTCCTCATGGCTGGGAGACCGGCAGGAAAAGGATTTTTCGCCCTCGGTTTCTTTGACAGAGATTATCTCCGTCTCTCCCCATCGCCTGCGTTCTGGATGCGAATGACGTGGCAGGCCTTTCTCCAACTTTTCTTGTCTGCACCCGAGGTGATTCCAGGTGGATTTGATGCGGTACAACCCGGAGACCGAGAGCAACGGGATCATGGACTATCTGTTCGTGCAGATGTTTCTTTATTTGAAGGAGAAAGGCGTGAGGGCTTTTGATTTGGGGATGGCCCTCTCCAGAGTCGGCATGAAGAGCACAGTTTTTCAGGAAAAATTGCTTATCTGGTCTACGCTTCACCAACCGCTTTATTCCTTCTCCGACTGGCGAAACTATAAAGAGAAATTTCCTCGTCTGGGAGCCGCGTTTTCTCCTATCCGAAAGACAGCAGTCTGCTCTTTGATCTGCTCACCATTTACAAGATTGATAATCGAAGGTAAAGACTCTACAGAAAGGAAGACTCGCTCAACGATGAAGATTTTCTCTCCTGGATGAACGTCCTGCAATGCCGCTTCCTGGAAGGCTGCTCTGCTGACAAGGTGCAGATCTTTTTACCCTAAAAACTCGGTCACAAAGAAGCCTGCGGACTTCTTCCGTCCTGTCCGACTTTTTATTTGAAAAAGGCAAAGATGCGGATGCGCTCCTGCCTCCCTTGACATGCTTTTTGTATGGGGCTGATTCCTCCCGGTTGCATCATCTGGAAACGGAAACGCCTTTTCACGCCTGCATCTGATCCGGGAACTGAGAGAAAATATCCCGCCCTTCCCATCTACGCCTTTGCCACGGTGATGCGTTGTCCCGCTCATGAGCAGCGACGATGAAGAGCCGATTACTACGAGATCTCGGCAGCGCCATCCATGGCAAGGGCGCCTGATGCACCGGGCGCTCGCAGGTCTCTACCACGTCTTCTTGAGGCAGAGGGACCTGTCCCCTCCTGCCGGACTTCACTTCTGCCGCCTCGGAGAGGGAGAAATCAGTGTCTTTTTCCTCTGATCCGGCTGGTACCTCCTCTGCAGAACCTGTCTCGCTTTTCCTTGGACAATGAAGACTCGCAAGACCCCTGAACCCCTGCTCTGAGCAGCGACTTTGAAACCTGTTTGAGGATTATCTGCGCGCAGGGCGCTCATCAAACAGCTTTCCCTTCAGGCGCTGGAATTGGTGAAAGAAGGGATTTTGAATCCATTGTCTTCCTCAGGACGATTCCATGCGGTTCGATTCCGCAATGGACCAGGAGGAAAATCCGCAGGCGCATCCTCACGCTTGGCCTGACTGAAAGAGCCATGATGTATCCGTTCCGATGAAATTGCACCCACCCCGCTTTTGCCGCCTTCTCCTGAACCATCACGGGCTCCCTCCTGAAGGTCTCATGTAAAATATCTGACCGACGGTGCACGCCTTCTGATCCCGCTTTACGAGGGGCTCCACCTTCCGCCACCACTTTTATCAACCACACGCCGCAGGTCAGTCACGGCGGATACCTGTGCAGAGGCGTATCGTTTTGCTGGAAAACCGCCCGTCCGGTTCCATGGAAGAAGCCTGGTCACAGCCTTTCCTGTTCTCCCTCCTATTTCGCAGAACGGAATCTTCCGGAAATGCTTTCCTTCATCCAAAGAATGCGAGCGCCGGAAAGGTGGTGGCGGTGGCAGACAACGCTTATGCCAACGGCGGCGATCTGATCCGATCCGCATCCTGACGCCGATCACCTTCTGATGGACTTGCAGGATATGCAGGTTGGAATACCAATGCCAACACTATGGTTGTGCTATCGCCATGGGCGTCTGCGCCTTCCTCTATGGAGAACAGGGGCTCTTTCATGACCCGGCGGCAGCGAAGAGGCGGAATTTCCTGATCTCCCGCTACTCGAGGACGCCTGCTATCAGGCGGATGTTCGACAGTGCGTGACAGAGAAAATCTTCCGCTTGCTTGGTTTTGACTGATTTTTCACTGGAGAAGAGGAGGGAGAAGGAGAGACCTGATTCTGCAGAACTGCAGATCAGGATAAAAACAGAGCTCTCTTCCTGGCGGACCGGATTCAGATCCGTCGTCTACCCTTCCCCTGGAAGAGAATGTTTGAAATAGATCTGGAAGCCTCTTTCATAAGACTGACAGAGGAAATGGTTCTGCTGAATCCATGTGAAACGGACAGAATGCCTTTGACAGAGAGATGCATTCTTAGGGATTTTGACTACAGGGGCCTGGATTTTTGCAAGGCCTGAATGTATTTTTGAGCGAGAGAACTCGAGTCTCGAATCTCTTCTCTTGATATAGCTGATGTGCATGATTTTATCGCTCTCAAGAGGCACCACTGTGTACTCCGGACCGTTCAGCTCGCAGATGGCGCTGGAGCAGAGGGTATAGCGTTGAGCCCCACCATCAGGTTGAGCATGGTCGCCCGGTCGAGGCTTTTCGATCAGCTGTCTGCAGTTATAGGTCGCATAGACTTCTTCCGCCAGATAAAAAGCCCCTGCTCTCTCCCTGGTCGAAGGAAAGCGCAGGGAAGGCTGAGATCCTTCAAACTCACCGACTTGCAGGATGCATGGTTGATGTTGCCATGAAGCAGTATACCTTTGCAGGAAAAGAGCTCCAGTAAAGTCCAGCTCTGTTTTTCCTGCAACAGCTGGTCATGATTTCGGTTAAAAATCATCCAGACAACACGCCGATTTCACCTTTTGTAATGGCGTACGTGCTCGATGATCTCCGCCGTCTTATACACTCACAGATGCGAGGCATACCGTCCGGGGAACAGTCTTCGCCACCTGATAAAAGCGCTCACCGCAAAGGTATAATGCTGTAGACACACTGAAGTGTCTTTTTGAGGACCTGATTTTTAGACGAATTTCTCCTCTGTGAGGCGGTAGTCTTGACGATCTGCCTGGCATAGATGAGAAATTTCCTCCTCCTCCGTCGGCAGAATCCTCGATTGGTCCGGCAAAACAGCTGAAACTCTGATTTCCTTTTCCAGATTCTGAATCCCCGCAGATAGGGAAGACTGCAGATGAAGAGGCTGCAGACGCCTGGAGACATGGAACCCTTTTCCGAAACCGTTACGGCACAGATCAGCTGCTGTAATGTCATCTCTGTTCGCTTTGGACAGCAGTCACAATCATCTGCGCACAAACATCCTGCGGAATCTTCCGGTGTCCAGACTCAGTGATAATTCCGCATCTCCCATCGGGCAGCCGGTATTGACGTGTACACCTTCTGCCCTCTTCGCGCTTATTGACCAGCCTCCAAACCTCTCCCGGTATGTCCCCTGGTTTTCCGGCAGCCAGTGGCACGTGCAAGGCTTTCTGTCTGCAAAGAAACACATGAAAGCCCGGAATGCCTTCCTCGCTCGTCAAAATATGTCCCCTGCATCTGCCCAGAATGATGCAGTGGAGTTTGGGCCAGTTCTGAAAATTCACCCTCTCTGCGCCTTAAAAATCTCGTCAGGAACTGGAATAAACCGCAGTATTGTTCAGTAGGTAGTTCATCCATCTGGCTCCTCTGACATCTGCTCGCTTTTCCTTCCGGATATCTTCCTCGGCATAGCCGCTTTTCTAGCGACTTTTTGATGATTTCTGTCCCGCCCGTACAGAGGGCAAGGACAGCAGATCCGCACCTTCTGCGCGATCGTTCTTCCAAAGGCGCCGTACTCTCTCGAGATGGTGACTCACCGATACATTCCGATCAGACATTTTTTCCCCTGTCGTTGTTGTCCCATAAAAACAAGATGAGCAAGATCGCCGCCACCAGCCCCAACCCGCCCAGGTCGGTCAGTGCGCCCCCGGCAGACTCAGCATCAGTCCTCCTGCTGCCAGCAGAAAACGCATCAGAGCGGGATTTTGCAAAGCAGTAACCTCCAGTGCCGCTGCGACCGCAAAAATGCCGATAAAGGAGGTCGCTATATCTCGATGACCTCCGTGCTGTCGTTCCGATTAACAGCATCGCAGGACTGAAGCAGAAAATGAACGGTACGATGAAGGCGGCAATCGCCAGTTTAGACGCATTGAAGGCTGTCTTCATCGGATTGCTCTGGCAATGGCACTGCTGCATAGGCGAGCGCCACCGGCGGCGTGATGTCCGCCACAATCTCCAAAAATAGAAAAACAAAGAAATGCGCTCATCGCTGGCACGTTCATCCGAATGAGAATCGGTGCGGTCGTCGCCGCCATACGCAGTAATGGCCGGCTGGAAACGCCCATTCAGTACAATGCAGCAAAGCATCGTCAAAAGCAGCGCCACGATCAGCCGCTTCCTGCCAGTCCCACAATGGCGTTGATCAGGTCGTTGGCAAGCCCTGTCATCGTGATGCAACCGGAGATGATTCCTGCCACACCGCAGGCTGCTCCGACCGTGATGGCGCTCTTTCCTCCGGATTCCAGCGCATCGAGAATCTTCGAGGGCGTGATGCGGCTTTTCTTTATCCAGAAGGCTCACGCCGATCGACAGGAGACAGGCGTGAGACGCCGCCTTCTGCATCGTCAGGCAGTTGCCGGAGACCCAGACGACCAGCGCAACTCAGAGGAATGAGCAGGCATGCTTTCCGGAATCAGCTTCGAAAATTCTCGGCAGCCTTCTTCGGAATTCCGGAAAGCCCGAGCTTTTTGCCTCCAAATGCACGGAGATGAAGATCCCGCCAAAATATAGATGGCAGGAAGAATCGCTCTTCCGATGATATCCGAATAAGGCACCTGATGAAGTCCGCCATCAGGAAGGCCGCGCCCCGCGATCGGCGGCATGATCTCGCCCGCCGGTCGAGGCCGCCGCTTCACGGCTCCGGCAAACTCAGGTCGGTAACCCGTCATCATCGGAATGGTGACTCGCTCCTGTGGTGACCTGTATTCCCCACCGAAGAGCCGGGATACTATGCCGCAGAGGGCGGAGGAAATGACCGCCACCTGGCTGGTCCTCCCGCAAATCGTCCGGCGATACAATTCACAGTGAAACAAAGAAATCAAACCTGGTCTCTCTAAAATGCACCGAAGATGATAAAGCACCACAATGAACTTTCGAGCAGACGTTAACCGGAGGAGAAAATCCTCCTTCGTATAGAAGAGGTTCCGCACCAGATACCTCACCCTGCCGGAAAAGAGGGATTGCGTGAGTCCGACGCTGAGTGCATAAATCATAAAAATCCTGCCACAATGAGAACTCGGAAGCCCCACACAACGTCTGGTGACCTCAATGAGGGCGGCAAGACCGATGATCCTGATGCCAATCTGAAGCCAGGTGAAATGCGCCCTGGTTCACGATTTTTCCGCTCGAGCGGGCATAGTAGAAGAATGCGCCGCTGCCGATCACCATGAAGAGGATGTTCCGCGGCATGGTGTTTGCTTTTCATTTTCAGCTCTCTTTGCCGGATACAACAAAGCCCATTAAGATGATGACCCCAGAAAGGAAGTCAGCCTGATTTCTTCCAAAAAGGTGGCAAAAGCGTGACAGTAGATGCACCAGAGAGAAAAACAGGATCATGATTCCCTTCACGACGAGTCCGGCCTTCCTTCCAGATCCGCGTGTTGATCTCACGATCGTACTTCCGCATCAGGCATCGATATCCTTTTGCATCTGTTCGCGATTCTGTATTTTCCTGGATCCACTACCGCTTTCACCCTTTGTCCTTACCTGATAACCTTTTTCTTCGTAATATTTGGCTGCCCCTGTCGTGATAGGGCACTGTTTTCACGGAAGCCGCCTTCTCACGTCGAGTTCCTCTCCCTGAGCAGCTTTTCGGCAATTCTCGGCATGATCGAAAATGCCGCGGTCAGCTGACTAAAACCAGATGGGATTGGCATCGGCACCGACCACAACGGTGGCTTCTACCGCTATGGTTGCGATGTCCTCTTCCTGCCCCGGATACGTCTCCTTCGGAATCGTATGCCTTTGTAATAAGGGTCGTCCTTTAAAAATCTGCTCTCTGATCTTTCCCCAATCGAACCAGTCTGACGTCAGTTGGTGGTGACAGTTCCGTGATGGCAGTGGTCGGCGCTCCCTGGGAGCGCTAGGCGTCGATTTTGCCATCCTTCATGGCCTCTTTTGGAACTTCTCGAAAGACTGATACTGCGGTTTGATGTCTTTTGAGCGACAGTCCCGCATGCGACAGCACATCTAACGTACTGAAAGTAAACCCGCTTCCGGACCGTCCGATCGAAACGCTCTTGCCCTTCAGATCCTCCACCGTCCTGATGCTTTTTATCCATGGTACAGCTGTACCGTCTCTGCAGAGCAGAGGCACCCAGCACGCGGAAATCATGATTCTCCTCTCCCTGAAAAGGCCTGCGTGTTCCAAGAGGTTAACACATCCGATTGGGTAAAGCCCAGCTGAAGTCGCCGTCCTGGATGCTCTGCACCCACCTTGAGCCCCGTGGAAACCGCCGCCACGAATTCCTGCATACTCTATATACTGCGCTAGCACCCCGCCGTCGCATAATAGGTTCCTGTTGTTCCGCCGGTTCCGAACATCATCCTTGCCCATTCCGCAGCCGCTAAGAAGGGAATCAGCAGGATCAGACTGGAAACCAGAGGAATGATTTTCCTGTATGATTTTCGTTTCACCCTCTCCTCAACCCTCGTTAAAATAGATTGCTTTCAGGTACGATTGAATCCCCGCCACCCGGTTCGGTGCTTTTTGTTGCAACTCTTCATCATTTCCATCTTGGCGTCCGTGTTGTCCGGGCAGGTTGAGCGCTACCGCCCGCAATCGCCGGCTTTTTGGGGAACTGTACCTATTCCTGTGGTGCGCCAGGATGCAGTGCCGCACCCTGCAAAAGCAAAACGGAGGGAAGGAGGTTGCGTCAGCTTTTCTGCTCAATCATCATCGTACCGATCACGATGTACCTGAAAACTGTCCCGCATCCGTACAATCGTTCTGCGGAGGGGAAAGCTCCTTGTGCTGATGTCATGCAGGATGGCTGCGCTGACAAGGAGATCTCGATTTAAAAAGGATATGTCCGGCTGAAATGGTCACAGAGCCCTGCAACGCTTAGCGGGCGTTCCAGCAGTCCCCCGATAAACGCGTGGCGCATGGTCTTGGCTGTAGAAGCGGCGGAATTTCTGGCAAAGCGTCTGATCCTCCACAAAGATGGCGCTTAACAGTGCTCTATGAGAATTGCCGATGCTGTCCATCAGCTGCAGGAGGGCGGCAACATTTCATCATTGCCTGCTCGGACACCGGCAGATAGTCGAGGGATTATATGCTCTTCCCGCAGGTTCTGCCTCGTTTGATGGAAAGCCGTAGAGCCCGTTGAACACCGTCACTTCTCCGAAGACATCCACGAATCCATGGCATCGAAATTCACCGATGCCGTCGCTGTTCGGTTCTAAACCCTATGTCGATCATTCCGGCTCTAGTCCTCGCAAGACCACGTTGTCGTACGGCCTTCCTGTCTCGTGGTTACCGCTGCGTTTCTGCTCTTGCAGAGATAAATACTGAGATATGATCCTCGACTGCATGTCTTTGATATATTTTCATCTTCTTCTCACCTTCAGTCGTCCCCGTCCCAGAGTCCATCTGCGACTGCATCGCCGCCGTCAATGTCCTACTGGTTTCGATGTAGCTTCCTTGCTCCCGCATCAGCGTAATCCGCACCTTCCTCCGGCCTTGCCCTGAAAGCGCAAGCACCAGGGCGCTGCAGTTCAGCGTCTGTGCCTTGCCGAAGCGAAGTACTGACGTCTCTGCTTTTGCAGCCCCGCCTCATGGCGGGTGACGACCTCGACCACACCGGCACGTATGGCGTCCTGCGGGATTCCCTCCTGCGCTCTGGATATAATCCGCACGTCGGCGCCGTGAACGCCTCAGATAGGCCTGGGGGAATGGTTGACAGCTTTTCAATTGTGTCTTCAGCGGAGAAATTGCCGCAGCACTCAGGCAGGTCTGGTCGCTATCCTTCGCTGAGAGAGTGGGTAAAATCAGTCCCACAATCTCGCCCTTCAAATCAATCAGCACTCGCCGCCGGCGGGAGAAGGCGGCGTTGTCGTTAGATAATTGCTGTCCAGATCGGTCAGATCTATCCTGGTCTGTGAAGTGATTTCATAAACAACGGAAGCCTCCGCACCGGTCGGGGCGCCCACCGCAATGACGGTCCGATCCTGTTAAGGAACTCCCGTAGGAAGAGCCCAACGAAGGGAAGGCATCGTCTGTTTGACGGGGACCGATCTCTCATTATCCACCGCCAGAATACAAAGACCGGTAGCGATTCCTGATTTTGATCCTGGCGTTCACTCACCAGCCTCCCGGCAGGTCACACGAATGTCTTTTGGCTCACCGCCGATTCATCACAAAGAATCAACGTCTGTGTTCCATTGTCCGCAATGATGGCCCCTGCCTCGCGAGCGTTTCGACTCAAACTGTTCGTTGATAGTCCGTTCCTTGAAACCGTTCGTGACCTGTCACCATGGATCTCTTTGCCTTTTCAACGAGGCGCACTGATTGCATCATCTCTTCGAAATCGCTGCATTAAACTGGTACGAGCGAAGGCACGATGATCTCTTCTTCTCGCCTTTTCACGATCTTCTTTTATCATCTGCAAAGATCCTCCGGTGCACTCTCCTTCCTCCTTCCTTCGGAAAGGTGACGGCTCTGCCTCGGGTCCCGGATTGATTTTTGCTGTTAAAAAGCGGCTCCAGCAGAAGGAAGAACGCACGCTATCCCCGAACATCACCGCCAGTCACGGTGATGATGGTCCTTCGCATCAGGCTTTGTAATTGATCGGACGCTCTTGATCTTCTCTCCGTGATGAAGTCTCAGTTGGCAAGAGGATGCCCCCTGGGGGCACTCTATCCTTCCCCTGGTTCTCCTGCCTGATTTCCCGCTCCCGATGAAAAAGGATTTTCCTCCGCCATAACCACCACCGCCGTAAAAAGTCAAGCGTGCAGGCTGTCGATAAAATGCTTCAGTCTCTGCATCGCCTGTTTTAAGGTGTCCATCGAATACGCATAGGAAACCGGATAAACTCTTCCGCAGCTGCCGAAGGCATCTCGAACGACGGCAAGCTTTTTCCTGCTGCAGCAGTTTCATGGTGAAATCGTCGCCAGAGACCGAAATTTGATTTGTGAAACAGTAAATGCGCTGAACGGCTCGAAACAGAGCCCCATTTGCAAAGCATGCATCAGTAATGCCTCCCATGGTTGTATTCCGTCAGCATCTTCTGTACATCCACATCCTGTTTTTCAGTGCCTCATCCCGCATACTGGCTGGTCGTCGGTGCACACATGATCGCAAACCGGTGAATCTTGAGCATCTATGGATGACTGATCGGCCCGATGCAACAGCCGAGTCTCCAGCCCGTCATCGCATAGGCCTTTAGCAAACCAGTTAATCAGAATCGTTCTCTCTTTTCATACCTGGATCTCGTACTGATGCTGCATGCTTCTTTCATAGGTCAGTTCGGCATAAACTTCATCAGGAAATCACGATCAGATCCTTCGATCACAACCTTTGCAATCTTTCTCCAAGTCCTCCTCCATAATCGCAACTGGTCGGATTATTCGATACAGAGACCAGGACTTGGTTTTCCGTGATTTTCGAAGGATCTCCGGCTTCAGGCGCAAAGTCATCTCCGCCTTCAGCTCGATTATGACGGAGTGGCATCCGCCAGAACGGCAGTAGGTTCATAGGAACATAACTGGGCTGAGGAACCAGCACTCGTCTCCGGATTGACCAGCGGCACGAAGCGCCAGATCAATCTGCTTCTGAGCCCCCAACTGTAATGAAAACCTGAGAAGGCTCTAGGAAACACCTCTGCGATCGCTCCATGTACTTACGATACTTTCCTGCTTTCAGCCCCAGGAGCCCCGCATTGGAGTGTATAGAAGGTTCTGCCCTTTTCCAGCGAATAGACTCTCGTCTCGATATGCCAGTACCGAAGTCCGGTCTCCCACTCCCGTGATCGCATCCGCATTTCGCTTTACGATGTCTAAGATATTTACGGATGCCCATTTATGGCTTTATCCCGATGACCTTGTCGGAAATCCTGTTTCTCATGGCGTCATCTTTCTCCGGATGTCTTCCTCTTCTTGGCAAGCACGTTCCGTAATCTCGTATTTCTTCAGGATGAAATGCGTGGAAGTGGAGAACTGGGATCCAAGGTGGACAGCTTCATGGGTGACAAACCCGCCACATCCCTGCATGGTCCTGCCTCAGCCGATACCATCAGATCAAAGCCTCTACCATCAGATAAACGCTGTTCACCTCCGGGTATTTGTAGATTTGCCCGCGATCGAGTCAAAACCGATCCCTCTCTGCGGCGAAACCTTCACTGATTAACGGCATTTCACCTGCCCCCGCTGGTTTTGACCACTGATCAGCGTGTGATAACCGCAGATCACGCCCTCGTCTCCATATCCTGAATCTCATTGGCAATCAGGGTTTCTCGAACCAGTGTACCGCCAGCTCTTTGATGTTGGATTCTGCTGTTGCGCTCGATCACGGTAAGTATCCTCACTGCGTAAATCCATCTTCTCCTTCCAATCCTCGGGTTCAATCGATTTGTCCCAGAGTTCTACCTGCTTCCTCTTGCATCCCGCCTGATTCATCTCGATCGTCTGATTCTGTCTGATTCGTCCGGTTCGCCTGATTCGTCCGGATCTGGTAAGGATACGAAGGATTTCATCCGGCTGCGGTTTGTCCAGATAACGAACCTCCTCGCCGTTTCTAGAATTTCGCTCGTCCTGCCGTGCATACTCCCAATTCGGTAAGCGGGAATCCGCGATAAAAAGCCTGCGGAAATTTCACTGTTCCTTTGGCACGGCGATGAGAAGTCCTCCTGACTATGCAGATATTAGGGATTCACCTGCAAACCATTCACAGATCTGATTGTCTCCTGTAAAATCGGAATTTTCTGAAAGTCGATTTCATTCCGCAGGGAACCTTCCGCTGTGTATTCCGGGAAAGCGCCTGCTCTGCCTACTCTCCGCCGAAAACTCCCACAGGCAGGAGAGGATGCCTGCCGGAGAGATCTGTATCCGCACCGCCTGTTTCTCCTCGCAAGCTGTGCAAAATGGTTGATCTCTCTTCCTCTCAACTTCTTTCCGTGTTTTGAAGAAAAGGGCAGGAAAGCCTCCCGTAGCTGTCCTTCTTTTCTTCCAGCAGCATTTGCGTGCCGGAACCTGATCTCGTCTCAGCAGAAGAACTCATCCCCGCATCCACCTGCCCGAAATCGTTTCATCAATATACCCGATTGCCTGTACGCTCACAAGAGGATCGCGAATCTCTGACAAACTTCGGTATGCCCCTCGAGACCGGGACTTCCGCAACCCGTGCTGCCATCCCCATCATCTCCTTCAGGCGCTGCTCCGGCACGTTCTTGGCAGAAAACACTTCCAGTGTGATGCCCATGGCACTGCCCCTGCTGCAGCCAGATCGTTGCAGGCGCTCGGCGATGGCATAACGCATACCTCCCGTACAGGCATGCGATCGGGTACACGGATAGATACGTCCGCTTCCGTCGTTCTTTCTGGAAGAAGAGCGAGCGGACGAAGAACCGACTTCTTGCAAAATCGGTTCGATAACCTTCCCGATTCTCACTTCTTCACTGCGTCCCCGCCTGAGCTGCCGCAAAGTGCCGCCGCGGCCTGCGCCTATGCTGCCTGGCTGCCGCAATGGCGTTCGGATCGCCGCTTTGCACCGCCGCGCGCCTGTGCATTGCGCTGCAACAACGGCCGCCTGCGCTGCGGCAAGAGGAGTCTGCTCCGGCGTCTGCGGTGCCGATGCAAGAGCTCCCGCCGCCTCAGTGTGATCGTCTCGCCTCATCCCCTGCTGCAACCATGCCGCCTTCAGCCGCTCCAGTGACGCGGGATTTGCGCTCGCGTTCCCACCGTCAGAATCTTCTTCGCCGGCATATAAGAGGAGTGGTTGATCACTTCTCTGCTCACCCGCTGTCCATTTTCTTGACAACCTTCCAAAGTTGTGCCTTGTAACCGGTATGCGCACTTGCGTCACCTGTGCGAACTCCTGCAGGTTTCTGTGGCATCCATCAGTCACCTGAACGCCGACAGGATCAATGGTTTGCAGGGTCTCTGATTCATAACTCACCCTCTCTGTTCGGATCTCTCTTTCACAGCCGCAACGCATGCGTGATGTTTTCCCTCACGGTGCTCCTCTATATAGATCGGCGCATCCGTATTATTCGATTAATCTGAAATCTTTCCCGCTGGACTCCGCAATGGCGGCATCCATGCTCGGTTTTACATAATTGACAATCATGGAGTGGTTCTGTCTCTGCTTGATTTCCAGCTCCGATTTCAGGCAGGCATTGTGGGGTGAGTGGAAACCGGCAGATTCCTCCCCGAAACTCTCCACCACTGTTCCGTTCAGGTAGGAACCCGCCAGTTCCATACCCATTGGCTTCTGGTAAAAAGGCGAAATGGCCTTCATGTGGAAAAATTCTTCCTCAGGATACGTCGTTGCCCCGTTGATCAGCCCGCAACCTGTCTCGCGATATTCTTGCAAACGGGCAGCGCCGCTGGTGCATAGAGGTGGTGAAGGTCTCCAGGACATCCTGACCTGCTCCAGGACCCCTGGTTTCCTTCGGCTCCTCCTTCACAACACTCAGCGGAATCTCCGTGTCGTCGCCGCCTGCCCAGTTCTTTGTGCGCCGTCCGAAATGGCTTCCTCCGCCTTCTTTTCATCAATCGCATAACCTGCCGTCCCTTCCGTGATTTCAAAAGCAGAACCGACTCTTTAACCGAAGTTAACTGCCGGACTGACAAAGGAGGCGCGCACTTTTCCCGCAGCGCGTTCCTGCGATCTCTTCCGAATCAACGGAGAGACTGAGCGGCAGATGTACTCTCCGTGCGTTTAGATCGCGAGTCGCCGCTCTAACGGCTGAACAGCGTTTCCTCTTGCCCACGCTTGATCGCATGCATTCCACCACATCGGGGTCCTTCCAGGACCGGACCAAAATCACCCGCCGTCAGCGTCAACTTCTCACCCGTGTCCTTTTGTTGACGAGGGTGACTTTGTGCCCTCACTAAGCTGGTTGACATACGCTTGATCCGGCCCCTGGCCTCCCTCTCTGCCGACCATCCCTGATACGGTCCACGGCACCAGCGAACACATGGCGGTGGTTTGCCCGACTCTTGGCTTCTCCTGTTACGGCGGATGGTGCACAGGACGCCTCCCTGCGCTTCCGAACTTCGTGCTTCTCCTGCACCGAGAGAGCCGAGCTGACAACCGACCGTCGTTAGAGAAGATTTCGTTTCTTACGATGTGTCTCTTCATATTGACAATTTGACTCCCTTTCACAACTACACATTCTGTATGGCTTTCCACTTTTGCGATCGCTTCCTCATTCTGATTATTTTATTTCGTGGGGACGCATCGCGTGTAGTCATCATGAGAGAGATCGATCGACTTGGGCGGCGCGATAGACGACGCAAATGTACCAGAAAGTTAGTGTGATTCTACTGGCTTTGTCCATATACCGGCTTGAGATCGTTTGTCCTTCTCTGTTCCTCTTCCGGATGCCGCAGCTACAAAGAGGCGGCAGCACCGGCCCGCAGGAGCCACTGGCCCGTGCAGGATGCAAAATCGCCGCACTCACCGGGTCGCACCAGTACCGATCTCTGGCTGGAATGGGGACGGCAAATCTTCCTGCACTCACCGGGTTTGTCGATAATTATGCCACTGCGTGCCAAAGCGCTTCACGCCTGGGGAAGGAGGACTCCTGGAAGCCGGATTTTGCCAAAGAGGCTGCTGAAGTTCCTGGAGTTTTCCGTTTCCGCAAAAAGCGATACTCCGGGCTTCCTACGAACTCCCGTGGATCTGCACTGTGACCAGACTCGGTCTTTCTCTTACATGAAAGCAGACAGAAGATCGCGACTCTGGAGCAGATTGCCCTCCACGTTGTCTGCGCTAAACCAAAAATCAAATCCTGCGCTTCCACTGCAGGAGGCGCTTCCGGCGGACGTGACAGAGGTCTTGTGAGAAACACTCTTCACGCCTGAGAGTTGCGCCTTACAGATCGTTCTGCCAAGCGTGATGATCTGCATATTATAGCAGTCCAGTGTTCCCCTCGGCATCTTCGCCGAGGTCACGTATTCAACCTTCTCCGGATACTCTTCTTTTCAAGTCGTCCCAGTTTCCGCGAATCCTGCCGACATGCGTTGTCCCGACAACCAGAAGGCTCCTCGTATTATTTCCCCGAATGACATTGGCTGTTTTCTCCGACGCGAAGCGTGACCAGTCTCTGAATGTCCCGAACGTGTTCCACCGGCAATCACGCAAGCACCAGCCGGGTCACAACGGCAGGTGATGATGCTCGCCGCGCTTGCTGATAAAGCCGCAGGAATGAATGCTTTCCTCCAGTTCTAAATCACGCGCAAAAGCCTGTGCATCCGGATACTTCTGAAACAGAGCTGGCGTGATCAGATTGACCCGCGCATCGCACACTGGGCCGACAGAATGGTGGCGATGGAGCGGCTGGCGGCGGAGTTCTCCATGATGCAAATAGCATTTCATTACTGCGCTCCGTAACTCTTCAAGGTCCATGCCTGTAGAATCTCACTTGACATCTGAAGCTTCTGCGTCTTGCTTGACCATAGTCTCTGCTTCTTCTCTCACCGCCCAGGAGAAAGGAAGCGCCGAGTATGTTCCTGACATGGGTCTGCAAGGATAGGACACTCTCGCGATGCCATGGAACTCGTTCCTGATGAGTCCGCACCGCCACGAAACACCCGCGTCTTTTCACATGCGGTAGTTTCGTACTGATCTCAGTGATGCTTCGCCATCGTCCCTCCGCTTCCCTTTTCACGAGTGGCGCCGTCTTTTCTCTTCGCAGACGAGAGGAACGTCTTTGATCTCCTCAAATTTAGGCTCTCTGGGATTTCCCGGCTGGCGCAGGCATCATCCATGCCGTGACTGGGAAAGGAAGTCCGACATCTTCTTTTCTTCCTTCAGAGTTCTTCGTGATCCTTCGCGTACCGTCATCTTCCGCCAGCTTCCCCACCGCGTGCAATTTGACGCCTCTGGTACGTTTCAAACTTGACACAGCTGAAACACTGGAAAACACCCATGGCCTTGCGCTTCTCTTGATTTCCTCACCGACCGCTTCCTTTGTTGTACTCATGACTGTAGGCAGAATGATGGCGTTTGCGACACCGTGCGTATCGTGAGGGCTGCAGACCATGTGCCATGGAGTGGGGCAACGCCGGAGTCCGCAGCTGGAAAGCGCCCATGCCGGTCAGGTACCGTCCGATTGCCATCCCTGCACAAGCTCTCTGCAGTGTTTTCCACCGCTCCGCGCAACGACTGCAGCAATCAAGCTCGGAATCACGGTTTAGATTGCATGTCGGTAGCTGACGTTGGCTGCGCCTGGTCGTATATCCTGTCAGTAGCGTAGGTCGGGCATCCATGCCGGTGCGACGTCAGCTTCGAGCATGCTCGGACATCATGTCGGGATCTACAAAAGCGATCGACCGGGATGTCATGCATCTACGCAGATCAAACTTTCTCTCTCTACGTCTGTATTGACGCAGTTGATGGTCACTTCCGCTGCCGTTCCTGCCGATGGTCGGAATTCACGCAAAAATCGGAACGGCTGGCTTCTTGGTGGCGGTGAGAGTCCTTCGAGACTTCTGCATCTTCAAATTCCTGGGTTGGCAATGATAGATACCGATGGCCTTGCGGTGTCCAGCGGAAGATCCTCCTCCGATTGCAGCAGATAATCCGCACCGGATTTCTTGAAGGCGGCCACACCGCTCTGTACGCATCTCAATCGTGATTCGGCTCATTATTGGAATACACCTCTAGTTTCAGTAGCCCTCTTTGTCCAGGGCAGCACGGTATCAGCATTTGAGTTTTCGCCAGATCCGGATCCGGAACAGATAAAAGCTTTTATGAAAGCTCGCGTTAGTTTCGCCTCTTCCGGGACACTTAAAACCGCGCCTGCACAGCGATAAGAAACTTCGTTCAGTACAATCGGTTTGCCACGAATCTCCTTCATGTTGTCTTTCCCGTTTCATCTATCAGTCTTCTTCATGGTGAACCTGCTTGCCGCTTCTCTCATCCCTTCCCGGCGACGCCAGCGCACTCCTTTTTGTGCACAGCCCTGTAAAGTGCTTTCTCTGAAGTCGCATAGATGACGTAACAGGTTTTCGCTTCCTCATGCAAAACTGCTCCACACTGCTGATCACGTTTTTACGCCCTCATGTTTCTGCACGATCTACCAAACCTTGTCCCAGATGGGTGGTAAACCGTGTCTCTGGCACCTTCTGCATGATGCTCACACCGGTTTTCGGACATAGGAAGTCCATAAGCAACTGTAAAACCCATCTGCATCTCACAGACGCCATGCCCGTCCATGCGAATGACATATGTTCTCCCCACTGCATGCACAGGTACCCATCTCATGAGGAGGCGGTCCGAGTGTCCCATCTCACACAGATGCATCAAAGCTGTGGAAGAATGGCAGGTATCTTTCTTATTTGTTTTTGAAACGGGCATCATACCTGCACACTTGCTTGCAAAAGTTGCTTCTCCCAATTTGTTTCGAATCTCTTCTTGCTTTGTTTTCATCCGCACGTAAGCGCTGTTTTAGCTGTTAAGTGCTGTTCCTCGATTTTTCTTCGACTACTCGTAGAGGTGTAAGATCTTCGGATCTTCCATGTTGTCCTTTGTGTACCAGAGCGCGTCAGGTATCGACATCAGAAACCGACCTGCCGTTGGAAGCCTTGACGGCAAGCCCATCGCTTTTGTAACCGATCTGCACCGGATCCCGTGTCACCGATCCTGCAAAAAGACTGTCACGATCGTTTGCAGCCGTTTGGTTTCGCATCGAACTTACCGCGGGTAACCTTGCCTTCGCCAATCTTGTCCAGGCCTTCACTATGGGTAATAATCGCGTTGGCTGCAAACCTCGTTGGAAACCATAGACTCAATCAGATCGATTTCGCGACGGCAGAAGCCACTGCTGCCGCATCCGCATCTTTTACCCGCCGGAATGTTTTACACGATACGACAGGAGTGCCCTTTCTTCTTCAGGCTGGGTCATGTCCTTCCACAGAGACCTTGTCCGCCGATTGCTTCATTGTCTCGTCTTATGCCCTGGTCTCTCTCTACAATCGACTTGAGAGTTGGATTCCCGCGCCACCACCGATTCTAAATTAGCCTTTGTTGCCGTCAATCTTGTCTTTGATCAGCTTATAGGCTCTGATGCCGCCAGTTTGCTTCATAGTTGCCGGTCGAAGCATTTGTCTTGATGGCTCCTCCTGGCAGACCGAACGCTGGAGTCAAAACCATAGATCGATTCTGATCCATCGCCGTCCGAATGGAAGTCCGGCGCAAGCTCTTCGTATCCAGAGCTGCAACAGACGTCAAGGATTCGCGGCCGCCGTATTCAGGATTCCACCAGCATCAGACCCGTTATCCGGTCCCTGGAAGGAAACTTCCGGCATTCAAGTCTTCTCCTGCCCATCGCCGATGCACCTTTTTTCCGACTCTCTGCAAAAAAACGCTGCAGAAATAGATCCCCAAGGTGATTTCCTGATTTTTTTGACATTGGCATCCTGCTCCATCCCTTGAGGATGGAGGTGTCGCCATGAGATTCATGAGGAAAATGACGACCGACTCCTAATCGTTGATCCGGAAAGAAAGGAGAAATCATAAAGAGTGATATTCAGATTGCACAGAAAGGGATTCCGATTGCGGAGAGGTCGGCGCACGATCGGCTTTGGCGAAGAGGCATTGAGGCTTATGGGAAATACAAGGCCAAG